>Ga0233415_10001255_pt1 | contig 11072 bp, 7 predicted proteins | sample Na_anoxic_12_MG_FD_188631 | JGI IMG/M metagenome (GOLD analysis project Ga0233415, IMG submission 188631) | Seawater microbial communities from Saanich Inlet, British Columbia, Canada - Na_anoxic_12_MG | ecosystem: Environmental > Aquatic > Marine > Inlet | place: Canada: British Columbia...
TCGAGGGCTAAAAAATTTGCCCATAGATGTCCAGAAACTTCTTTTCTTGCTTATCGAGGATTTAAAATCATATGGACCTATACAAAAAAGCTGGCAAAACTTTTCTCCTTTAGGCAAGGATCAATATCATTGCCATCTTACATATCGCTATGTTGCGTGTTGGATTTGTCATAAAGGAGAAATAGAAATCGAGGTGTACTATGTTGGCAGTCGTGAAAAAGCCCCGTATTGAATTATCACTTCAGGGTGAAAATATAGACGAATTAATTGATTGGATCGGAAAGAAATTTGAAGTCAGTATCTTAACATCTGACAAATCTGATAGTGTCCCTATTGAAGAGACCGATTTCTGGAAAGAAATGCAGTCAAACAGGATTGGGAATCTTCTTGCTGGTGCTCGACTAAAAGCAGGTATGACACAAGCACAACTCGCTGAGAAGCTTGGTATTCGTCAAAACATGATAAGTGATTATGAAAGAGGAAGACGCAGGCTTTCCTCATCCATAGCCAAACGAATGGCTAAAGCTCTTCACATCAAAGCTGATAGACTATCCTAAGTGCGAACAAATCATTTCACCAGACCTGTATTCCGCTGGTGCTCCATACAGGCTGGTGAATTCCACGTTATGCATAAAGGAAGGAAGCGTAATGGCAATCGACAATCATATTGAAAAAGTTCGGCAGGGACTTCGTGAAGGCAGATTTACTTCAGAAGCAGCTGTATCCCAAGGGATACTTTTACCTGCTAGGGTGGCCAGTTTTCGATACATCCATCGTAATCCCAGAATTTTCTGTTGAAGGCCGACGTGTTGATTACGCATTATGCCATCCTGAAAACCGACCATCGGTATTTATCGAGGTCAAGAAGGTGGGATTGTCCGAAGGAGCAGATCGACAATTATTCGAATATGCTTTCCATCTTGGAGTACCGATGGCGATCCTGACGGACGGCCAAGAATGGAGTTTTTACCTTCCTGGCGAGCAAGGCCGTTACGATGAACGCAGAGTTTATAAACTCGACCTTCTGGAACGCGATATTTCCGAAACAAAAAGCAGACTTGACAGATACTTAAGCTACAGCAATGTCTGTTCAGGGGCCGCACTAAAGGCCGCACGTTCAGATTATCAGAATGTGGCACGAGTCCGAATTATCGAAACTAACCTTCCCAAAGCATGGGAAGGGCTGCTTAAAGATCAGGATTCATTGTTGCTGGAAGTTAAAGGGGTCAAATCTACTCTTGTCTCTTGCTAAATTTAGTTGTAAAGGGGTCATTTTAATGATGAGCCAAGGAATGTCGCTATTTATCTAATAAGGTGCAATAGGAATGATACGCTAAAAGTTGCAGGTAAAGCATTTGGGATCGATAAAAATAGCACAGTTGGGAGCATTGTAGAAAGAGTAAAACGCGAGATGGAAAAGAATAGAAATATTAGTAAACGTGTTGAAAACTTGAAGGATATATTAGAAAAGAGCTAAGGGTAGACTTGACCCCATTACATATTTTCAACCATGACCAGCATAACCTTAAGGATTGTGTCGACCTGACAAGGTCGATCTCAATCCATTGTTCAAGAAGCCCGGTGTAAAATTTTGCTATAAATATCTATTTCTCATTTTGAGTGGCCTTCTGCTCCAGCCCAACAATGACACACAGGGGGCAACATGTTGTGTCATTGTTGGGCTGGAGGGATATTTCAGCGTTATAAAAATTTTTTGTAACCGTTCACGGTTCAATGGTTCAGGGGTTCAAAGGTTTTATTCTTATCACCTTAAGCCATTTTGTAAGCGTTTTGTACGTTAAAACCGACCGCTTCCACATACCCACAAGCCTGGAACATGGTACTTGGCAATAATGCGGCAAAAACCGCATTTTTTACGAGCCTTTTTGGGATGCAATTTCAGTTTTTTCCCTAACCTTGAACCTTGAACCCTGAACCTGTGAACGTTTACAATTTTTTATATATTTCTTGACAAAAAGCAAGTTTTTATCCTACGCTAAATAACGTTGTGGATTGATGCGGGGGTAATTCATGACTATTACAAAGGAGGAAAAATATGTCCGTAGAAACTAATATTTCAGATGATGGGAAGACTTTAACTATCAAACTATCAGGAAAATTGGACATTTCCCTACACAAAACTTTTAGTGATTCTTATAAAGATAAGATCGGTTCTGTCTCAAAAGTTATCCTGGATATGGCGGATGTCGAACATGTTGACAGTTCCGGACTGGGAATGATGTTGGTGCTTCGCGAGCGTTTAGGCGGAGATGAGACAAAAATTGATATTGTTAATGTAAGTCCAGGTGTGGCAAAAATATTTAAAATCACGAATTATGACAAGTTGTTTAATCTTGAATAGAAAGGCTATAAAGCTCTGTTTCAAACCGGGGAGTTGAGGGAAAGAGTCATTCCTACCGTTGAGCAGGCCGATGCCGGCCTTCACCCCGTAAAACCTACGCCTACGCCTCGGAGAACTTACAAGGTAACAAAGCCCTCTGTCTTCGTTGCTGGATATCCCGCTTTTGTGTGAGAGAAGGGGTGTTGCCTGCCCCGGATGGGTGGGGGAGAAAAGGAGATAAAAGTCGTTCAAGGAGACCTCAGGAGATGAATAAAGAAAAGAATATTCTTGTGGCCGATGATGAACTTGTAAGCCGCAAAAAAGTATTCAAGATATTGGATAGTGCCGGTTACAAGGTAGAGCTTGCCGTAGACGGTAAGGATGCCCTGGAAAAGTTAATCTACGCCAATAATACTGCAGATCAGTTTGATCTATTGATGACCGATATTGAGATGCCGGTCTTAAACGGAATAGGACTGCTCAGCGAACTCAATAAGTTAGACCTGAATATCCCTGCCATTGCTTTTACCGGTAATGAGAATAAGGAGATTGTCGTTGAATTGTTGAGAAGAGGCTGCTCTGATTATCTCGCAAAACCTTTTGAGAAAGAAGAGATGCTGCAGCGAGTGGAGGCTGCCTTAGATAAAGAACTGTTGCGTGAGTCAAAGGAAGAGCTTGACGTCAACAACAGGATCGACCGGGTTTTCATCGAATATGGCAATGATGAAATTGATTCTTTACTTAACAAATTCTTGAAAATTTGCATGAATACACTGAAAAGCAGCTATGGAATCTTTGGATACGAAAACTCCAAAGGGGACAGAAAATGCGTCGTGATTGATAATAGTATCGCGCCTGCGAGTATCTTAAATGGCAGAGAAATTTTACCTACACAGGATGGGTGGGAAAGCATAGGGATGCGGGCCATTTCGACAAAACGTGCCATTATCTCGAATAACCCTGATGATAGCCCTGCGCCAAATCTTCCCAAAACCCGTTTTATTTCGTGTCCTGTGGTCCATGATAGTTTCAGCGGATATATCATAGTAGCCGGCAAGGGGATAGGATATAATTTGAAAGATCAAAATATGATAAAAGGCATTTCATTTCATATAGCCCCTATCTTAGATATCAAATCAAAAAATGATATATTTGAAGGATACCGCAAGATGGCGGAGAAGAAAATATGGGAATCAAACACTGAATTGATCAATAAGCAGAAAGAGATTGAGATCGCCAATCAAAAGCTTGGTGAATTAAATCAAGAGCTGCAACGGGATCAGGACTTGGCAGAGAATGTATTTGCCAATATATTAGACGCAATTCCAACCGGCTCCGTTGGTATCAGGTCTTATTTGACGCCCATGAAAAAGGTCGGCGGTGACCTGTTTCTTAGCACACCGGTGTTTGTCACCAAGCAGTATATTTTTTTAGGTGATTTTACCGGCCATGGATTGTCTGCTGCTATTGGAGCTATTCCTGTTTCGGAAACCTTCAGTGAGATTAAAGATAACACTTATTCCATCGGTGATATTTGCAGGAAAATGAACCGACAGCTCAAGGCATTGCTCCCAACCGGTCTGTTCTTGTGTGCCTGTTTAATGGAACTGGATTACGCCTCCGACGAAATCCATGTATGGATCGGCGGGCTTCCCGATTTAATTATCCGGGGAAAAAGGGGGGGGGTAAACAACCATATCTCTTCAAATCATCTGCCAATGGGAATACTGAGTGATGACAAATTTGATTCGAGTGTGGAGACAGTCAAAATTGAAGATGGCGATTATATCTATCTTTTTTCCGATGGTGTTACAGAGGCGGAAAATAGAGAGGGCGAGATGTTCGGTCCGGAGCGTCTTGAAGAACTTGTGGCCCATGCCGGGGATTCCGGAAGCATTATAGATAAAATTAAAAGAGATCTTGGTCTTTTTTGCGATGGTGTTGAACAGACTGATGATATTTCACTGGTTGAAATTAAATACAGCACTATGGATGTTAAAAATCTCGGGATAAAACTTATCGACGATTTAAGTAAAATAACCAAGGAGTGGCATATCGGTTGGAAACTTGGAGCGGACATCTTGAAATCATGTTTGCCTCCTTATACGGACATACTGAAGCTGTTTATAGAATCGCAGGATGAATTACGCGAAAAGACTGATGAGCTGCTCTTGATATTGTCCGAGCTTTTTACCAACGCCTTTGAGCACGGGGTTCTCCGTCTCGATACCGGTTTGAAAAAAAACGTCGGCACAATTGAGCAGTACTACGCTCAAAGAGAAGAAGCAATTGCAAATCTCAAATACGGCTGGATCGAGATCCATGTGGAACTAAACAGAACAGGTCAAAGGATGGATATCATATTGGAAGTTGAAGACAGCGGGCCCGGCTTCGATTACTCCAAAGAATCGCCAAAACTTTCCGATAACATTACCCCCAGTGGTCGTGGCATCCCGCTTCTTTTATCCTTATGCAAAGAAATCAGGTATATGGGAAACGGAAACAAGGTGCGAGTTCTTTACTCATGTGAAGGATAATTGAAACCGATTTCGTGCCATCTCCACAACTTGCTTTAGGACCAACGACTCCATTTTCTCTCATGTCCATTTATCTCTCTTTTGCGAAGACCACCAAGCGGTGAAACGCGCTTTCAAGTCTCTCAACGACCTCAGGGCCTCCTTCCAAGTCGCCCGATTTCCCGATATTTTCAAGCTCGAAAGCAATCCCGGAAAGCACATCCGCAGTCAGATTGGCTGCCCCACCCTTGATGGAATGCGCCTCTTTCCTGACGGCCTCCGCATCCCCTTCGGATATGGCCCGACGGATGATCTTAATTTGAGATGTAACATTTTCAATAAAACCATCCACTACCTCCAGCAAAAACTCCTCATCGCCCTCAAATTCCTCCAATGCCTTCTCATATTCCATGGGCGCTTTAGGTTCATTATTTCCGATCTCTAATGCATGATTTCCGCGCGGTGTGGTACAATCATCAATCATCAATCCGCCAGAAGGACGGCGGACAAGTCGACAATCATCAATCCCCCGGGTCCACTTCTCCGCCATGGTCAGGAGTTCTTTCCTCCTTAAGGGCTTGGCTATATAATCGTCCATTCCTGCCTTAAGGCACTTTTCCCTATAGCCTTTCAAGGCATGCGCAGTCATGGCGATTATGGGAACCCTTTGGATTGTTGATTTTTGATCTATGCCCCCGGGATCTCCGCTTTGCTCCGACGGGTTTCGAGCCTCAATCTCCCTTATCTGCTGCGTAGCTGCATAGCCGTCCATTATAGGCATCTGTATATCCATAAAGATAAGGTTGTAGCTTTTCCGCTTATATGCCTTGACTGCCTGGCTGCCGTCCTCAGCGAGATTAACCTGGTAGCCTGCACTGGTAAGATGCCTCATGGCCACCTGCTGGTTGGTGGGATAGTCCTCGACCAGGAGGATCTGCACCTCTTTCCTGAAATCCTCGGCTACAGTATGTCTGGTAACAAGTTGTGGACTTATCTGATCTTCCTCCTTCATGGAAAAATCCAAAACAGATTCGATGGCTTTGCGCAGGTCATTCTGTCTGATTGGTTTGGTCAAATATCCATTGATCCCTATCTCTCTGCAGCTCCTGCCGTCTCCTATGTTTCCAACAGACGTAAGGACTATTATCGGAACTCTTTTCAGGGACTCTATTGTTTTGATTTCTTTAGCCAGATCAAAACCGCTCATCTCAGGCATTTGAAAGTCCGTCAAGATCAGGTCGAAGGGGCTTTCGGATGAAACAGTGTCCCTCAGGACAGTCAGGGCCTCCTTCCCGTCAGCCGCCTCCGTAGAGAGACAGCCCCACGATCCAAGGTACTGCATCAGGATAAATCGGTTGGTTTGGTTGTCGTCTACCACCAGGACCCTTAAATCACGCAGATCAACCTCTTCTCTTGCCAGAATGGATTCCTGCCCGGTTTGTTTGGTAAAGACAGCGGTAAACCAGAATGTGCTTCCCGGACCACCGATTCGTGTTGAGTGGTTGAGTGGTTGAGTGGTTGAGTTGTGAGTTTCAAGTTTCAAGTTTCGATCTGCCGGGCTTTCCACCCCAATTTCTCCTCCCATCAGCCCTGCCAATTGCTTGGATATGGTGGTCCCCAACCCGGTTCCTCCGTATTTCCTGGTGGTTGAGCCATCTGCCTGGGTGAAGCTCTTAAAGATGGTTGCCTGTTTATCTTTTGGTATCCCGATGCCGGTGTCCTTTACCGAAAAACGGATCTTGACCCTGTCTCCGAGGTCTTCGGCCACCTCTCCCTTAATGTATATCTCACCCTCATTTGTAAACTTCACGGCATTGCCTCCAAGATTTGTCAGTATCTGCCTCAGCCGGCCCGGATCGCCAATTAACCGAGTTGGAATATCCGGGGATAGAAAGTGGTTAAATTCCAGTCCCTTTTTCGCTGTCCTAAGGGCTACACTGTTGGCTACATTCTCAGCCGTGGCCCTCAGGTCAAATGGAATCTCCTCAATTTCTAACTTCCCAGCCTCTACCTTGGAAAAATCAAGAATGTCATTGATGATACCGAGCAGAGAATCGGCTTCTGTGTTTATTGTATGAAAGATGTTCTTCTGATTATCATCAAGGTCACTATCCATGGCCAATTCTGCCATGCCGATGATCCCGTTTAAGGGTGTTCTTACCTCATGGCTCATGTTGGCCAGAAACTCGCTCTTGGCTCGATTGGAAGCCTCGGCCACATCTTTAGCTATCTTTAAATCGCGGTTAGCATCTTCGGTAATTTCCTTGGCCTTTTTCAGATCCCCCACTGCCTGCTCTAAATCCTGATTGGTCTTTGAGATCTCGGCGGTACGCAGTGCCACTTGCCCTTCAAGCTGCTCCTTGTGCCTTTCGAGTTTTTCGTCGCGTCCCTTAATTTGGGCCAACATCTCATTGAACCCATCAATAAGGATGCCCAGTTCGTCATTGCTCCGTTTTTCTACCTGGATGGAGTAGTCTTTCTCTTCCGAAACGACTTTCATGGCTTTTGCCAGATGTAAAATGGGTTTGGAGATCACAGATTGGAGGCCTAACGACAACAGATAGGCCACTAATGAAGAGGCCAGCAGGATGATGAAAACAATACCAGCGTACCACTTGAGGGAAGAATACAGCTCCTGCAAATTAGATCTGAGGTAAACTGTGCCGATCATATCGCCGTCGAAAACGATTTGTCTGGACAAATCCAGATACTTGTCCCCAAAATGGTGGCCGTTCTTAGCAATTAAGCCTGGTTTCACACCGCCCCAGAGCTCCTGATCTCCTTTGAAATGTTCACGGCTACCAAGGTGTTTAGCGAATACCTTGCCATCCTCCGTGAAAATATAGGCGGTAATGATATGCGGTTCGGCCATGAGTGCTGCAAGGGTCTCATTCGCAGCCTTCTGATCGTTGAAGCTCAATGCGGCTGTGCTGTTGATTCCTACAACTTCTGCCAGGGTGGAAAGTTTTTTTATCATCATGCGCCGGAACGAGATCATTTCGTTTGTGACAAACGCCGTGGAAGCTAAAAGTAATACAACCCCGCTCGTCAGCATGATGATCGCTGTTAGTTTGCGTTTGATAGGTATATCGCGGAAGGCACTCATTAGTTCTTATTTCCTTTTTTTATCATCCTCGACGATCTTAGCCAATTTCAGAAGCTTCGAGCTGATTTCCAGCCCGGCCAGGTGCGCCACGCCCACGTTGATTTCAAAACGGACCTTGGTCTCTATCGTAACAAGATTAATGATCCCACCATGCTGGACGAACCTTTTCATATCGCTAACCGTTAATATACTCATCCCTCTGATGGTGCTCAAGATCTGGGGCAGACGAATCTCCTCCGATGCACTGATGAAGAGGATATGGCATTGCTCCAGGTCCTCTATCCGCGCCAGGTGCTGAATCACTAGCTTCCTGCCCCTGACCTTCTTGCCCTTGATGGAATCGAGGGCGAGACCAAATGGATCCTTACCGAGAATGCAAAGGGTCAGGGGAGCGCGGCGATTCGGAAACGCTTCTGCCGGCCACTCTACGAACTTGGCAAAGTTGTATAAAAAGACGGCCTTAATCACATACTCGCGGGACGGAGGGGGGTCCGCATGAGCGTTCGGCCAACTGCTCACTGTTATACAAAGGGCTATAATAAAGATTAGTCTAATAATTTTTCTGCTCATCCGACCCTTTTGCTGATCATGAAAGCTAAACTAAGAACATCTTTCAACCATCAGACATTTTAAACTGACCTTGTTCCATAACTCAGAACCAGCACGTGATCTTGACGTATACGCTACGCTCGACCTCGCTGGATAAAGACATCTCCCCCTCCGACTTTAACAACTCGGGATGATGGTTGTCGAGCAGGTTTTGACCCACAATGGACAATTCAAGGTTCTTATGCGGTTTCCAACCCAGGCGTAGGTCAAGATTGAAGTAGCTCCCCACATTTTGGTAAGGAAGGTTATCTACGTATCGGACCCACATGTCGAGTTCTAGTTCCTTGGGCAGGTCCATCGAAGACCGGAGGGAGAGTTGGTGGTGTGGGCTTAACCCTTCAAGATTAAGCGTATATATGTCCCCGCTGTCTTCATCGGTGTGCAGTTGCATCTGCAGGTAGGTATATGCACCTTGCAGTCGCCACCAGTCCAACGCTCGCCAATCGACCATCAGTTCCACCCCGTAGGTCTCACCATCCATCTTATTGTCTGCAACGGTGGGTTGGACGATATGCGCCGATGTTGGTGAGATCTCAAGGAACGGAGTGCCGGGTTCAACGGTGCGGATATTATCGTAGACATTGTAAAATGTTGCAATGTCTACGTAGAGCCGGCTTGTTGCCTGGACGTGATAGCCGAGTTCATAGGCAATAAGCTCTTCGGAATCAAAGTCCCGGTCGCCAGCCAGGGTTACCAGGGCAGGCATCGGGGTTGGATTATCAGGAGTAAAAGGAGCGATTACTTCATAATTGTAGTGGCCGTCGTGCTCGATGCGGGAGGGTGTCCTGACCGCACGGGAGACTGATGCCCAGACAGAATGGCGCTCATCAGGTGTCCAGAGTAGCCGGCCATTAGGCTGGATCTCGAACCCGGTGTAGTCATTGTGCTCGAACTTCGAGCCCAGCGTCAGGCGCAGGCGGTTCTTGACCAGGGTGATGTTATCCTGAACGAAGGCGCTGAAGAGATGGTCGTCGCGGCTATCCGGTTCAAGTGACGTGTTGAAAGAGTTATTGATGTCATCACAGGTAAGACGGTAGCCGAGTCCCCATATAATTTCCTGCTGGTTGCTGAGAGCAAACCGGTGCTGGAAGTCGGTGTCGAAGGTGTCGCGGTCCTCCTCAACCAGAGCTTCATTGTGTTCTGTCCGGTCGTAGTACAGTTGCAGCGCCATATCCGAAGACTGCGAGAAATCGTGCTTCCATCGTGCCAGAATGTTAGCTCCGGATATGTCGGTATCATCGTCAAAAGTCTGGGAAAAGGGTGCGAGCAGGGAAGCAAATTTGTATGTCCCTCCGGCATGGCCGTCGTAGATGTCTCCTTGTAAGGTCAGGGAGTTATTGTCTGATGTCTGCGAATCAATGCGAAAGCCTCCGCTCACAACTTCCCAATCATCAGCCATCTCCTTGCCTGAGGCGTCAACGCCATTATCCCGGTTGAAATATTTTGCATAGGCCCGGTAGTAGGTATCGTCTGCCAGCTTTGCTCCGTAACGAACGCTGCCAAAACCTCGTTCCTCGGTCCCCGTTCCAGTGGCCACCATGCCACCCTGAGTCTCCTTTGCCTGTTTGGTCATGATGTTAATGACCCCATTTACCGCATTGGCGCCCCACAGCGTTGCCCCGGGCCCGCGGATCACCTCGATACGATCCACGTCTTCCAGCAGTGTGTGCTGTGCCTCCCAGAACACTCCTGAGTACAACGGTGAGTAAACACTGCGACCGTCGATTAGCACTAACAGCTTGTTGGCTAAACGGCCATTGAAGCCCCGGGAAGTAATGGCCCATTTGTTAGCGTCTATGCGTGCCACTTGAAGCCCCGGAACCATGCGCAGCGCCTCGGGGATGCTCGTTACCCCGGAGCGCCGAATGTCCTCCTGGGTGATCACGAACACGGCTGCCGCAGCATCGGAGAGCTTCTGCGCCTTTTTGGAAACCGAGGTAATCTCGATGTTCATCAGTTCCTCAAGGCTTAATTCTGTCAGATCGGTCGGTAACTTTTGGGCAGCTTCAAGATTGCCAGCCCAACAGATAGTTATCAACGATGAACCTATCAGGATACCGATCATTGCTTTTGCCAAACCCAGCCCAATGGAGGCTGTGACTTGAGCATACTTTTTTTGGTCCAAATGAATCATTTTCATTTTAACCTCCTTTCTTATAAGAGTTTGAAATTCATATCTTTCCTTTGTGACTTGGTGCCTGAGTAAGCTTAAAGTTTAACTTCTCAACTACTCGACTATTTATCCCTGGCATAGGTCTCTAACCGATGAAATTCTTTTTCAAGTCTTTCCAAAACCTCAATACCTCCTTCCAAGGCACCTGATTTTCCAATATTTTCGAGTTCAAAGGCAATCTTGGAAAGGACATCGGCAGTAAGATTTGCCGCACCACCTTTAATGGAATGTGCCTCTCTACTGACCACTTCAGCATCACCATCGGATATGGCCTGACGGATGGTTCCTATCTGAGCCCTGACATTTTCCAGAAAACCCTCCACGATC
>Ga0233415_10001256_pt1 | contig 11070 bp, 8 predicted proteins | sample Na_anoxic_12_MG_FD_188631 | JGI IMG/M metagenome (GOLD analysis project Ga0233415, IMG submission 188631) | Seawater microbial communities from Saanich Inlet, British Columbia, Canada - Na_anoxic_12_MG | ecosystem: Environmental > Aquatic > Marine > Inlet | place: Canada: British Columbia...
CGATAATCATCGCAAATCCTTCAAATAACTCTTCTGCTTGCCCCTCGAATCCTCCAATAGCGAAATCAAACAAGAATTTCCCTATAACGCTAGCAATGACTCCCGCTAATGTTCCAAACCATACCCATTTTTTAAACTCGGGTTTGTTTATCTTGGAAATATATCCCAATACTATGCTTATGACTAACACTGCTTCGAGAACTTCTCTGAATGTTAGAATGAAACTTGCTATCACGATGTGACCTACTGTTTAGCTATAGCTAATGTAAGTTAGTAGGTGGTTTTCAGAACTAAAAGGTTATCATTTAGTTTCATCACTGGAGCAGGATTTCCACTTATGAAGGTACAAATTTCTTAACAATGTCGGCTATGATCTCTAATTTCCTGAAATCGGCATTTGGAGGTAATTCATCCGAGATTCCTAAAATCAGATTTGGAGAAAACATCTCTAAGACTTTATAGGCATATTCTTTGACATATTTAGATGAATATTGAGGTAGAAAAAGGATGGACGGAATCCCATCAAGCAATATTTTATTACCAATAGATTTTTGCAGTTCTCTTAGAGTTACATCACCTTGAGGTTTGGCAGTAAGTGCTTCTAATCCATCAAATGGTAACCCTTCCAAATAAGGAAGTAAATCTCTCAAAGATCCATCCATATGAATATGACAATATTTCCCTTCTCTATGAAATTGTTTTACTCTTTTTTCGTAGTAAGGGATTAAGTATTTTTCAAAATATTTTGGAGGGGTTAAATTACAATCAATGTTTTCTCCGAAATTTAGTATCTTGATGGGAGACTTACAAAGAGTCTCATACATATCGTCTTGCTTTATATCAATAAAATTCATTAAATCTTCCATTTCATTCGGATAACGCCTTAAGTTTATAATTGTACGTTCAAAACCCATATATTCAATAATTAATGACATTAAGGGAGACCGAGCATAAAATGTACTCACAACCCCTCTATCTCCAATCAGCTTATTTGCTATGTTAAAAACAGGAAGTGAAAAATGAAATTTTGATTTTTCAATAATATATTTCAAAATATTCATATCATTCACCGTTTTTACGGGATATTCTACGAGATGCCCTCCTCTGCTTTTCTGATATAGATTGCCAAATTTAGTTTTATAAGCGGTGATTATCGTACCGTCTCGATCTTTGCTCCATCTAACCCGAACATATCTTCTTTGTTTCCATGGCCAGATGATCGGTAAAAGAAAATTCTCAGTCACATATCTCGGACTTGCTTCAAGATAATCAAAGATCCCTAAGAGACTTTTTCTTAGAATTTGTTTAGGGATCGTTCCTCCGCTACTGCTATCGGTTCTAGGTCTTCTCCAAAGACGATTTCCATAATACCAATAATAGAGTCTCGGACTAAAAACGATTCTGTCGGTTTTCTTCCTGGAAAATGTATTTAATACTCTCTCACGAAGAGTTTGAGGTTTAGTCATCTTGTGGTCAGTTTCATTATTGAATCATAGGAAATATATTCGTTTGTATAGCAAATTTTCTTCCAAGTGTAAAAACGTTCGAAACAAGTGGGCAAGAAAGTAAAACTTCGTGAAACAATTCTTTTACTCTCCAAAGTGATCACATTCTAGGGGAAAGTGATCACTTTTTATGACAGAATTGTGAATCTACATATTTCACCTTAGTATATCGAAAGGTGCTAGATATGATTGAATATTTTGAAGCTGCGTCTTTTAGCTTTTTATTCAAAACTGGATGATCTTCTTCTAAAGTGAAGAAATTTACGATTATATGAGATGGTTTTGACAATTGGGCTAAAATACGAGAAATTTCTAAACATGTAGCGACATCTGATAGATTATCGTTTGCTCCAGGACTAAATTCCACTGTATCGTAGTGCGAACAAAGAATAATTGCCGGTTGAGATTTATCCCCCATGTGGGCTTCTTATATTTCTAGTATTTCTTCATTAATTAATTCGTTTTTCATACCGATATAGCGTACAAAGTCTATTTAAACTCTTTTTTTTGGGGGAGCTGATCGGATCGGGGATGGAGTGATTATCGTACCTAAATGATAGGTTTTTCGTTCATGGGGGACGAAAACCGTTTAACCATCACCCATTTTATCGGAAATGGGAAAAACCAATTGTTTACTACTCAAGTACCTTTTACTTGGACAAATAAGTTAGATGATTAGATATTTACGTTAAGCCACAAGCTTTAATATTGATCAATGAAAATGAAAGACGAACCAAAGGAAGCGGACGGTCATTTAAAAGGTAATTTGGATGATCATGATGATTTTGACCTCCATATTGATGAATTTGCTAAACCGAGAATGAACGCTCAAAAAATGCCTTTTAAATTTCGACTCAAAAACGCATTCAAGGGTCTTACTTGGATGACATGGTTTTGGTTTAGTATTATAGTGCTTGTTGCGGGATTAACAGTAATAGTTCTGATCCAGCTGATTCGTGATCCCAGTTGGATATTTGAGAATGTAATGAATTGGTTCATTGCTCCAATAATCACTATCAAGGGCTGGGGTTTTGTATTATTCATAATTTTCATGTCTTTACAAGGAGTTATGCTAGTTGGGGGGGAAGTTATGCTGCTTGCCACGGGTTTGATATGGGGTACCTGGCTTGGTGCGGGGATAGGACAAGTAGGATTGTTTCTTGCTGCTATTGTATCTTATGAAATTGGGATTCGTGGTGGAAAACCTGTTGCAGAGAAATTCATAGGGGATGATCTCTACCTATTTGATTTTTACATGATGAAATACGGAAATCCCACTCTTCTACTCACTCGAGCTATCCCTGCGTTTCCATATGAGGTCATCTCATTTGTTTCAGGATTTCTCGGGATAAGAAGACGAGATTATTATATTATTACATTTCTAGGATCTTTCCCCCGCTGTTTATTCTATGCTTTTATTGGTGCACAACTAAGACCGGAAGATGGAAACCTTGAATTTTTAATACAAAATGAAGAGTTATTAAATGAATTTATCAAAGCAGGAACTTCCAAATTCAATACAATAATTATTTGGGCTGTTGCTATTATCGCTGTTGGATTTCTGATTTATAAGTTCTGGCTTGCAAAATTTCTCAAGTGGAAGCGAGTCCAGCACGAAATCTCTGAATTGGACGAAGAAGGACATTTAGAAGAATTAGGATTTAGCAAACACACGATAGAAGCGCTTCTTAGTGGGGAAATCCCCGCAAAAGCTCATGAGGCTATGGGTCTCTTTACGAAAACTGACGAGGATGGTAGTATCATGCTCCGAGAGACTATTACAGTCATGAGCGAACTTATATTAGAGCGAGTAATTCCCGATGAGATGGATGATAAAGAAATCCACTATCCTGAAGCCGATCCACATGACCGATTATGGCTTCGTTTAGCAAAAAATTATCGCTTGCTCATAAAAGATGTATTTGAATCCAAAGATGCTGATATGATTGCGCACATGCTTGAAGGTATAGGTCACTGTTATTACAAATTGGGAGATAAAGAAGATGCAGGAAGGATTTTCGAGAAATCTAAAATTATTTATCACCAAGCTGGTGAGAGAGAAGAAGCTAGAAGAGTTGATAATTTCTTAGAAAGTCATTTTCCTGAAGGTTAACCTAAGATGTAATACAAATTTAATAATTTAATAGGTTTGCTGGATAGATCTATTTAAACCAAAAAATGAGATCATTCTGGAAGTCGCATAGACGGTTGAAACGTAGGTGTAATACCTAAAAATAATAGAGAGAAACCATTTAATTGATATCCTCAAAATTTTACTATCAGATTTACGGGTTTTGGCACGGAAAATGATAACGCTGGAGGATACGCATATTGCTACCAATGTAAAACCCAATGAATGTTTCTTCTTTCCCGCGTATATGCAATTTGAAGCTTATATTGTTTTATGTTTGTAAGGATCATTTAAATACATTGAAGTGGAGATAACATATTCACCAATAAGGATAATAAGTTCCATTCTGTTAAGTTTCAAACAATTTTTTATAACTAATAGCCCTTCAATTTCTATTAGAAGTCAAAAGAGGGGGTAAGTTTGAACGTTTGGTTAAGTTTGGTTAATGTATTGGATAATCATTTGCTTATTTTTGTTTATCGTCAACAACCTCTCACACCGCTACGAATGATACTTCCATTGTAGCTCATCCGTGTTGATTGTAGTATACCATGTTTGCGTAATATGCTATGGTATTCGTAGATAATGCGTGCCCCACCTGTATTGGTACTTGTATCGCTTTTGCTAAAGGATATAGCACCCCAATAGATGAAAGAATATTAAAATTGAGGTTGGTTCTTCCATTCTTTTTTCCAAAACAGATTAATTTTGACCATCACAATTGCACAATTATGACAAGAGAAATTATATGAAAACTCAATTTGATAAAATTTTGGAAGATTTTGAGGTAGAATGCGAGATTCTTGAAGAGGAAAAATCATTTACTTAAGGTAAAATATTTCAATTAATCTCTAAATGTGAACTACGAATTAGAAGAAAAAGTTTTATTGGGTCCATTCACGAATCATATTGAAGAAGTTGTTGCTGTTACAGATCATAGTTTTATTATGTTTAATTGGACTGGTTGTAGTTTTGTTTATTGAAAAACTAGACTACCTGATGTTTGCATTTATTTTCATCATAATCGCAGGTGTAGCAACTGCTTTTTTACTGAAAACTCCAGTAGACCCCTCTCTTAATCCGAATACTATTGAATTTTACATTGAAGCAATTGATTGGGAAGTAATTAGCTTCCTTATCGCCATGTTTACCATTGTAGAAATCCTAAAAGAAAAAAAGATCTTTCATGAAGTGTCCCGAAGAATAGTAGTAACTTTCAAAAATCGTATTCGCTTGATATTTTATTTCATATGTTTATTGAGTACTATAAGTGCATCGATTTTAGAGGATATATCGGTTGCAATCATATTTGGACCCATCATTGTGCTTATTTGCGTATATATAAAAATCAATCCAACTCCTTTCTTACTTGGGATGACCATATGCATCAATTTAGCATCAACCCTTACTCCATTTGGCTCCGCAGAAAACGTCCTTATATTTAATCAACTGGATCTCACTTTTGGATTTTTCCTGAAGAATCTCTCAGTGTACTTCATTGTCGCGACAATTTTAACCTTGGTTTTGCTGGACGTATTTGTATTGCGAAAGTACTTAAAAAAAGAATGGATACCACAAGGTGAAATACATGGGGAAAATCCACCTGACTTAGAACAGTCAGAAATTTTGGAAATTCGTACTAGAGATATAAAACCAGTGTTTTTTAAAAATTCTAGTAATCTTGAAAAAACCATGAAAAAACAAGTGGACAATAAAACGTTTTATCTAAATCTCGGTGCGATTGTAGTATTCATTGTTTTATTGGTTGTAATTCCTACAATCTGGCTACCTACATTCATCTCTTTGGTAATGTTTGTTATTATCAATCCAGTAAAAATTAAAGAGGATGGAAAATCTCGACCCAATCTAAGCCATTTCATTCGCAAACTGGATTTTAAACTAGTTTTTTTCTTTATCTGCCTTTTTGTATTGGTACACCTCATGGAGGCAAATGGTACCATTTTATTTCTGGAATCATGGCTAGAAACTATGGCCCACTCCAATGTGTTCGTATTAAGTATTCTTATTCTTATTTTAACCTCAGTGCTTTCCGCATTTATGGACAATGCTCCAGTGACCATTATTTTCCTACCAATCATAAGAATTTTACTTGACAATGGAGGTTTTGGAGCCGAGAGCGCTCCAATCATAATTGCATTCATTTTAGGTATAAATCTCGGAGGAAATTTCCTTCCGCAAGGAAGTATCCCTGACCTAATGACATTGGAAATAGCTCAGAAATATCGTATAGATGATTTAAACTACAAGAAATTGTTCAAGGTTGGAGGATTATTCGCATTACTGCATATTGTTTTAGGAATTGGATATCTTGCATTTTTTGTCTATGTTCTATGAATATGCTTGCTATTTAATCAAATCCTTGTCTGTTAGTATTCTCTTACATTTTCGTCTAGTATTCTCTTTACAAAACCTCTTATTTTTTTTACGATAAGCTGAATATAGATAAATCCCACATATCAATGTGTACAAAATTTTGAACAATAAGAAAAAACGAAAGGTGACAGTAAATGTTGTATTTGGGGGATTTATTGTTATAATGGGAATGATATGTGTTGTTGTTGCTTTACTCGTAAAATTATATGAAAAAAATGAAAGTGGGATAGGATTTTTAATTTGGGGAGGAATAACAAACGTAATCGGATTAAGTTGCATGTTTAAGAAACCTAGACCTGCAGTGCAGGAAAAAAAAATACCTCGGCAGTGTCCGCATTGTTCAGAGCAAATTGAAAGGCCAACCATACAAGAGAACCTAAAGAAACGAAATAAATATATTCTTTCATGCCCCCATTGCGAAAAAATTCGCAGTCTTGTGTGAAATTGAATTTTTTTATCAATTTTCAAAGATAGATTTACTGTCACCTAATAATGCGAAAATATTGCCGAACTAACTTGTAGAAATCATGTAATGCTTGTTTTCCATTCTCAGTAGTTTTAGAAGCATCCGATTTTCCATTTTCTATTTGGGTTATCTCAATTAAGTCGCGTTTCAATAGGAATTCAAGTACTTCTTTAACTGTTTCAGTCTTTAATCGTAGTTCTTGCATAATCCAGTTTTGTGATCGAGGAGTTTTTAAGCATATTTCGAGAATTTCAGCCCAAATTTCATATTTAGTACTACTGGTGGTAGATTTCAAACCAAATTTCCTCGCATCCTCAAGGATATCAAAAATTGACTCTAAGTGCTTTCCCCATACACTTACATGTAAAAATCCATAATGCCATCTTGATATCGTTTTTCTGAGTATAAGTGTGAGTCTTATTACAATGAGATATAATGCAATTGCTACACCAAAAAGATAGCGATGAAAAATAGGATGGTTTGTAGGATATATAGAAAGGAGGACGTAGTCATAGGCAATTAACAATACTCCTATAATTATCTCCCAAAATAATACTTTTGGAACGATCTCCATAGTACTTCGATTTTCATCCTCGGAACATTTGTCTTTACGACGTATTGAATGCTGGTAAAAATCTATTATATAATGTATGATCCCTGTTGTAAAATCCCCCTTTTCGATAGAAAGTTTATTTTCTCGTAAAATTTTGTCACTTTTCGCTAAAAAAAGGGAAGATTTTGCTACACTTAATATTACCATAATAAAAAAGAAAGATACAATAATAATTCGAGGGATTAATTCATTCCCGGTAGCATTGTAAGTGAAGAAAATACCCCCATTACATAAAGAAAATAGTAGTACTGATGTGATTTGGAAGATAATTAAATACCGGGTTTTTTGTATTTCTTGAATTATATCCTTTTGAATTGATGTTAAATTTTCATCAATAGGTTCAGAACCTTTATGATTAGGTTGATTTGAACTCATATAATCGTTAATGTTTAACCCAATTAAAAGACATGTATTCGCCCAGATTAGGCAATTTATTGTTGTCAGAATCATTATCTGCATCCCATGGTGATTCTGGACAAATTTCCATCTATATTTCTCAGTCATCAGTCATCTGAACACCATCTTGATCACCCCTAAAAAAAATCCCCAGACTTTTTGGTATGTAGTTGAAAAAAAAACCCTTTTGGTTTGGAGAATCAGCTCATTCTCATAATATAGTAGAATCTAAAAAATTTGATGCGGTTCTAATTGATATCGTTTTAAATGAAGATCTCTTTTTATCATCCCAACCGACCGTAGAATATGGATCGGATTATTTCTTTTGAATTTGAAATTCATTTTTTTACTTCAAAATGCTCTTCCAGGAAATTTTCGACCCTTTTAGGGAAAAAAAATTAAACTCAGTAAGGAACTAAACTAAAGCAATCATAGTGTTTATTTTCACTATTCACCCAAGATCTTATTCGAATCCTCAATTTTTGGAAAATATGTACAAAATCATTTGTACATACAAAATGTGTCCCTAAGATCCCTAAACACAACTTTCATGAGGAGATGTATATATGGGGGTACTATATAGAGAATATCCAAGTAGTATGTTATCGCTTGAAATTATTCTTATATAGATCTACATCTATACGACAACCCACTCCTTTGAGAATCCTCGGATTTACCATTAACATCGAGAATACTCCTTATTGGGTCTTAGGAGCACCTAAGCTATGAATCTACTCCCATATTTAACAGAGTATGGAGTAGGCTTATAGCGTAGTTCACTTAGGATTACCATCTCTATTTAGGTTAGAGAAATTAATAATTTGAGAATAGGGGAAGCTTTGTTTTTAGGAAAAAAAACCATAAACTTCAAGCAGATTCCCAATCTTTACACTGATGCTATATAAAGCGTAATCCGAATTGACAGATGGGCGTACTACAGAGTACCTATTCACTCAAACCGAAAATTTTTAGACATGACGGGATAGAAATTAAAAAAATAAAAAAGGCACCCGTAAAAAAGGATGGTAGGAATTGAATAAAATTGCTCTAACTTATGGTTTTGATTGGAAAAAAACGACTACTGGTCAAAAAAAAGACATTTGGAGAACCCTTGATACAGTAATGACGATAAAAAAATCATTGACTAAAATGTCATATGATGTAGATACGATAAAAGTAGATGATACTTTTGAGCAACAATTGATAAAAATCAAGGAAAAAAATCCTGACACATTGATTTATTGGCTTAATGAATTTGTCAACCCTAAATTTACACGATCTCCCGATAATTTCACCGTAAATATTATTGAACATGTTGGTCTACCTCATACGGGACCATCATCGAAAACATTGGCACTAGGGTTAAATAAATTTCAAACGAAACAATTATTCACTGAATTGGGGATAAAAACACCAGACTCTTATATTGTTAACTTTGATAATTTGAATTCTATTTATGAATATAGTTGGGATTTCCCTGTGATTGTAAAACCCTTACTACATGGTGATAGTCTCGGAATAAATAAAAAATCTGTAGTAAATGGTGATGATTATCAAGAAATAAGCTCGCTAGTGACAGCGATTCATCGAAAATTTAAAGAACCCGCTATAGTTGAACAATATATTGGTGGGGAGACGGTTCGTGAACTAACTCTATCTGTGCTAATTGATCACCAAGGAGGAATTCTAAATCTTCCATTTGTTGAAATAGACTTCACAAAGATTTCATTTGATCAGAAATTTAAATTTTTACATCACACTCTCAAAAAGGAAATAATGCCAATAAAAATTCTATCTGCGTTATCTAATAATTACACCATAAATATTTGCAGAGAGTGTAATGAAATAATAAAAAAAATGAATTGTGTTGATTTTGCTCGATTAGATGTTCGAATAAACGAATCAGATCGATTTTATATTGAAGTAAATGCATTTCCAGCAAAAAATAAAGGTAGTTATATTGCTAGAGCCGCTCATACTTTAGGAATTAAAAATAAAGAATTATTTGGGTTCAGTCTGTATAATACTCTATTAAAATATGATTTGACGGTAACGTCTCAGTTGAAACATTTAGTAGAACCAATATTGAACGCATTTAAGCTACAAACTGAATTTAAAATTGCTAAAAAATTGAAGATATAAAAAAAAATAAACTATGTAAAGATCATATGGTTTTAGCAAAATTTTTCCCAAATTCTACGCATTTTTCAAGTGCTTCATCATCTGGATTCCATTTTGCGCGTATTCCTTCATTTACTATGGAAAATCCTGATTCTTCTAATAAGCCATTTAACACTTTAACAGATTCTCCTGACCAACCATAACTACCAAATGATGCAGCCTTCTTCTTCTTAAAGCGCATACCTTTTATCATTTCCATTATTTCAGCGATTGAAGATAAAACTCCTTTCCCGATTGTAGGGGAACCAACTAAAATAGCTTTAGACTTGAATACCTCGGTGATGATGTTATTTTTATCATATTTGGATGTCTTAAGCAATTTAATGTTGACCTTTTCGTCAACCAATTTAATACCCTCTGCAATAGCTTCAGCCATTCTCCGTGTTCCTTGCCACATAGTGTCATAGAGCAGAGTAATCTGGTTTTCTTGGTAATCCTTTGACCATTCAATATATTTTTGGACAATCTGAATTGGGTTTTCGCGCCAAATGACACCGTGGCTAGTGCAAATCATGTCAATTGGGATTTTAAGATCAAGGACTTCCTTTATCTTTTTATCTACCAAGGCACTAAATGGAGTCAATATATTTGCGTAATACTTAATACACTCTTGGAACAGCTCGTTCTGGTCTACTAAATCATTATACATATATTCACTTACATAATGTTGACCAAAAGCATCATTACTGAACAAAATATTATCTTCAGTCAAGTAAACTGCCATGCTATCTGGCCAATGAAGCATCCGCATTTCCACAAAAATCAATTTCTTCCCGTTTCCTATATCTAAAGTATCTCCGGTCTTTACTACATGAAAATCCCAATCTTTATGATAATGTCCTTTTAATGAATCTACACCATTTTTTGTGCAATAGATCGGTGTATTTGGTATTTTTTCCATGAGTTCAGGAAGGGCACCACTGTGGTCAATTTCCGCGTGGTTTGCGATAATGTAATCGATTTCATCCAACTTAATTTCTTTTGACAGATTTTTTACAAATTCACCCGAATATGGTAACCAAACGGTATCAATTAAGACATTTTTCTCTTCTTTGATTAGATAAGAATTATAGGTGGTTGCATGGTCTGTTGAATACTCATTACCATGAAATTTATGTAACTCCCAGTCTTTCTTGCCAACCCAATAAACATTACTTTTTATTTTAAAATTCATTTTTCAGCACTTTTTTTAAATTTTGATAAATCCCATTTCAAATACATATTGTAAAGAGATATAAAAAATGATATCACGTTTTTTTATTCTCTTTTAAATTGTCTTTTTTTCGCTAAAGCCCCATAAGACATCCATTTATAAAATCCCAAGGGAAGATACAGATATGGTAGAGAATCACGAAGTTCATTTAGTTCAACGCCCAATTGGAAC
>Ga0233415_10001257_pt1 | contig 11069 bp, 13 predicted proteins | sample Na_anoxic_12_MG_FD_188631 | JGI IMG/M metagenome (GOLD analysis project Ga0233415, IMG submission 188631) | Seawater microbial communities from Saanich Inlet, British Columbia, Canada - Na_anoxic_12_MG | ecosystem: Environmental > Aquatic > Marine > Inlet | place: Canada: British Columbia...
GAACCTCATACTCGTCAGTAGCACGCCCGGTCGGAGCACCCATACCTAGTTGCCGCTAGAATCGGCCTCTGAGAACAACCGCAGAATTTATCGTCGCGATTGCCTCCTGCCTCGTCATCTAGCTATTAACTACCTTAGAGGATCTTCGTTAGCTTAACAATTTAAAACACCATTGCCGTACTAATCCCTCCACAGTAGTAGTTACTTTCTCCGCCACGACCTATGAACCGCAGCGGAAAGAGACTGACTAACTATTTGTATAGTGTTGCCAGTTTTATGATTTATTATTGGTATATATGAATACAACTCTGTTGTACTGCAGTTAACACAATTTCTGTAACCTAAAGCTATACGACCTTCAGGTATTACATTTGTACATTTACATTTCATATAATTTGTTTTACATATATATTATCATAGAGTTATAATATTTAGTCAGTGCAGTTGATTACATCATATCTATTTCGAAGCACACCTGTGAATCACAATAGTTGTTAATATTTAGAGCATGTCCACATTCTTCACAAGTTGTAGGCAAGTGCTCATCCCAGTTATTTTGATCGTAGTAATTCATATCTTATTTATTAGTTTACATTCATATATAGTTTCTATCATTTCTACTGTAAGTATTTTTGAATCACCAAAATCCATATTAAATACATTACCGTTAGACATTTTAAATGTTAGTATATTAGGTGATATCATGTATTATATAGTGTTAAGTTTCTCATTCCGTAGTTTCGTTTACAAAATTCTATTATATAGATTAATCTAGCTAGTGGATCATGTATTAATTCTCTTGCATAACACATGGATTTTATAGTTCTCAGCTCGCCTTTACCGGACATTACCGTCCACCTTTCTTCGCGTTTATATACTTTGTTTAGTTGATATATTCTATCACTAGAGTTGCATCGTCTTACATAGCCTGTTTTGTAAGAGGCTAATTGATCACCATTAGGTAATACAAATTGTCTTGTACCGTTTTTCTTCTGCCTATCAGTAGTCATTTCTTTGATATCGTATTCTACTTCCATTCGCTGTGCAAATAGATCTACGAGCTCTACTCGTCGTTGTTTCCAGTTGTTCATAATGTTTTTCTTATTAGTTTATTGATTGCTACTATCATAATATAGCTATGCATTTCGTTGAAGTCATCGCCTTCACTACTTGAATTTACTTCGGTCATATGCCAGTCAGCTATTCTGTATATTTCTTTCATAGCTTCATCAGCTACTTTGTCTGCTATTAAGTCTAATTGTTTCATTTTGCTCATATCTTATTTTATAAAACTCCATATTGATGGAGTATATTCTACGTAAGTTAAACCTTTGTAGTTAAACCACTCTGTAATACCTTCTTGATCTTTTTCTTCGTTGTAAATGAAGGCAAACTTTTTAGGTAACTCGCCAACATTGTAACCTTTATAGGTTTTTTTGTTTAACTTGATTGTTGACTTGTTGATAAATTTAATTGTGTTAGTCATAGTTTAAAGGTGTTTATTTGTTTAGTTAATAAAAATAGTGACGAGGATTAATGCACTGTCTCTCGTTGAGCAGTGATATTATAATAATCTTCGAATATATTATCTCGAGTAATTGGTTGCAAGTCCGTGTAAGAAAATTCGGAGGCAATAAAAAACTGACAAAAGATAGTTATACTAAGAATAGTAACTACCTAATGTCAGTATAGTATTACACTAGCTTATCGAGTGATCTCACAAATACTGGAAGATTATTAGAGTTAGTATAAGAGTTATACTTTTGGAAGCACGGCATTGCTTCGAAGCGTTCTTTGAGCTTGTTATACACTAAGTCATGATTATAAGTGCATACTTCGTTCTTGTTGTTAGTGAATGTAATCACCGTGTTCTTACCAATTAAGGATTTTCTGATAACAAATCGCTTTGTAGTTAATTTTGTATTTTGCATAGAATATAATTTAGTATAAGCTTAATTGCTTACAAATGTATTATCATAATAGATATGACGCAAGTCCGTGCGAGTCAGTTAGTATATGTATCACAAGTATGTAGTCGCAAGTCCGTGAGTGACAGGCGAGGTTATGTAGTAGTGCCAAAAAAAAGCCTAAAAGCCCCTTGGAAAACCAAACAATGGCTTAAACGTTACGATCTAAACGTCTAGAAATTGGCCAACCCCGCTAAATTAAAACGATTTTGGTTTCAAAAAAACTTTTTCAAAAACTAGTAGTAACACCATACCCCCAAATATGTGACATTTTTTTAAATAATGTGACAAAAGGTAGTTATATATAAATAATAGCCATCTACTGTCAGTGTTTGTAAGGTAAAAACAAGTAAATACATGTAAGTATATACAGTATAAGAAAAAATCAATATATGGCACAGAAACTAAGCCCTAAGGCTGCAAAGGCTAAGGCAGAAAGAGACCTTGCTTATGCAAAGACACCGGCTAGAAAAAAGAAAAAGGCAGAAAATCAAGTAAAAAGAAGAGAAGCTGCAAAAGAACATGGACCTAATTGGCTTTTAAATAAAGACTATGATCATACTAAACAAAGATTTGTTAGTGTAACTCAAAATAGGGGTGAATACGGCAAAGGAACTAAAAATACATAAAAAATGGCAAATTTAACAGCATATGGAACTGGTACGCCTAAAGCTTCAGACCTATTATTAGGAACTAAAACCGCTACCCCTAACACTAACGAGAAAAATATAACACAAAACTTCACAATAGGTGACGTTGCGACATTAGCTACACAAGGGTATGTAGAAGTAACAAAAACATTAACAAATGCGGAGTGGCTAGCATTAGCAACCACAGCGATAACTGTTGTACCGGCTCAAGCGGGAAGAACAATTATAACACAAGCTTATCTAACAGTGCTAGGTTACCCAACAATGCCTAGCGCAACAATGAATTGGAATGCTGATCTTGTTTTAGGAGTACAAACTTCCTATGCTAATATAAATGCAGATTCTATACAAGCTAAGATACCTGCTTCTTTTGGCGACACCGATACTTTGGGACAAATTGATGTATTTGCTTTAAACGCTACAACTCCTAAGCTAAACAGTCCTATAACTTTTGGTGTAATTGATTCAGCTTCAATTTCGGGGACTGGATTTGTTTCTATAACAGTAAGATACCAAGTAATATAAAAACACATGGCTAGAATAAGTTCATATCCTAGAGACCTAGAGGTACAAGACAATGATGCATGGGTAGGAACTGAATCATCAAACAGACTAACTAGAAACTTTACCGCGGCAGCTGTAGCTAAATACCTCAACATTAAAGGTAAGATATCTATATCTGCTCAAATGGTATTTAAGTTTGATACCGGTAATACTGATAGTGGGGAATTTACAGGACCGGCTAACGGAAGTGCTTTAACTGCTATAACTACAATGCAAATATCAACTGTAGATGCATCTGGTCAAAACACAGTTTCTTTTATTGAATACCTTGTAGGTAGCAATATACTTATTAGTGAGCAAAACAATATAAATAACTTTGGACACTTTACTATAGACTCCTATACGGCTGGCGCAACTGTATCTACTTTAAACCTTACAAACATTGGTGGCAACGGTAGCTTAGATCTAAATAAGTTCTATGACTTTGCGGTATTTACTTTATCTTCGCAACATGCGCCAACATTTGTATTTTCGCAAGTTGCACCTGCTACTGTTTGGAACATACAACACAACTTAAATAATTTCCCTTCTATAACAGTAATAGATAACGCTGGCACAGTAGTAGCGGGACAATATACATATATAGACAATAATAACGTAACTCTAACATTCTCGGCAGGATTTGCCGGTAAAGCATACTTAAACTAACAAGACATGGCAATTAATTTTTTAAACACGGTAGATTTTAAACAAAATCAACTTGATAACGCAGCAATACAAAACCTAGCTGCAGACCCAGGGTCTGGAGTAGAAGGTCAAATTTATTTTAACACAGTTGTTAAAGCACTTAAAATATATGCAAATGGCGCTTGGGTAGAAGTTGGCGCAACAAGTGGTGTTGAAACACTATCATCAAATGATGGTACTGCCTCAACCGGTGAAGCTATAACGATAAACAATGCAGCAATTGGAGATGTAGTTGTAAATGTTTTTGAGTATGACGGCGGTAGTAATGTTGGTTATGTGCCTGCAGGTGGTTCAGCTGGTAAGTATTTAGATGGTGCTGGTGATTGGTTAGATGTAACTACAGGTGATATAACAGCTGTGTTACCTGGTACATATATAAATATCGATAACTCAACCGGACCTGAGCCTACAGTTAATCACGATTTGACAAGTAGAACAGATACTGCTAGTGCAAGTTCTCCAGGTTCAGCCGGTACTTTTACAACTGTTGATAGTGTTACTACAAACTCAACAGGTCACGTTTCGGCATTGAACCTTAAAACAATCACACTCCCAACATCTGATAATTACAGCTCTTGGACTTTAGATGGTGATACAGGAACGCCGCAAACTATATTAAGTGGAAACACTGCAACTTTTACTGGAGGTACAAAAATAAGTACAGCAGTAGCCGCAACCGATGTGTTAACAATAACACATGATGCAACTACTAGAACAAATACTACATCTGCAGTAACCGCTAATACATTTACAGTTTTAGATTCAGTTGGATCAGATTCAACGGGCCATGTTACGGGCAGCAATCTAAAAACTGTAACTGTCCCTGATAACAATACAACATACACACTACCTACAACTAACGGCAACAATCCAGATATTGTTTTAACTGGAATTAACCCCAGCACTACCGATATAGTTAACATGAATGGTGTAGGTACTACCGTTAAAGTAACTGGATCTGGTAATGATACATTAACTTTTGATTTAGTAGACGACGTAACTATAGTTACTTCATTAACGGTTAATTCTGGGGCTGCAGCAACAAGATCTTCTTTTGGATATCAAGTAACAATACCTGCAACTCCTTTAGTGCCAACGGATGCCGCTTCGAAAGGATATGTGGATCAATCAAATATTGGTCAATCAGTATTTCAAGGTGGGTATAACGCTGCTACAAATACACCAGATTTAGATGTTTCACCAGCTTCAAGTATTAAGAAAGGATTTTTCTGGGCAGTAACAGACACAGGTGATTTCTTTACAGAAGAAGTTCAACCAGGTGATTTAATATATGCTGATCAAGATGATCCAGGAGCAACATTTGCAAACTGGGTTGTGGTTCAATCAGGACAAGACATAGCAACAGCAGGAGCGACAGATGGCGCAACTGTAAAAGGTATTGCAGGATTTAATTCAGCGCATTTCAATGTAACCTCAAATGGATGGGTATCTTCTGATATATACTCTGGAGGTTCAAATTTAGGTATTGTTCCATCAGGAGGCACTAGTACTAAATTTTTACGAGGCGACGGTACATTTGAAGTACCAGCTTACGTTACCTACTCAGCAATGAATACTGCTACTTTAGGCTTAGGTAGACTTAGATACGCTTTAGGATCAACACCTGCTGCCAACTCTCAATCAACTACCGCCGGTAGAACATATGGGGTTACTAAAAACGCAAGTGATCAATTAATAGTTAACGTTCCTTGGGTAAACACAAGTGCTGTAACTTCAGTTAGCTCATCTGCTGACGCGGATCTTTTAGGTATTGAAGTGTCTCCTACAACAGGGGCAGTAAAAGTTGGTCTTGACATTAATGGATTAACGGCAATTTCTACTCTTGCTGATGCAGACACTCTACCTATTTATGACGGAGGAACTAATAAGAAAATTTCTTTATTGCAATTAGAAGACCATATTGGTGCGGCTAAATCTAAAAGGTTTATACTTAACACAACTACAACCGATGTATCTCAGCAAGCTTCTCCTCCAGGTGGAACTATAGGATGGGTGATTGATTTAAACACTTCTTTAGGTATAACTGATGCTTTGGACTGTATAGTAGAAATTATAGAAACTTCTAACGGAAGAACGGTATATGCAGAAGTAACACGAACAGGTACAGGATCATCATCAAAAGTAACAATTAACTTCTCAACCCCAGTATCGCAAGGCGCGTATCAAGCTTTAATTACTAGAATATACTAATTCTAATTTAATAAAAAGAATATGGCTATTAGTTTTTTAAATAACGGCGTTTTTGCAGGAGATGTAAATATTAATGGTCTTCTTGATGTAAATACTGGCGCTTCAAATACAGTCGCTATATTTGAAAGTACAAGTGATAAAGCAATTATAAGAATTAAAGATGACGATACAGACACGTATTTAATTTCTAGGAACAATGCATTTTCTATAGGTGATTCATCAGCAGATTATAATAATTTTAAAGTTAATATTACTAATGGTAATACAGAAATCGCAGGGTCACTTAAAGCTACTCAATTAGAATTAGAGTCAGCAGTTCCTTCAGTATTATTCGATGAAACTGATGTTACAGCTAATTGGAGAAACAGGGTGCAGTCAGGTAGTTATAGAGTTCAATATGCTTCTGACGGTAGTACGTTTTCAGATTATTTTGTTTTAGGAGCAAGTGCTAATACTGTTGAAAAAGATACAACTTTTACTGAGCAAGCGTTTAGTGCTGCCACATCTTCAGGAGATCCATCATCAACACTAACAACAAAAGGTTATGTAGATGCAAATGCAGATACTGGTGTGCCCGCAATACTTTCTAATGGTACTGTGCCGTCTTTAAATACGGGAATAACAGCCACTGAGATAAATACACTTCTTGGCACAATGACCGGTTTTGGCGTAAGTAATTTACCTTCTGGAACAGGAACTACTTTTACAATATCACAAGGCCAAACATTAGGTATAGTAGGTGGCACAGATATACAGGCTGTTGTAAATACAACTAATGAAACTATTACGTTAAACTATACTGGATCTTCAGGTTCTGGTACAGTTACAGGTATTACAGAAGGACCAGGTATTACAGTCACTGCTTCAGCAACTTCACCAACTGTAGCTGTGGATTACATAGGCGCTGACTCACTTGTTATGGAGGCTGCGACTGGCACTCCAGATGCGGATGATTTTATGATTTATGGTGCAGATTCTTCTGATGGTGGAGATACTAAAAAAATTCAGTTCATAGATGTTCCTTTAAGTATTTTTGATAATGATGCTGGATTTGGTACAGTAACTTCTGTTGGTTCCGGAGCTGGTTTAACTGGAGGTCCATTTACAGTATCTGGTAGTATAGCAGTAGATTATGTAGGAACTGATAGTATTATAAAAGCAGCGCCAACCCTAAGTGGTGCCGTTGCTTTAAGTGATTTTTTACTAATAGCTAGTTCTAATGGGAATGTGTACGAAACAACTTTTAGTAATCTTCCGTTCGCTACAAATGTTGCACCAGCTGCTCCTAGCTCATTAGTTGCTACTATTGTAGGTGAAACTATAGAAATACAATTTGCAGCATCTACAACATCTAATATAGGTTACTACCAAGTATGGTCTTCTGATGATGGTGGTGATTACGGTATTATAGGACAAATATCTCCTACTGATTTTTCTTCAACAATGACAGTAGTAGATACTACTTTTTTAACAGGTGGCACAATGTCCTACCGTGTTTATGCTGTAAAAAATGGCATATATTCTTCAGCTGCTACAGTAAGCAAATCATATACAGTTAGTGCATTATCAGTAACAGCTATGACTGTCGTTAATCTTAATACGGCTTACTATATACAATACGAAAAACCAGTATCAAGATTTATAGATCATATTGAAATATATATGGATTCTCAAACAACATTAGCTGCGTTAAACAGAAGTAACGCATCAATAGTTTATAGCGGTCAAAATGCGTCGTATATGAGAAACGTAAATGCTAGTAATAATTTCCATCAGTTTTGGGTAGAAGTAGTAACATCATAATTATAGTAAAAATGGAACCAGGAACAACAAAAGAATATTGGGAAAATTGCTTAGCTGAATATGAATTAGCTTTAGAAGAAGAATTTGCTATGATACCTGGAAAAGGGTTTGACGACAATACAATACAATTATTAAAATTTGAAATAAACGAATGTATAAAACAACTAGCTTAGATAGAGCAAACATACAATCTATTGTAGGCGCGATGGCAAACGATTATGATGGTCAAGTAGCTATTGTCCCTGCATCTAAGAGAGGCATGAGTAATGTTACTACGTCTAGCGGCAGTGGTGAATACGATGGCGGCGATAGGGTTATTGGTTATAATAACGGGTATGAAATAGACGGTGATTTACTTTTTACTGTTGGTTGGGGTGATGGTTTTGCTGTTCGTAGGTTAAATAACGACGGTACAATGACAAGATTGTATTTTGATAGTAACTTCCTTTGGAGAGATACAACATCTACATATAATCACTTACAATCTGTCGCTATTGATAAAACAAATCAAGTAGGTGTTGTAATGACTTACAATGTAGAAGGATACACCACTTTTGATTATAGCGGTTGCACTAACGGAGGAACAACATTTGTTAAAGACCCTAGACCAACTCACAGCAATCCCGATGTATTTATAGGCTCGCAAGATATGACAAATGGTTATGTAAACAGAGTTGGTGGTGGTTATTACAGTGGGCTAGCAGCAGCAGGTGAATGGATTTACGCTGGTGACCATGATGCACATCATTATAAACTTGTAATGAGAAGAAATATAAATACAGGTGTTGAAGAAAGGTTGTCAACAACAGATACTAATGTCATGTATACCGGATCAGCCCCTGAGGACAGAAACGGGTATAGAGGTAAATGTTATTATGATAGTGTCAACGATAGGATAATGTACGGTAGATTTTATAATGCAAACTTTGTATTAGTTCTTGACGCTTCTACGGCAAGCCCTAAAACAGTTTGGTGTGACATGGCTGATGCTGGGCAAGGGGACGACGGCTATGAGCATGGATGGTTTATTCCAGATCCCGTAAACGCCCCAAATGTTTTTTTTGTTGGTACAAACAGTAGGTTTTCAAAAGTAGACATAACACCTTGTTTATCTGGAAATACAGCAACAGTATCAAAAATAGTGTGGGTAAATGGAACGGTTGCAGGTAACAATTATTCTATAGAAATGAGATCAGGTACAAAATATCAATCTGCTGCCAACGGAGAACCTACAGACAAAATGCCAGGTCACCCTAACTTTATGCCAACGTGTGCAGATAGAGGTAGAGCAATGATTCCTGGTTGGATAGACGGAGATAATAACGTTGTAGTCGCTCTTTATAGATTCGATAATGTAACTGAAGACACAACTTCATTGGGTAGGGGTAGATCATATAGGACCGATTATGGAAACAATTTAGTTAGAATGTATTCAGCTAATGGAACTCCATGGTGGGTACAAACTGGATACGGGTATGATGGGCATGGGTTTAGAATCTGGAGTGATACTTATAGAAATGAAATGTTTGAAAACTGGAGTGTTCAGTATGGTGTTTATTCTTTAGACAACTCAGCTAATATTGATTTTGTTTTTTGGAATCAAGAAGGTTATTATACTCCTTCTGGTTGTACTTTAAGTTTCTTTGTATCTAACAACAATGGCTCCACGTGGGAGTCTTACGCTGGCTCAAATACCGCAGAGCATAATTTTACGTCAACAGGCACTCAGCTGCTTTGTAAAATACAAGGAAGCGGAACGGTTGCTAAAAATGGTTATAAAATGAGTACAAATGCAGACACGATAACATTTGGCACTAAGTATGCAGCTGAAATGGATCCTGGTATCCACAATCAAATGACAAGATTTAAATTAAGAGGTAAAAAAATATAATATGGCTACAGTAACTGGAACAAAAAGATTATTAGACATATCTGGTAATAACATATCTACAGAGGTAAGCTTAGAAGCATTAGGCACTTTACTGGATAATAATGGTCAATCAGGAACCGCAGGACAAATACTTAGTTCCACAGGGTCAGGTATTGATTGGATTGCTAATAATGTAATTCCAACAGTAAACAATGCAACTATAACTATCGAAGCAGGCACAAACCTAACTACCGGTGGTGCCTTTACAACTAACCAAAGTTTTAACGAAACTATTGTTATTGATATGGCAACTGGCGGGGCTGGAGCTGGATTTTATGGATCTACATCTAATAGTATTAAAATTGATCAAATAACTTTAGATGCATATGGTAGAGTAACCGCTGTATCTACAGGAGCAACTGGCCAAGTAAATACAATAAACTCTGGTAACACAAATACATTAACTAGTAGCGGTAGTACAACTGTAACATTAACACCAGTAACAGCTGCTGTAAGTAGTGGTTCTGCTAATTTAGCAACTGGTGCTCAAATACAAACAGCTATTAATACAGCTTTATTAGGTGTGCTAAGTTATCAAGGCACGTGGAATGCAAGTGCAAACTCACCGGCACTAGCTAGCGGGGTAGGAACTCCAGGTTATTATTATATAGTATCTACCGCAGGTTCTACTAACTTAGATGGTATTACAGATTGGGCTGTGGGAGATTGGGCCGTATTTTCTGATTTAGCTACTGATGCTTGGCAAAAAATTGATAATACGCAAGTAGGTAACGTAACAGGTTCTGGATCTTCAGGAAGAATATCAATATGGAACAGTGCATCAAACATTACAAGTGACAGTGGTCTGACATTTAATACATCATCAAATGCTTTAGCTGTTGGTGGTACAGTTACTTGGAGTGGTGGTAGTTCAGCAGAATCTAACTCTGCGTATGACAACATGATTACTGGGTTAGCTGTAACCGGTACTACAACTAAAACCCTGACAGCCACTCAGCAAGATGGAGGAACTCTTACAGCTTCTTGGGCAGATGATCCAGGAAGTAATAATTATTTAACTAGCTTAAGTTTTAATACTGGCAATGGTATATTAACAGCAGCAAGACAAGGCTTAAGTAGTGTAACAGTTGATCTTGATGGCAGATATGCATTAAGCTCTGTAGTTTCAGGTGTAACATCCGTTGCAACTACAAATGGTATTACAGGTGGTACAATAACTTCAACAGGAACTATTCAATTAGATAGTACAGTAGTAAGAACTACAGGTACACAATCAATAGGTGGTGTCAAAACATT
>Ga0233415_10001258_pt1 | contig 11069 bp, 14 predicted proteins | sample Na_anoxic_12_MG_FD_188631 | JGI IMG/M metagenome (GOLD analysis project Ga0233415, IMG submission 188631) | Seawater microbial communities from Saanich Inlet, British Columbia, Canada - Na_anoxic_12_MG | ecosystem: Environmental > Aquatic > Marine > Inlet | place: Canada: British Columbia...
AATATCGCAACTTTTAGGGGCATTGATTTAATAATCTATGGCGAAATCCAGCCGCCGGGGATCCTTGAGGCGTTCAAGCAGCCGAACCAGGATGATTTCTTGATTGATATTTGCGAAGACATATTCGCGAGATCTTTCGGATACAGCATTTGGATTCAAAGCGGGGAGGTTTGCTGATGATTGATGGACCCTTATGTCATAAATGCGGAGTTTCAACCCGCGGTCGCCGGTTTTGCGAGCCTTGCGCCCCGTTGTATAGAATGGCGGCTTGGAAGGTCGAAGCGGAAAAGATGCATGAAAACGGGGTGAGACCTTTATCTATAGCGGTTAGAATGGGCGTGAACGCTAGAACTGTTATTTTGCATTTGAAAAAGACCGGGCACGTTAAGGGCGACGATTATCAAAATTGGTTAAACGATCACACGGGGATTGAGGCTTGAGAAGAGCGCGAATCGATAAGAATCAGAATCAGATCGTCGGCCAATTGAGGGATGCTGGGTATTCTGTTCTGTGCCTTCATACAGTTGGCAATGGCTGTCCTGATTTAGCGGTAGGCAAAGACGGGATAACGTATCTCGTCGAGATAAAGTCGGACGCTGGAAAGCTAACGGAAAAGCAAAGGGTTTTCTTTGGGGCGTGGCAGGGGAATGCGTTCATTGCTCGAACATTCGATCAGGTGATAGAAAAAATAGAGGCTCAAAATGATAATCGAAGTAATTCCAATTAATATTGAGCCGACGGACGAGGAAGACGCCGTCACTTGGACCGTCAAAATGTATGTGGAAAGATCGGGGGCTCGATGGCTCGGGGCTCATATCGGCGTCCCGATTCTTCTCAACTTTCCCAACAAGCATCCCGCAGATGTGTTGTCTCTTGTGGATGCGGAAATAGTTGAGCCGGAGTTAAAAAATGAATAATTCGGGATCATGGCTTCCAGCCGGCGAAGCGGCCGCGGCGTTAGGAATCACAAGAGAAAATCTAAGGCGCAAGGCGGTAGCCGGAAAGCGCCGCCGTAAGCAAATAGGGGGAACCCCGAACTTCCTGTATTTTGTCGAAAAAACTTCGAGCGTCCCGAATATCGACAAGGAAGAAAAGACCGAGGGGATCGCGTGTTATATGCCTGCTCGGGACTATTACATGGTTTCAAAGGACGGTCGCCGCCGTCCGCAAATCATTGAGGGTTGGATCGGCCGAAAGATTCTTGAGATTGAGAACAAGAAATTCGAAGGAATGGAAAGCATCGATATCAAGAAGCCGCCGCGGCTTCCAAGGCTGAACATCAAAGCAAGGGACGGCGGGTTTTCCGTTTGCGTCGGATTAACTGATTTCCATTTCGGAAAGTTCGGCGGGGCCGAGTCCGGCGATTATTACAATAGGGAGATCGCCCGCGAGCGTTTAATGGGCAAATGCGAAGAGTTGATTAATCTTGTCTTGAGGTTTGGACAGCCAGATCAATGGGTAATACCGGTCGGATCTGACTTTTTCAACTTTGACGACGACGCGGGCAACACGACGAAGGGGACCGGGGTCGATTCCGATTCGACGTTTCAAACGATGTTTACCGAAGGCGTCCAGCTATTCACCGATTTCGTCGAGGCGCTTCGATGTATATGCTCAAATGTTTCTTTGGTATTCATGCCGGGGAATCATGATCGAACTTCATCGCTTGCATTGCTCCAGATAGTGAAAGCAATATTCAAGGATTCGCCGGACGTTAGAATCTACGATGAACCAAGGGAGCGGCAATATCTTCTGATCGGCTCAACTCTTGTTGGATTCACCCATGGGGATGGGGCTCGAATCGCTGATATGCCCGCGCTTATGAGCAGCGAAGCCCGCGAATTATGGCATGCAAAGCACAAAATCGTGTTTACGGGGCATCTTCATCACGAACGAGTTCTTGAGACAAAATCGGGGGTTATGTGTTATCAAATGCCAAGCTTGGCCGGGCATGATCGGTATCACTACCGCGGGGGATGGACGACTTCGAGAAAGTCGATAGCCGTTTACTTAATCGATCCGAATGCCGGAGTTATTGGGCAATTGAATGCCGTGGCTTGATGGGATATAGAAATCATGGAGGAAATATGAAACAGGTTTCAAGGGGCGAATGTGATTTAAAAGATTTAATTCCGGCACCATACAACCCGCGAAAGATATCAGACGAGCAGATGAACGGACTCCAAAAGTCTTTGGATCGGTGGGGGCTGGTTCAAGAAATCGTTGTGAATAAAAGGACGAATCATATCGTCGGCGGTCACCAGCGAGCAAGCGCACTTAAGGTGAACGGGGAAAAGAAAGCGGCGGTCGTTTGGGTTGATATCGACGAAGACGAAGAACGCGCTTTGAACGTCGCACTCAACTCGCCGCACATATCGGGCGAGTTTGACTTTGAGAAGTTGCCGCCATTGCTAGACGAAATCGAATTGAAGTTACCGGAGGTCTTCGACGATTTGCGTTTTGATTTATTGGTTGACGGGGAAAAGACAAGCGCGACCGCTGATAGGGAATCAGAAGAAGCCGAGAACGCGGCGCTTGATTCAATCGACGGGATAAAGCCGGATGAAGTGAAGCCGGGCGAAAGGTTCGAGATAGGCGGGGCGACTTTGATTTGCGGCGATTGCGTCGAGGTTCTTTCGGGCATGGCCGAGAATAGCGTCGATGCTATCGTAACCGATCCACCATATGGGATCGGGTTCATGGGTAAGGATTGGGATTGCGCCGTTCCAGGAAAGGAATGGGCCGACCAATGCCTTCGAGTCCTCAAGCCGGGCGGGCATATCGTATCGTTTGCCGCGACAAGAACGGTTCACAGGTTGGGCGTTGTCTTGGAGGATTCCGGGTTTGAGATTCGCGATATGATTTCTTGGTTGCAATGGCAAGGATTCCCGAAGTCTAAAAACATAAGCTTGTCCATCGATAAGGGTGAAGGTCACCCGAACCGGGGACGCGCTATGCCTACCGCGTCATCATATCAGGCGTGTGATTCCGATATGGAAAACAAGCTAACATCAAACCCGGTTGATCCGTATAAACCAAAAAGCGACGAGGCCAAACAATGGAGCGGATGGGGGACCGCGCTCAAGCCGTCCCAAGAACCGGCGATCCTTGCCCGCAAACCGCTCGAAGGAACGGTCGCGGAAAATGTTTTGAAATGGGGAGCCGGCGGGTTGAATGTAGACGGCTGCCGGATTGCTTATGGCGATGCGGCTTGGCCGGGCGGGCAAGAGGAGCGGGGGGAGGCTTCAGGTCTTGGGCGTTGGCCGGCGAATATCTACCATTGCCCGAAGCCATCCAGGGGCGAGCGTGAGGATGGATGCGGGGATCTCCCCGCGGGCGCGGCTAGATCATCCATGGTTTCATCTAATGGTCAAGGAGATCAAAGGCTCGATGGGAAACCGTTCCCCATAAGATCAAACTTTCACCCAACCGTTAAACCGGTCGGGTTGATGCGATGGCTTGTTAGGCTTGTAACGCCGCCGGGCGGCGTCGTCGTCGATACATTTCTAGGATCTGGAACGACGTGTGTTGCCGCGGAAAAGGAAGGGCTCAAATCAATCGGGATCGAGTTCTCCCCGGAATATGCCGGAATATGTAAAGCGAGAATAACGGGGGCATTCGATGGCGAGATCTAAAAACACAAGTCAATCGGCGGCGTCGTCCAGCAAGGTCCGAGCGAGAGAACTTGAAATAAGAGCGCTCGAATATCGCAAGGCGGGCGCAAGTTATGAACAGATTTCGAAGGCTCTCGGATGCTCCAAGGCGGGAGCATGGAAAGCGGTTAAGCGCGGATTGGAAAATCTCAACAAGGAATGCAACGAAAAGGCGCGGGAGGTCCGGCAAATCGAAACGCTTCGACTGGATCGAATGTGGGCGGGCATTTATGACGACGCGGCAAACGGCGACCCAAGAGCGGTCAACACGGCGCTAAGAATCATGGAGCGCCGCGCTAGATTGTGGGGGCTCGACGAGCAAACCGAAGAATCAGAGCGAGAAAGAAAAGAAATCGTTTTCAAGTTAATAGGCAAGACCGATGCAGGTTAATCTCTTGCCGCACCAATATGAAATGATAAGCGATACCGACTCGCCGCTGATTTCTTGCGTGGCTGGACTTGGAGCGGGGAAGACGACCGCCGCATGTTATAAGGCTTTGCACCTCGCCCAAATGTCGCCGGCCCACGTTCCGGGGATGATATGCGAGCCGACCTATCCGATGTGTCGTGACGTATTGAAGCCGAGCATGGATCGGATACTTGAGGAACTGGAAATCGAATACACGTTTCACGCGAGCCATTATAATTACCACGTTCGAATCGGCGGCGGAGTTAAAGAGATACGAGTTCGGAACGGACAAGATCCACAAAAGCTTGCGGGCTCTAATGTTGGATGGGCGATCCTCGACGAGGCGGGGCAGCAAAAAGAAGAGACATTCAAGATCGCAAACTCTCGCGTTCGGCATCCAGACTCCAAATGTCGGCAGGTTGTTCTCGTCGGGACGCCGGAGGGATTCAACTACTTCTACCAGATAAGCGAAGCGCAAAAGCTTGAAACGACGAACACAATCAGAGCAAAGACGACCGACAATCGATTCTTGCCGGACGATTACTTGGAGCGGCTCGGGCATTTCAGCGAAGAAGAAAGAAAGAAATACATTGAAGGGCAATTCATAGCGGCGGGCGGGCGCGTCTATTCTCACTTTGACAGGTCGAAGCATCTCAAGCCTTGCGATGATGACAAGGCCGGTCAAACTTATATGTTTGCGGATTTCAATATCGGCAATATGCATTTTTCATTCGCCAGATATTTGAGCGGACAAATCCACATATGGGGGGAACTGATCGGCGTAAATCGAAATACCATCGATCAAAGCATTGAGGCCGTGAATTATTTAGCCGCCCATGGAATCAGCCCGGGCGACGTGACCGTGATATGCGACGCCGCTGGAAGCAGCCGGCAAACTTCCGCCACGATGTCCGATGTCTTGATACTTAGACAGGCCGGATTCGACGTGAAGCATCCAGCAAGAAACCCCGCCATTCGTGATCGGGTTTATTCCGTTAATCAGGCGCTCGCAAAGAATCTTTTATTCTTCGATCCGAACGGTGCGCCGTTTACGATCCTATCGTTTGAACAGCAAGGCTTCGACGCCTACGGGATGCCGGACAAGCGAGCCGGACATGATCATGCGACGGACGCTTGCGGCTATGGCGTCCATTTCTTGAAACCTATAAAAATGCCAAGGGCGAACCATGTCCAATACTACCATTAAAAAGAAGCCGAGAAGCGGCGTTATTCGTGGGATGATAGCGCGGAAGCAAAGCGCGGGAATCCACGAGGACAAGAAAAAGAAAGCCTCGAAATACTTATGCCGGGAGAGAATCCGAAATGATTGACGTTAACAGCGAAAGCGATCGACTTATTAAAAAGCTATCTCAAGGCGTAACCATGAGCCGAGACATGTTGGCCGATCTCATGAGTTTGGCCGCGAGGTGGAAGCCGCCCGGATACGATGAAAGCATTTCAAAGCGTCGTCGATACATGGAGGGGAATCAACTTGCGGATTTAAAAAAGAAACTGCAAAGGGATTTTCCAAGAACATTCGACAAAATGGGAGCGGTTTCGGTTAACTATGTAAAACTTTACGCCGATCAAGCGGCGGCATCATACAAGGAACCGCCGATCAGAATGATAACGAACAGCGAAGAAGAGCCGATCGAAGACGGTCGCGCCGATAACTTCGCCGGCATGATTCGAAGCAGCAATATCGACCGGATTATGCTGGACGCGGAACGGATCGCCGTCGTCGCCAAGACGGCATTCTTGAGGGTCGGCGTTAACCATGCGAGCATGATCGAGGGAAGCCCATCCGTCGAGATCCAACCCTATTGGCCGTGTGATGTATTCGTTATTCCACATCCAGCCGCGCCGCACGACCTAAACCTTTCAATCGCTTTGATGGCCAGGATATCGGGGCCGGATGGGGCTTCTGGCGTTGATAAATGGTTCGAGGTATGGACCAGATCTATCGACGGGGAAATGACTCCCGGCGGCGCTCCTAGCGCTTTCGGTCAATGGCATGTCGAGCATATATCCTTAACGACCGGCGAAAGCCGAACCCCATTCGGATCTGATGATTCCATTTATCCGCTTTCGAGGTTGCCGTGGGTTTCGATTTCCGACGGAAACCCGATGGGGTCGCCCTACCTCGACGTGAACCGAGACTTAACCGAACTCCAAGACAACATCAATTCGACGTGGACGGATCTCATGTATACGTGCCGGATGCAATGCCATTCCGAATTGGTCTATTCGGGCAATTCGGTTGATGGGGATTTCACGGGCGGACCGGGCGCGATCCTTCAAGTCGGAGCGAACGAAACGATTTCAACGCTTTCTTATTCTCCTAGCGATATGCAATTGGAATCCGTTGATAAGTTGACGCAACAAAACGCCCTCGTGAATAGAATCTCGCCGGACTCATTCAATGCCGATTCATCGAATGTTCAAAGCGGGATTTCTCGCGTGATTCAAAACATACCGCAAAGCGAGGCTCGACAAGAGCGGCAACAAATCTACAAGTTGATGGAAGAGAAGAATCTCCTTCCAGTCATGAGTCAAATCAGCGACGAATGGGCGGCCACCTCAATCGGCGATGATGTTTCATATCTTGTTAAATATCACGAGCCGGCAATTTATGAGGATCTCCAAGCGAAGCAAACCCGCGCCGAAATGGCGGTCGCGGCGGGATACATAACGAAAGCCCGCGCCGCCGTGGAATCGGGCTGGTATGATTCCATCGAGGAGGCTACCGCGGCCGGGTTGAGCGACGAGCTAAAGGTAGCAATGGAAGACGATCTGTTCAATTTGACGACGACGGACGCGACGGAATCCATGAGGCAAAGAACACAAGAACGGATCGCCGCGGCGACTCAAGCGGTCACGGGTGAAGAATGAGCGGATCCGGCGACGCTATCAAGGTTACGGATAAAGCATTAAGGGAAATCATGACCGCCCTTGATAAGGAAATCAATTTGCTCGCCGCTTCCCTTAATACCTCCGATGGGGATTTAGTGAACGATAAGTTCAACTTGAAAACCTTAACGGATATCAGACGGCAAACGATTGAATTTGTCAGAAGACAATCCCCGAAACTGATTGAAGCGTTTTCGGAAAAGCTTCCCGATATCGTTCAGGATGTCTTGGACGCATACCCGGAACTTGGAAGATTTGCGCCGCGAATCATGGATGACTTGGAGCGAACGTTTTTGGAATCAGCAAGAGAAATGAACGCGACGCTTCAAGAGGAGGTCGCCGACGAATTGACCGTGGCCATGAGGCGCTCGATCGTTGGCGGCGCGGATATGAAGAAGCTTCAAGGCGATCTTATGAAGGCGATGGAAACCTCAAGAACCCGCGTTGTCGTATTGATAGAAAGAAGCGTTCGAGATTTCCAAGACGAAACGCTTCGATCAGCCGGAAAAGCGCGGGCGGAAGCGACCGGGGAAAACCTGTATTATTTATACTTGGGACCGCTCGACGGGAAGACGCGCCCATTTTGCGAGGTTCGAGTCGATAAGGCGTTAACGCAAAAAGCGGCCGATAGCATGAAGGGAACGCGTGAAAGATTCAATTGTCGGCATTCCCTCGTCGTCGTGGACGAGGAATATTTGGAAGAAAACCCGGACGTGGAGATCTATCGGGGGCTGGCATGAGCTCGCGAAGCTTGACGCAACCGAGAAAGGGAACGGTTAAATGGTCGAAAACTCCAAGCATTGATTTAAATATCGCGAGGATGTTTTTTGAAACGCATTTGCCGAGCGCCATTATAATCAGGACGCAAAAGAAATCTATGGATCGATATGGGAGATCATTGGGGGAATATTCGGATGGATACGGGAAGAGGCGCGTTCGGATGGGCGAAAGCGATGGGCGAGTTGTCTTGAGGTTGACCGGTGGGCTTCTTAACTCAATAAGGGCTCGCGATTCCGTTATGAAAAAAACTAGCGTCCGCGTAACGATTGGCGCGGGGGCGAACCGGTCGAAGGTTGTCAGGCCACCGGAGGATGGAAAGTTTGGCAAATGGGAGATCGACGCGAGCAAGGTCGGCCCTCGATACAATCAGATCCTTTACTGGCTAGGGCCGGGAGCCAAGGGCAAGAAGCGAGAAATACTAGGGTTCACAAAAAAGGAACTAAAAGCGATTGCAAAAAAGATAACAAAATTAAAAGGAATTCTAAAATAAGCGGCGAGACATGGTTTTTCGTCGTTTAATATAACCGAAACGCCGGGCGCGTTTTACCGGAGGAAAAATGGGCGAGCAGGACTCGATCGAACAATCACAAGAACCAGTCGCGGACCAGGAAGTCAGCGACGCGACAACGCAAGAAGCGCGGAGCGCCGAAAGCGAAATAATGGCGAGGCTTTCAAAGTTGGAAGCGGAAAATACAAAGTTGCGGCAAGAGTCCGCATCTCGTCGAGTGAAAGCGAAAGAAGCAAACGACGCAAGGCAAGCGGCGCTCGAAGAAAACAATCAATTCAAAGAATTGAGCGAGCACCTCAAGCACGAAAACGACAGATTAAAAGGCTTGGAGGGGGCGGCCAATTCATGGTTGACCTTTCAAGAAAAGGAAGTTGCAAGAATAGAAAGCGCTTGCGAATCCTTGCCTGATAATCTGAAAAGCGCGGTTTTATCCATCCCGGATATTGTCGCGAGGTCGAACGCTCTTGAAGCATTCACGGCAACGGGTTCGCCATCGAAACCACCACCACAAGCAGCGCCGGCAGCGCCGAAAGCGTCCGTTGATTTCTCAATGGCAGGTAATGATCCGGCATTATTAAAACAGTTAATCCGAGACAATCCCGATCAGTGGGATGAATACATCGGAAAGAAGAGCAACACGGGGAACGGGACTTTCATCGGTCGCGCCCTAAATAGAGGAAATTAAAAAATGGCAACATCTACAACAACAACCTGGACCTCGCAGATCTTAAGCGAGGCAATCGCATCGCGAGCGGTTCCGGCAAACCTGCCGAAGTCGGTCGTTCTCGGTTTAGTCAATCAGGATTCCATTGACGGAATGCCGACAAAAACTAAACAGTATAGCGTTTTAACGGACCTTGGAGCGGCAAGCGCCGCGACCGAGGGGACAGATATCGCAGCAACCCAAACGATGACGATGGGAACAGCGGTTACTGTTAGCCCAACCGAGGCGGCCGCCGTCGTCGCCGAAGTGACGAATCAGGCTATCCGTCGTCGTATTCCAGGGATCGGATCTAATGCGGTTCAATCTCTTTTGCAATCGGCTCAACCCGGTCCAATCGTTGACGCGTTGGAAGATCAAGCTTCCAGGCTCGCCGCGATGTGTCTTGAGACCGCGGAAAAAGCTTGCGTCGATTTGGTCGCCGGCTTTTCTAACACGGTTGGAACTTCCGGTTCCGATGTGACCGTTTCTAACTTAATTGAAGCGATCTACACGGCGAAAACCTTGGAGACACCCCACGAGGATCTCGTTTTTTGTCTTGCCCCCAACCAGGTCCGCGAGATCCAATTGGAACTGGCATCAACAAGTAACGCTTCTTCGAGCATTTGGTTTCAGCAAGCCGACGCGAGCATGAGTAACGCAAACTTGGGCGGCGAAAATGGATTTAGAGGTTCATTCCTGGGAGTTCCCGTTTTTGAGTTCTCGCATTCACTCGCCCCGTCGGTCAACGCCGGAGCGGATACCGCGGGCGCGTTAATGCTTCGCGGCCGTGGAAGCTTTGATTCTGGTCAAGTGGGCGCGTTGGCATTTGTCGAAGGCGCTCCCCTTTACTTTTCCGCCGATTTCAATCTCGAAGGCCGATCGATCAAACTCGGTTGCGTTTATGAGTTTGCAGCGACGGAACTTTCCGACAATTTTGGCGTGTCTATCATAACCGACGCTCCATAGTAAACCAGCGGGGGCCGCTTTGGCGGTCCTCGTTTTTAATTTAGAGGGATTTAATGAAGTATCAAAATATTGGAGATCCGGGATTGAAAACCGGAATGTTCACTAAGAAGAATCTGAAAAGCGGCGGATCGGTTACTGTCTACCGGCTTAGAATGTTGACGAGCGGGAACCTTATCGATTACGAGGACGACGGCGCGGGGCCGAGCGGACCGAATCAATCAAGGCAGAGACTTCTTCGAAGTATCTCGTCAAAGGTTGAAATCAACGGGAAGTCTTACCCTAAACTCGTGGCCGACGACGAAAGCTTAGGATCGGTGGAGGGTCCAGGCGGTTACCCCGTGACGATTCCGGTCGTCAGCGCGGCTATGATTGATGCGATGGGCGCGAAGATGGACCAGCAAGAAGAGATCGCCGCTCAGGCAAGATTCGAAGTAGAATCGAAGAATAAGGAAGCGCCGGCAAAGCCAAGGCGCGGAAGACCGAGGAAAAAGAAAGATGTCGAATAACGAAAGCAAAACGCGAGCCGTCCACGAGCTTGCGAAGCAAATCAAAGAAAACTCTAAGGGTAGGATATCGTCAGAGCAAGCCCATAGGATCGCAATCGATACCGCGCAAAAGCGCGACAGGAGATCAAAGAAATGAAAGATTTTAACAAGGCCGCATTCGTCGGGCTTATATGCGGCGCGATCATTGGGGTCGGCGTTTATTTTGATCGAGTCGAAGCCGGGGTCGGTCCCGGTTATTCCGATTCATATACCGTTGATTGTGGAGTCACGCCTACGCTTATTCGAGCGCCTTCGGGCGGTCAGTATTCCTATGCTTGCCAGAACAACTCCTCGACCGAAGTCTTTGTCGGGGATTCCGGGGTCACGACGACGACCGCGCCCAAATATTGCGACGGATGCGCGAGCCGCGAGTTCGGCGGGAATGTTCGGGAAGAATATTGTGTGGTCGCGGCCGGTACAGAGACAATCTATTGTCGATCCATGGTTGGATCGAACTAGGATTAATCGATGATTGATTTGCGTTTTCTTTTTGCGTCTATGATTTGCGCGGGTTCGCTATCGGCTCAAATGTGGCCGGACGGAATGCGGGGCGACATGTTGCCAAGTAACGGCGACATGGCCGCCCCGACTGCCG
>Ga0233415_10001260_pt1 | contig 11065 bp, 12 predicted proteins | sample Na_anoxic_12_MG_FD_188631 | JGI IMG/M metagenome (GOLD analysis project Ga0233415, IMG submission 188631) | Seawater microbial communities from Saanich Inlet, British Columbia, Canada - Na_anoxic_12_MG | ecosystem: Environmental > Aquatic > Marine > Inlet | place: Canada: British Columbia...
CCTGAAGTTTCTTCTATGTATTGTTCAAAATTTAAAGTTTTCATTTCGCTTGTATTTGTAAAGCGAAAAACATTACCTGGAATGTAAGACTCTACTTTAAAGCGTACAGTACGTCTAACTACACGGTCCTCTCTATCTCCAGCCGTCAAGTTAGCAGCGTCTCCTACATCTAACACGAAAGCTTCGTAGCTCTCATGAGGGTGAATATCTATATTAAGATTGGGTCGAAATAAAAGTAATATCTGCTCAGTAAGCTGATTAACCTCATCCACATACTTACCCCAAATATTTACACCAAATGATAGGTTGGCCGCTGGGGGGGCTAACGCAATGTACCTAATAGCTCTTTGCTTATCACTATCCCAGAACTTCTTTTCTACAATAGCGGCGGCAGGCTTTCTCCTAGTGGTGTCTAACTCTACACCCTCAAACTGAAGTGAGAGGATAGGCAGAAGAGTATTTTTAGTTTCAGTTATTTTAGCAATGGCTCGCTCAGGATTTGCATAAATAATATCTACAGTTCTTAAAGTACCATCACCTTTAAGGACTTGGAACCCCCCTAATATCTCTTTTAACCTACGAGTAAAGTCTTTATAGAAATTAGCAGGTTGATACCCAGCGTGAAGGTCCAAAGCTTCCAGCTCGGTTCTTATCGCGTCTATAGTCCAAAAAGCGCCAGCCATTAATACACCTCATCCTGGGGGAAGGATTCCTCTTCTCTCGTAATATCTTCATCGTCGCGAAGTACTTTAGCGGCACAAACTAAGTGATACACACCATAAATATCAAACTGGTCTTCTTGAACTTCAAAAACCTCGTACTTTAAATTTTGAAACTCAGGCTGTAGAATATCACCAGCAATTATAGGCCGTCCCACCAGTTTATCAATATAACTCTTGTTGAACGTAAAAAGCTGTTCACTCGTTATCTCGATACCAAACTCTGTTAGGTTCTCCTCTAAAGCTTGAGCTTCGTAATGACCATGAAGAACTAGAGGAGTATCTGAAATAGCCTTCTGAGAATCCTCTCCGTACACGTTATCTTTTAACCCTTCCCTTCTATAAAACTTATAAAGGAGAATTTTAGACCCGCTTAAACGAATTAGCTCATCGTCTACAAGATTGAACATCTCGATATCGGGATTATCTAAATCGTATAGGTTGAGCTGGTCGTTAGTCTCTAACGATGTATCTCCAACAATTTTGGAGGAGGTCCGAAACTGTTTACGGTCAGCCATTAGAAGGTACTAAACCCAGGGGGTTCTTCGATTTCTAACATCAGGTCTTCAACAAGCTTTGCTTGTTCTTCATTACCTTGCTGAATCAAGGACTCGCCATTTAATTGAGCCCCTCCGCCAGGAGAAGGTAGTGTTTGATATTTCCCGCGAATTTGACCTAAAATAACTTTAGAAATAGCTAAAGAATATTTTTGAAGCCAGCTAATAAAATATGGATGTAACGTAGTACTGTCGAGTGCCTTAAACTCCACTAAAACTTCCTGCTGGCCTTGGGGTGTAGGCGCAATATTTAAAAACCTACCGTTAACTACATTGAAGGTTCCATCATTACCTAGAATCTTACGCATCATCTCAAGGTGAGATATGGTAAGGTAGTAGTCACCGACCGAGAAATCTCTAGCTAGAAAGTTATCTTGAAAATACTTGATAAAGAAATCAAACTCTAAAGTATCATTTGCAGCAGCGAAATTTAGTAACTGCTTGTTATACACAGCCTGCTTAAGGTTATTCATAACCACTTGAGGTAACTCGTACAAAGCGATACCTGCAGATGTTGCGAAGGTGCAAAATTGATTACACCAATCGGGTGCGTGGTAATCTAATTTAGAGATAGCTTCATCAATAGCGGTAGTTATTTGAAACTCGGTAAGTTCTACTCTAACGACAGGAAACCCTAGGCGTGCCAAGACGAAGTCTTGGATACTTTGATAGAACTCAGACATGTACGTCTGGTTTTTAAACCGCCTACGGTTTAATGTTGTATAGTCAATTTCCCCGTAGTAGTCCCAAGAATTTAACTCAGCGTTACTACCACTGACATTACCAAAAGTATTGCCATAACGGGTTTGAGGTTTTACCGCTCTATAGCTCATTTACTATTCCTCTGAGACAGTTTTCTTAGGGGATTTCTTAGTTGATTTTTTTTTGGGAGTAACAACAGGAGCTTCCACAACAGGAGCTTCCACAACAGGAGCTTCCATTACAGAAACTGAGTTCTCATCCACTCCTAACACGTGAGGAAGGAGTCCCTCTCCAATAACTACATAGGAAGGAGCCTCAACCAGCTCTCCTAGGATAATCTGGCTGTCTCCTGGGAGTATGGCGTAACCTGTACTTAACTTAAGTTTAACGGTAGTGGAGCGCGTATTCGTATATGTGATTCTTTGCATAGAGGTACCTCTACTGTATATAGACAAACAAAGAGGGCCACACCTTAAAAAGTGTGACCCTCTTTTATATTAACTACTTACTAGCTATCAGTCTAGCGTAGCGTTGTTACGAACACCAGGACGGAACATGTAGTTCGAACCTGCACCGATAAGACGGATAATTCGGAAGAAGCGAGACTCAGGAGTCACTGCGGCTTTACCGTAGCGAGTGAGCAAGCCCTTACGAGGTTGGAACGTCTCAGGGTCGGTGATGGTAGGCAACATCTGAAGAGGGATGTACGGAGAGTACACGAATCCAGAGTCCATCGGGGAGGAGCCTTTGTAGCCCATCATCATTTCGTCATCGGGATACAGCGGGTCAACGTAAACATCGAACATGCCCTGGAGTTTACCAGCGTAGTTGATGTTAGCGCCAAGTTGGCCGTCCCAGTTACCAGACCTCACACCACCTTCAAGTTTGGAAGCGGAGTTAAGGATAGCGGCCACAAGCGGAGAAGTAACAATCCAGTTACCAGCACCACGATAGGTCGTCTTGTAAATATCCTGCGACGCGAAGTTAAGCACTGCAAGAAGGTTTGCATATGCCTGACCAACGTGACGAGGGCTAAGGTTAAGAGCAGTAGAAGCGAAATCAACAAAGTAAATGTTGCGGTTCGTTTGATACTGACCACCTCCAGGAGCGGAGGAAAGACCAACCGTGTCATACAGGAAGTCTGTCGGGTTGAAAGCCGTTTGGTTCGTACCCGCACTAACAATGTTGTTACTGTTCGGGAGGTCCAACATAGTACGTTGGAAAGAACCACCAGACATATCGTACGCAATGGCACGCATATCTTCAACAAGCTCACGGTCAATCTCAAGAGCAACTTCCTTACCAAGAAGGTCAGTCAGTTCTCGCTCAAGGTCAAGGTTGTGATAGGCACGAAGGTCCTGAGCCGCTTCCAAGGTCCACAGAGCGCGGAACTTACGAGTACGAGCCGTAATGGCCTGTTGCTCGATGTGGAAGTTAATCTCAGGGATAGTACCGTAGGGAGTATCATCATGAATAAGAGACGAAAGAGTTCCGTTAGGAATATTCGTCTGACCAAGAACCTCACCAGTTGAAACATCATAACCAGCCGTGCGGCCTGAAACAGGGAACGCAGCAATTTGACCTCCGACAGTAGCCGAAGGGACGGTCATCTGGGCTGCCTTGATGTTTGAGGTATCAAGGCTAGAATAGGCAGGAGTTGAGTTTCCCATCTCGTCAAGAGAGCTGCCAGTCCACTGAGTAGTAGCATCCCCAATGGCTTCTTGGCCGTAGGTGAGGTTGTACTTGCTGTAAATGGTTTGACGGCGGGCTTCAGATGCGCGGTCGTAGCCTAGATAGAAAATCTGGGATACGGGACCTTGCATGGGCTGAACACCACAAATCTTGTTGGCAATCAATTCGGGGAAAACCCGACGAACGAGCGGAAACGCAAATTTTTGGAATGTACCGATAGTACCAACAGAAGTTGGTGCTTGGCCAGCGGTGGCTTCGGATAACATTCCATCCTTTTGCGCTTCATTTAAAATGTGGCGTGCTTGGTTCTCAAGGAGGACGGCAGTAGTCTCACGAGTGTACTGGTCGGCAACACCTTCAAGAATTGGGCTCCACTTTTCGCATAGAGTATTAGAAATTTCTTTATTTAACATAATTTTTTTAACTCCTTTCTTGACGGTTGGACAAACGTATAACGTCCTCGTTCAGGAAGAAATTCTCCAGGGCTGCTGCTGGAAGACTTGGGGAGCCATGGCTTTCGTTAGAAATCATGACTGCCGACTCGGAGGACTTGAAAGGAATTTCAGCCTTTTCCTTTTCATCTACAAGTGCCTCACTAAGTTGACTAAGTTCACTCTCTCGGTGGTCCAATTTGGATTCCAAAAGATTGACTGTTTTGAGAGATTCTTCAAGCTGAACATTGATTGATACAACCTCGCTTTGAAGTCTCGTGTTTTCTACTTCGTACGTTTTAACGGCACTAGTCACGTCCTCGCTTTCCAGCTCGGCGGCAACAATCGTCTTAACGGCTTCGAAAACCTTATATGCGCGGACAAGCTTGTTATCGGCCTCAAGTTCCCGCTGCGCGGTCCCTTTAAGCTCGTCAAGTTTAGTACGCAGGAATGCTTTTACTTTAGCTTCAAGTAACTTAACCTCTTCGGCAACACGGTCTTCTACGACCTCGTCAAGCAATACAGCAACTTCCTCAATTCCAGTCTCTGTAAGACCTTCGGGAAGCGCTTCAACAATTTTATCTATGTGGTTACTCATGGTTAGTTTCTCTACTACTGATTATTTACTAAGCGGGAAGGAGGGAGGCGGTTTTTTTCTAAATCTTGCCAAGTTTCCTTTTCAGCGCAGTAATATAAATTCGGTCATTGTGGAAATGTTCAAGCTCTTCGACGATGGGTTTACGAGCTTCGGATACTAACTCTCGCCTTTCAGAAAGGGAGGGGAAAGCATCTTGGCTTGAGGGTTCGGAGACCATATCAAACGTTATCATGTTATAATTCTCTCCTACGAGATAATTGGAACCTGATTCATCTAAATCTACAGAGCCTGTACCTCTAGAAGAAATGCCAAGCTTTACACCAGCTTTAAGCAGTTCGGTGAGAACCTTTCCAGCAGGTGTATTAAGAACCTCACCCTCTCCCATAACGTGATTACCTTGCATCCTAAGATTAGTAATAACATGAGAGACATTCCCTAAATGGACAATCTCATCGGAGGGGTGGTCTAACTCACCTAAAAGGCGGCGGTCCCTAATCTGGCTTTGAAGCTTCTTAACTTCACGCTCTAACAAGGTACGACTGTAAATCCGCTTATTCCCGTTAGGACGCTCACACTCTGAGAAAATACCACGGAACTTTACAGGACCCTTTCCACGTCCTTCAGATAGGAGAGTAATTTCTCCAAACGAAAATATGTCTTTTAACAGCATTACTTTTGGGACTCGGTAACAATAAGGTTTAGGAAGTTTTCAAAAGATTCTTTAGTAACTTTAAGCTCTTTCTTCTTTTTAGCAACTTTCTTCTTGCCTTTCTTAGTGGACTTCGACTTGTCTAACTTACGTAGAGACTTATCAACGGGCTCAATCTTAACATCATCTTTACCCATGGCCTTTCCATCGGTATCATAAGCTTTGTTAGAACTACCGCTCATCTTTCCAACACCAATACCTCCAACAGACGTCATCTCATCTAAGATAGCGCGTGCTTTTTGAATAATCTCACGCTGCTCCTTCGTCAACTTAGATGCTGCCTTAGCTTTCTTTTTAGCTTTCTTCTCAGCTTTAGTAGCATCAATATCTTTCCTGCGGGAAGTTTCCGCAGCTTCTTCGTCAGGAGTGTCCGCCATGACACTTTTCATGGCTGCGCCAGTTCGCTGTTGTTGCCTAGGGTCCGCACCATCTTGCGGAGCGTCTTTAGGGCAAAAATCCGATTTTTCGGAGGCCGCTGATGCATCAGCTTCAGATTTCTTCTTCTCTAGGATAGGCTTATAGCTCTTGGATTCGTAATTTTGACCAACAACGGACGAGCCAAGCTTAGAAGAGTCGCTGCTCATCTGTCCAGGCTTACGCTTATAAGTCTTACGCTTTTGTGCTTTTTCAGCATCAGTCATAGGAGCGCCTCTAACCATCTTCTTGTTAGCGATACGCTCACGATGAGAACTGGCGTCGATAAGAGTCATCGTTCTGTTAGTCTTAGTGACGGTCACGCCTTCTAATTTGGAGGCTCCGCGTTCTTCACGACTGCGATTGATAGCAGCTTTATGACCACTCTTAGCAAGCCTAACACCTCCACGTCCAGGAATTACCGTAGCGCTACGACCTTTAGGGCCCGTAGGGTTACCAGCCCGTTCGGTCTCATCCCTCCAATGCTTAGCAGTTTGTGCATGCCTATCTCCATCAGCCCCTGAGCGCGTATCCCGATGACCTGCGGTACCTTTTGGCTTACCTCGACTGGTCGTATGCACACTTTGGCGCTCACTTTCTCCAGGCTCTAAACGGTTACCACGAACAGAAGCGGCCCTAGATTGCGCTCTACGCTTTTCGCGATGCTCTTTCTCCCACTCAGCTTTCTTTTTCTTCGTTTGCTCAGTCTCTTCGCTAGGCTTGGATAAGTCCAACTCGTCAAGTTCGGTCACTGCGCCCATACATTCAGACAGTAAAGCAGAACGAGCCTCATCTGAAATAGGAGGAAGTTCTCCCTGACCCTCTACGAGTCCTGCGGCACCTGTACCTGCTACAGAGTGAGGGGTTGCCGTCATCCCCTCTAAGATTTCATCGGCCATCATAGCAATACTCTTACTCATAATTACGCCTCTTCGTCTTCGTCAGTATCTTCGTCCTCTTCTTCGTCTTCTTCAACGACATCGAAACTTTCACCGATTAGGCGAGCGAATAATCCACCCTCCCCATCATCGTAAAGACCCTCAAGAACATACTCTTCTTCTTCGAAAGAGATAGCCTCCAAAAGAGACTCCCGACCACTTTCATCGACATGAGTAATGCTACTCTCGTTAAGCTCGTCTAGCCGAACATAGAGTTCATTGTCATCAGCCTCAATAACTTCTTCTGCTAAGGAGAACCTACGACCTTCGTTCACATAAACGTCGGAAACGATAGTTGTTTTGGGAGGGACTGTATAGCCCATGCTTTCCATCATAGACCGAGCGTGCTCGTCAGAGATGCGCGTAAATTGGGACTCTTCGTTCAAATACTTCATGATTTATTTTTTGGTTTTATGGAGGAAAGAAATCCCTCCAACTTATGTAGACGCTCTGCATGGTCATCTACGTCTTTTTTAGAAACTGTGTTTTCTACAAGGTCATCAATGTCCTGTTTGGACACTGAATTGTGTATAGAGGTGAATTTTTTAATCCAGGTTCGACCTTTCTTAGTTAGTAAGGGTAACAATACAAATAGTATTAAGTACCACCATCCTACAGTATGCAGTAAACTACCTGCTTCGCGTGCGGCCGAGGCTACCTCACCTTGAGGTTGACCTGTAGCGGCAGCAACCTTATCTGTAGAGGTAGCACCTCCCACTAAGGACTCCATAGCGATGACACCTCCAACCGCGCCAATAGCAGCAGCGGGAGGTCCTCCTAAGGCAGCACCAATACCTCCTCCTACCCCTCCTCCGAGAGCACCTGCTAAGGTCTGACAAGACGCTAAAATGCAGAGGACAAGGATTAAAACTAGGTTTTTCATTATTAATTACCTGGATACAATGTAACCAGTCACATAAATGGAATGTCTAACGTCACTAGAGCCTTGGTCTACGGCTGTATGTATAACACATTGTGCTCCAGTAGGCGTGGTAACAATATCTACATCATGCATAAAAGTATTAAAGCTTCCTGCATTTCTACGTAGGTCACCATTAGATTGAGCAACGCCCCACATACTAACAGGATGCATGTTTTGAACTCCACCAGACATTTGAACAATATTAACTTCGTCAGTATCACTGGTTTGCCCGTCAGACTTTACGACGAATTGAACAGCTACCACATTAGGAGCATCCGACGCAGGAATACCAGAGATAATCCATTGACGGGGGGAGGCTGAAGAGCCTAAGCTAGATTGCAATTGCCAACTAAACACTGTGTAAGGTTCTGATAAGAACATCGTATGTTCAGTAGGGAGAGTAGTACCTCCTCCTCCACTGCCTCCTCCTGCCGCACTCTCCAGAGATACAATACGACCTTCGTGGTTTAAGGATGAATGAGTTGGTTGAGTGCCTGTGCCACTTACGGATAGTTCTAACGTAGATACAGAGTCATTTAAAGTAAAAATCTGAGACCTATTGACATCAATACTCCCTGCATTACTTGCAATATTATTCTCAGCAGAACTAACCCTACTCTCCAAAGGAGTATAGAAACTCAAAAAATGGGACCTAGTCATAAAAGGATTATCTCCATTAGGGTCCCAGGAGGAAGCTACAGCTTGACGCTCAGAGCCTGTAAGTTCTGCACTTCTAAAGAAGGGTCGAATATCAATTATACGGTCTGGGGAAATTGGGTCCCCTACGGTGTAGTTACTGGGAACTCTTACATATGCCACGGGAACTGAAAATGAAGCCTGCGTAGTTACTTGTAAGGCAGCTAAAGCCGTAGCAGTTGTGGAGTTGGTAGAATGCCATGCAAAATTATTAAGGTCCTCAGGCATCGGTACCGTACCAAACCCAGGAAGGCTTGTATTTCTAGGCAACTCTGCCATGGACATCCCAGTAGTCCGTCCACTAGTTCTGCTTAACGGGTTTAGGAAACGTGTACCATTAGTACGCACTCCGCCAGCACGGTCTGTTCTAAAATAAGCTCCTTTTATAACCCCTAGAGATGCCGAACTAAGAGAGTCCTGAAAATGCGTGGGAACTGCGGTTGAAGAATCTCCGTCGGTATCTAAAGATTTAGTACCTTTAATGTAAATTAAATCTAACCTCTCATAGGGAGCTGCGCCTTCATTGAAGTCTTCAGCATTGAAGGAATCAATCGCAATGCTCTTATCGCTTCCATCTATATTAGCGTAAAATTCGACTAACGCAGTTCGTGCCACGCCACGAGATTCTCTTGCAAAGGGCGTTAAGGTGGTAGTGTCCAGCATGTTAGTGCCTTGATGTAGGAACTCTTCGTTATTAAATAAAGAAGATTCATCTCTCATCATGCGCCAGCCACTTTCCCGTGTAGCTGGTAACTGCATTCGAGATATGAATTTACCAGGCCTAACGAAGATTTTCCCAAAATCAGACGACGTTCCAGACAGGGGCTCGGCCCACGCCTTTAAATCGGAGATAGAGTTCAAAGAAACCTTTCCTTTATTGCTAGGAGCACCAAAACCAGCTAAAAGAGCTTCAAGCTCATTAACCCTATTCTCTAATACTACGTCATTGCTAAGTAAGTCCGTAAGGGGTAGATTATCCACTTCCCAGTAATATGGGTCGTTTGGTTGATAATATCTAATGTTTCTTTTTATGTTCGCCATTATACTAATTGGTTAAGTTCAAATATATTTAGTGACCTCAGCCCTTGGCCGAATGATATCTCGCGGTCAAACTCTCCGATACCGTCTCTACCCTCACCACCATCATAAGGAAGTTTGTTTGAGCGGTACACAGAAACAAGAGAAATCTTTTTATTACCAGCATGTTTAGCGTTTGCAAAAGTACCTAGCGCACTTTCATCCAGCATATTATCTAAGTAACCTTCCCACCTCATACCAAGAGGAGGAACTGCAAATGCAGGGTGAAGTTCACCGAACTGAAATTTCATATTCGCGCCATCACGTATTGAAGCGTGAGTCCATAACCCATTAACCTTTCCAGGCTCTTGGAAATAACCTGCTAGTCCCCCTCCAAACATGTAAGAAACCCCCGAAAGTTCAGTAGACGCGTTTTCATTAACAATATTAGCGCTAGTCGGGTCTGTTCCTGAAAGGGTAGTGCCGATATCAAAAGCGGTCTGATATCCTTGAGAATTTAGCTGGTCTACGGGAGAGCCAAGACCTGTAGCCTGTTGAGGTAGAGATGCATGCCCTTGACCTTGCCCTAAATAATAAGACTCCACAAAACTCTTTAAATCCCCTTGAACTCCCATCATAAGACGGAAAATTCCTTGATTACGGAAACTATGACCCTCCCACTTATTTTCTGAGTACAGGCCATACTTTCCGTAATAATCACAAGCAGCGCCATTATACCATCTTCCTGTGGGGCCGTGCCAATTATTATTCCAGCATTCTGTTAAAGGGTTAATTTTATTAATCAATACCTTAGACATTCTAATACGAGATGTATCGCATACATTCCACATATGTATTCGACTTCCAAACCCACTAAAGGTAAACTCTGCGCCTGCATCATAATCAAGAGAGGTGCCATCTCCGTCATTAGCTTGCCCCATCCAATCCAGGGGGGGTTGCTGGGTAACCTCTACGAGAGTAGGTCCAGAGAATGGAGTGGTTGTAACTGGAGTCGATTCAGTCGCGCCTATTGTGTTGCTGGGGGCTGTAGTTGTAGCATTGCTAGATGTAGTAGTTAAAAGGACTGTACTGGTTGTAAGGGTAGCTGTAGTTGTTTCAGTAGCACCTATCGTGGCAGGAGTGGCAGGGGTCGTAGGCTCACCGATAGTAGGGATAGTAACCGTTGTACCTGTATAGGTAGTTGACGGCGTTGCGGTAGTCGTAGGGCGAGTTGTTGTTGGTGGAGTTGTCGGTGTTGCTGTAGTTGCGGAAGTCGTAGGTAGAGTTGCTATAGTCGTTGCTGTAGTTGTCGGTGTTGCGACAGTCGTAGAATTAGAAGTCGTTGCTATAGTCGCTGGAGTTGTGGTTGATAGAGTTGGTGCGGTCGTTGCGGTCGTTGCTGTAGTTGTCGGTGTTGCGACAGTCGTAGCATTAGAAGTCGTTGCTATAGTCGCTGGAGTTGTGGTTGATAGAGTTGTTGTTGCTAGAGTCGTGCTAGTCGTAGGGCGAGTTGTTGTTGGTAGAGTCGTTGCTATAGTTGTTGCTGTAGTCGTTGATAGAGTTGTTGCAATAGTCGCTGGAGTTGTGGTTGATAGAGTTGTTGTTGCTAGAGTTGTGCTAGTAGTTGGTGCGGTCGTTGCTGTAGTCGTTGATAGAGTCGTTGCTATAGT
>Ga0233415_10001261_pt1 | contig 11063 bp, 17 predicted proteins | sample Na_anoxic_12_MG_FD_188631 | JGI IMG/M metagenome (GOLD analysis project Ga0233415, IMG submission 188631) | Seawater microbial communities from Saanich Inlet, British Columbia, Canada - Na_anoxic_12_MG | ecosystem: Environmental > Aquatic > Marine > Inlet | place: Canada: British Columbia...
CCATCAATGAACAAGGTAGTCCAAGGACAATCATCAAGCCAATCCAGTTGTTTCTTGTCGGGACCATCCCAAAAGCAACCAAAGTCACCACAGATGATCAAGAAATCTTCTTTGGTAAGTCCAAGATGCTTTGAACGATTTCGAAAACGATTCAAATGGTTGATCACATCACCATGAGTATCGCCCGTAAAATACAGATGTGCCATTCTACGCAACCTCTTTCGATTCGAAAGTCGTTCCAAGGATCAGGTCAACAGCTTTCTGAGCCTTCTGGCTAGCCGTAATTACCAGATTCTTATCGTCCTTCAACTTACCAAGCCATGACTTGATATAGGCGGCATTGTTTTCGAAAACCTTTTCGGTGTCGATGCCGACTATATTACAAAGCATAGCGGCAGTCATTTCGGCAACCAATTCTTCCTTGCTATACTTGTGATCACCAAAGCAATTTTGCAAGTCACGCTTCAAACGATTTTCGTGTCCCGTAGAATGTCCAAGTTCGTGATAAGACGTAGAGTAAAATTCCTCTACATTGTTAAACTGAGTCCTATCGGGAACCACTACCGTATCTTTCGAAGGCTGATAGTAAGCACGATTGCTAGACTCTTCACGATACTTAGGAGCATTCTTACTAGCCAAGAAATCCGCGATGACTTTTTCAGCCTTTTCAATCACGATACGTTCCGCTTCTTCGTTATCTTCAACTTCCGTAATCTGAGGAAGCTTACTCTCATCAAGATCTTGACACTGAGAAACGTTCCAAACTTTGTAGTAACGCATCAAAGGCCATGACTTGATTTCGATCTTACCAGTAGAATCCTGCACTTCTTTCTTATTGAACTTCCAGAAAACAACAGGAGTTGACTTTCTGAACTCTTCATACTTGACGCGACCACCAAGGGCAAGAACCTGTTTCAAGGTCAACCAACGCGGATCGTTAAATCCAGCAGCAGCCGTAAGCATCACATTGATTCCGCGATAGGGCTTTTTTGAGAAAGCATTCATATCGCCATCGATTCCACCAATATGCTTCCAGCCTTTACGCCAAGGGACCGTTCCATTTTCCAAAGCTTCCAAGATTCTATCTGTAACCATCTGGCGCATGTCAAAGTTCTTGTTAGCCATTTTTAGCAACCTTCCTTTTCAAGATTCAAAATTTGACGCTTCGCGTCCTTAATTCCCTGTTCCGCTTCGGCTCTTGCGATAGGGAACATTTGGGTTGCAGGATCGTCAAGAAAATCCTGAGCGGACTGGAGAAACTCCTGAATGCTTTCAATCTTTTCCAAGTTAGTCATTTTTAGCAACCTTCTTTTTCAGATTTGTACTTCTCATGATCAAAAACCACTTGAGCCTTGGTTCTCCAAGTTTTGACGATTTCCGTAGCTCCGAACTTTTTCATCATGATCTTGGAAACCATTTTTACTTCGGACATGCAACCAGCAGAGGAACGATTTTCACAAGTATCCCCATTACCATGCATGATTGTGTAGCCGTAAGTATGCTGCAATCTTCCTGTACGATGATAAATCCGATACCTACTAACGAAGATTTTCGAATGATCAGCTTTCGAGAGTTCCCTAAGTCTGCAATCGGTCATTTTCAAGTCTCCTATCAGAGTGAACTTCCTTGTTACATGCCAAATTATAGCACAGTATACAAGATCGGTCAAGCCTCTAACTCATTGGAAACAATACACTTAGAAAATAAATTCTAACTCCTTTATTTTGAGTGGGTTATAACTCGTTGTCGAATATACACATAACAGAAAAATCGGCTCCTCCATTACAGAGAGTGCCGATTTTGCTAAGTTTCAATAAGGTGCAAGTATCTATAGCATGATCGGCAAGCTTTCGCGCTTGGGCGTATTAATCCCCTGTTCTCTATGATCGACATAGAGACTAAAAGTTGGTAGGGATTTTTGCCAAAATGCTAACATGATACTAAACTCCATTGTCGGGTTTGTGGTTACTCTTATATAGTCCGAAGTTTCAAAAAAGTTCCAAAGCTACATGTGAACGTATCTCATCGCCTTCATTACTGCTTCCCTAAAGTCTCGATTATCTCTGAGATTGTGTTTTCGCATGAGCTTAATCAAATCCTTTTCAAAAGCATGTTGCTCTTTGATTCCCCAAACATCGTAGTCCTTTGCCACCGTTTCTAGTAGCACTTCTCTCACTGCTTCTTTTATGACACTCTTTTTGATTTTCATTTTAAATGCTCCTACCACTTGTTCGGATTGTTTTTGTTTTTGTCGTGCCACTGTTTGATCTTAGCTATGGCACCCTTAGCATCTTTGAAGCGAGACTTCCTAAAGCTAGCCTTTGCATTTTTACCGCTGAACGTTGCTCCACTTTTAAGGACACCTTGATTACTGAAGTGGAAGATTATGTAACGAGAGTTGTGGTAAATGTTGTTGTTCCAATCTTCCTTCTTATCCAAGGATAGATGAACCGTAACCGACACGTTCTTGTCTCCACCAAGAGTTGACTTTGACAGCTTAAGGAAAGGGAAGTATCGCAGACCCTTTTTAAGATCATCCATGAACTTGTCCACTGTATTGATATCAAAGACAGAAGCTTGTTCCGCTTCTAGCAGAACTTCACGAATGAGTCCCTTGAGTTGTGACTTTTTGATTTTCACCGTAACACTCTCTTTCAACTTTGCTTTCTTTGCAGCTTTCTTCACATCGGAAGTTTTTAAGCCTAGCACCTTCGCATAGTGTAACGCATGATCCAAAGAGCATTCCCATCGGCCTATTCGGTTCTTTGATTTCACATCAAAAGCATCCGATAGTTGTGCGCGATAGACTTCCCCATCCGTACCAACGAAATACTCATTGTCGTTTACGAATGCGATATGACCTTTTGACTTTTTCATAGAATTCTCCTTACCAAATATGAATCATAACAGTTTCATCGTGTACTGCCTTGAGGAATTCCCGTCTACTCTTTCTATCGAACTTGTACTTCTTTATGAGTTCAATGATATCATTCTGAAAGTCATGGCGACCTTCTTTTAATACCGACTCCTCTAGAACTTCTTCAACTGCCTTCTTAAGGTCACTCTTTTTGATTTTCATAGTTACACTCTCGCTTGAATCTGTGCTTCTTTGTTAGAAAGGTACACGTCTCTACGTCTATCGTAATACTTCCCCTCTTTAGGATCGTAGTAGAGAATGAAACCAGACTTGAATCTGAATGGCCCTTCCATTCCCTTGATTGGGGAGAAGTTCTTAAGATCCTCCCCACCCATGCGGAACTTGTCTTGATACTTTTTGTAATGTGCCTTAGCTGAGAATTCTTTTACAAGTTTAACGCTCTCATTCTTGGAGGGTTTCTCCCACTTCTCATCTTGATTGTAATCCTTCAGCACTCGTTCAGCAAATTCTTTTCCTGTCTTTGCTCGTTGTGCTATGTTCACAATACTATCCCAATTGATATCCTTAGTACCTAACTTCTTTTCGAGTTCTTCTTCAACACGATTTGCATCGTTCTCAGTGTAGTTGTACTTTTCGATAGTTTCATCTTCACTTGCCCTTGAAGATGTAATGTACTCTCTATAGTATCGAAGGCTTGCTTCGAAGGGGAGTATTCCTACCTTCTTTGAAAGTTTGGGGAGTTTGTTCCCATCCAACTTTGAGATATCAATCTTTGCAACTTTGCCCTTATCCATAAGATCAGTTCGTTTCCAAACATCACCGTACTTTTCCTTGTTCTTTTTTCCTCGCTCTTTTGAGTCAGCTTTGTTCACCTTATCCTGAGTTTTCTGCGCTTTCTGCGCTACTTTTTTCTCTTTCTTGCGTCCCTTGATCTTACTCTTACCAGCCTTCTTCTCATCCTTGGAAGGCTTGTCGTACATTTCGGGATGCTGCTTCGCGTACTTCTTACTTACGAGATATACGTTGCCAGTTTTCTTGTGCTTAACCATGACCTTACCTTCAGCAAGTCTATTACTTGGAGCATTATTGTATTTTTTCATGTCGATCAATTGCTGAACTAGTCGATCAAGTCTTTCATCACGATCTTCATCTAGTTCTCTACCGACTCGCAGTTTATTCTTCTTAAGGTAAGCTAGAACGTAGGCTTTAACATCAGCTTCATCTGCATCACTCGGAATAGCTTTCAAGAGCTTGCTTGTATGCTTTTCATGAGCTTTGTCGTTCTTTCTTTCTTCCTTACCATCTTTATGCTTACGCTTCAATCTTTTCTTTTCATCCCTATCATACTCTCTGTCGCGTTTCTTTTCGTCCTTATCATACTTTTTTTCGCGTTTCTTCTGATCTTTCTTTCCCTGCTTTACATCTTTCGTTTCATCCTTTGAGGGCTTGTCGTATCTATTGGAATGTTGTTTGAACCAACCCTTATCCACTTGATAGACACTACCAGTTTTCTTACTCTTTACCCAAACCTTGCCTATTTCTTCAAGCATGGGAAGGTGATAGTATTCGCTTTCGACAATGATAACTTTAGGGACAAACCTCTTTACCATCTTCTGAACAGTCTTGGAAGCTGCGCTACCTAGATCGTTAAGATGCACTTTCTTATTTTTCCACTCGGCAATTCCTCTGCCGCCCATCCAATCACCGTCAAGACGTTTGCCATCCGTAGAAAGCTTTTTACCTTTGGCGGGTTGTTCGTCTGCGAAAGCTATGATTACAGCCTTGTCTTTCTTGCCTAGTGATAGTGCTTCCTTGAGTTGAACGCTCTCCTTAAACTTACCTCTTACGTATTTCTGCCCGAGCTTAATTTTACTCATAGTATAGACCATGATGTACTGTCTCTTGGGATTCTTCTTTCGGAAGCCCTTCATCGCTTTATCGGCGTTTCGTTTGCTTCCCACAAACACAACCGTAGCACCATCAGCTACGCTTGAAGGCAACTCTGGATGCTTGATCTCTACCACGACATGATGATCAGATTTCATCGAAGCTTCTTTGAGTTGAACGCTCTCATTCATAGCGTTATAACCCTTGATGAGTTTATATGCTTCTGGTTGACTTGCTACGGTCTTTAACTCTGAACCCTTATCGGTCTTATACTTTTGAATAGCATAGTATTTTGACCGAGGATTTTTCTTCGGCTGATATAAAGCAATTTGCCATCCCTTACCATTTTTCCCAAGGAAAGTTCTCTTTACATCAGAAGGCTTGATCCCATGATCCTTAAGGTCACTATCAGTAATGTGAACTGGTTCCTTATCCTTTGCTGGTGCAATTATACGAGCCTCATTGAAGTTGCCCACTGTGCCGAACTCACCGTTCTTAATGCGGTCCAAGTATTCATCGGCAAACACTTGAGCAACGTTGTCTCTTACTTTTCCTGGGAATATACGCGCAGCATCCTTGACTCCACCAGCATGTTCTTTAGCATAGCTCTTTGCTCCGTTGTCCACAAGGTAACGCCACAGTTTAGGTGCGCGTTTGTGATCGTAGTTACCCTTCTTCGCTTTGCGCTTGATGTTCTCAATGATACTCTCAAGCTGACGATAGAGTGTGCCAGTGTTTTCAATGTAAAGGTATAGTTCCTCTGCTTCATGTGACTTGGTTTTCGCCATGCTCTCCGTAAGATAACGCTTTTCTTCTTTGAGGATCTTATCCCACTCTGACTTTTTGATTTTCATAGATTCATTCACCTTTAGGTTCTTGGCCCATCTTATTCCAGTAGAGGCTTTCAAGTCTGATTCAAATTGTTTTCCTTTGAGTTTCACACCTACCACCTTCTGCACTAAAGCCCACGCCTTACGATCATCACCCTTATTAACAAAGGAATCGAATGCTTGTCGCTGAACCTTACTAGCTTTCTGTGAAAACTTAACAAGTTCCGCTATACCGAGATTCCCCTCATAAGAAGCCTCACCGATTTTTCCAGCCCACTGTCGGGCAATCATCATATGTTTTGGCATTACATTCCCGCTCCCATTACCGTTAGAATCACTGAAGCTAATCCGAATACTCCTGATATAATAGCAACCGTAATAGCCGTATTAGAACGCTTCATACTAGTACGCTCTTCCACTTTTGTTTCTACTGCTGCCAAACGTTCCGTAAGAACGTCAACTTTAGTATCTAATATATTTAAAGCCTTGCTTACGTCAGTTAATTGCTTAATAACAGAGGTATGTAGCTCTGTTCGGAGAGTTGCTATTTCAACTGCTAATTTAATTTTATCTCCATTAGTAGCTTCATTGCTCATAATTTCCCACCCTTACTAGCAAATATCTAAGTTGTCCATATTAACTGCTGGGATAGAAATTACAACGAACCAACAATTCTCGACTACCCTTGCTGCATGAAACTCTCCTTTAGGGAGACTGATATCTTCACCTGCCCCTACAAGTATTTCCTTGCGAGTATCTTGCAAAGTAATTTTCATAGCACCTTCCCACACGACAAGCTTTTCAATAGCTTCATGATTGTGAAAATCTATGAAGGCACCTTTCGGTAAAAACGTCCTATTCACTTGAACCTTTTGATCACTACTCCGAAAAAGATTCCAAGTAAATCCTATGTGTTCCCCTGCGTGAATCTGCGTACAGTTTCCACCTATAGATTCTGTTGTAGTATTGGAGGCTTCATTCAGACCAGTTACTACTGTAGTCTCAATACTACTCAGCCTTTTTAAAATGACTTCTGCCTCTTCTAGTCTTTCAATTGAAACTTTCATGAATTCTCCATAACTAGGTATTAATGGGTACTACAGCATTTCATCTATGAAAAGAAAATGACCCGCTACACGCCCATCTATAAATGACTTCATAGGAATCTCAAGTATCTTAGAGGTTCCTATTCTGCGTAAGGATACATTTTTATCGGTTGACTTCTTTGTTATTTCATACCAAGCTTTTTTCTTGAGATTAGGCTCAATCTTATTATTGACGATATAAAGTTCTCGGTCAATGAAGTCCCTTATTTTCATGGCGTACCTGCCATTCCAATCTTCTTATACTTTAACATAGCCTCTTCATCAGAGGACTCTGCGCCTTCTTCAATCTCATCCGCAAGCGCAATCTTCAAAGCAAGGAACCAATTGTCGATAAGCTCATTGACTTTGACTTCACGCACTACGCCATTATACATTTGACCTTTGTATTCAAAGGACACATCACTATCTTCAAGTAGCTTCCTAAAGGTTGTTTCGGATGCTCTCTTGAGTTTCACTGACGAAGTGACCTTGATCTGGAATAGGTAAAGCTTCGTGGACTTAGATGCCCCACTAGCTTGACCCGTTCTAGGAGTCGTTACGAGTGTTCCCCTAAACTTGAAGTTACCAAAGTCAAAGATGATTGAAGATGCTTCTTCTGCCTCTTTGAGTAATTGCTTTCTTGCTATTCTTCTGATATCCATTTTAATTTACTCCTATGGAGAAAGTCCGATCATCTTCATCAACGATCAAGTAGTGTTCCCCCGCTTTTTTCTCTAACCTAAGAAGGTCTTTTGTAGTAAGCTTAAGATACCGAAACACTAATGCAATAGGGACGGTGCTATATTCCTCATAGGAACCTCGCCCACCTAAGTCTTTTGACTTATAGTATTTTTCAAATTTCGTACTATGCTTGCCTGACATTTGGGACCATAGATCTGTGGGTGTCCTCAATGCTCCCTCAGATAACACTTGTTCCTCAAGAACTTCCCTAACTAATTCTTTCAATGCGCTCTTTTTGATTTTCATGTTAATCTACCCTACGATTTAGACTCTTTAGAACCCGAAAAAGATCACCCATTTGAACAGCCTCAGACTCTATACCCGCTATGCTACGAGCAAAAGCATTTGCTATCTCAGATGCGTAAGCCCTAACTCTTTTATCAGGAGACTTTTTAAGTAGCTTGTAAATCCCCTCAATAAGATCGGTTCTTTGATCTTCTACTAGGATTTCTCTTACCGCTTCTTTCAATATACTCTTTCTAATTTTCATATTAATCTACCCCTACAGAAAAGGTTCCTTCTTTTGTGTTTATGATAAGCCGATAGTTAATGCCCTTTCTATTTATTTTTCTAAGATCATCGATATTCAACTTAAGATGACGAAACACTAAAGAAATAGGAATGTCCGAATACTTAGACCCCCTATGGTATTTTGCAAAGAACTTCGACTTAGAACCATCATACATTTTATGATACAGATCATAAGGGGTTATAACACTATAACCCTCCAACAATATTTCTCTTACAACCTCTTTCAATGCGCTCTTTTTAATTTTCATTCTAGTTCTACCACCTTATGTAGTTTAGTCGGAATGCTATTCAACTCTCCACTCCTAGTAACTAGGAAGGTATTGCGATAGTGTTCCCAAGGTATGCTCTTAGTCGGATCAACTTGTCCATCATTGTGCGCCTTGATTATTTCGTTCAATGCATTGATCGAATACAACACATTGACTTCTCTCTTACGATGAACTGGAATGGAACCTAAAGGTAAGTAGTCCCTAATGTGTCCAGAATCTCCTACTACATTGAAGGTAATAATGAACTGATTTTCATCCCTCAAATTCTCAAGGACGAACACCTTATTTTTAACTTCTATATCCTCTTGAGCAAGCGATACTAATTCCTGAATCAACGTATCAATTTCTTCTCCCCTTACAAAATTTGCAAACAATGTTACTTTATACATTAGAACTCCTTATTTATCGTCGGCTTTAGTTTATCTATAATTTGCAGAGATTCCTAAAGTCTTGTCTCGTATATCTAGATCAATATGTATCCACCCATCATTCTTTTTTGTCAATTTTTTAAGATCTATTAGCTTCAAACCAAGATGCTTAAGAATTAAATCGAAGGGAACATGCTTATACCCATAGAAATTATAGTATTTACCAAAGACTTTACTTTTTTTACCTAGAGCCTTATAAAGCTTAACAGGCTCATTTATAGGGGATTCTTCTAATACTTCTTTAACGATTTCTTTCAGTAGGCTTTTCTTAATTTTCATTTGAATTTCCCCCTATTCAATCTTAGCTAACTGCTTTGGACCCAAGAATATCTTCAGCATGATTACCTTCTTTGCTTCGTCAGTTTTAACTCTACCTACGAAGCGTGATACTTTTGAGTGAAGTTGTTTTAGTTCTTCTATGGTCAATACGAATGCCTTATCAGTTCGGTCAATTACTTCTTTAGGCATCTTGATCGACCTAATTACTTTCCCATTTTCATCTTCGATAGACTTGGACAAGTTCTTCTTTTTTGTTACTTCCCATTCTCTTTTCAATTTCTCTGTTGCTTTCAAAGAAGTAGATACAGCCTTAAGAAAATCAGCTTGCATTGAGGAAGCCTTCTTCTTTCCTACCGCTGTATGCTCATCCAAAAATTGATACAACTTCCAATTGAATTGACTATTAGGTGATGTTAATTCATTCGGAGTTTTGTACTTCGAAATTCTTGCTTTAATATATGTAGGTGCTCCAGGCGTTTTAAATGCTGGAACACCGAACACTGTTTCAGCAATATCATACTTGAGTTGGGTTCCGATTCCAACCTTCCATTCACCTGCTACCTTAAGACCCTTACCTAGTAACTCTCTATAGTGCCAGAAGTAAGAGTTGATAGCGGTAAACACATTCTTATCGACCACCTTAATCATTGCGCCAGATTCCATATCTTTGATTACGATACCCTCAATAGTATCTCCACCATAGACGGGTTCCATAGAGCGTAGCTTATCAAGGAACTTCTGTTTCAAGGCGATTTGAATTTTCTTAATCTTCTTAAGCACATGCGCTTGCGCTTTCTTTTCCTCTTTAGTTTTCGCTCTTTTAAGTAAGACCTCTTGCGTTTTAAGATCCGCTAGAATGTCACTGACTTTTTTGTATTCAACTCTTGTGTTGATCTCAAATTGGTTTTTAGACAGAATGATTTTATCTTCGAAACGCCACTTAGCACCCTTAGCCGTAGTATTTTTGCCTGTAAGTTCGATCAATCTCTTGATCACTTCACGCTCAAACGTAGAAGATGCTACATGACTACCTTGAACTTTAGCACTATAGATCATGAGAATGTTATCACCATACTCTAGTGAATTAGGAAAACGAGTCCACAATACTTCGACAAAAAACTGAGGATATATCTCACCCTTGATCTTTTTCTTGCTTACTACGATATCATAGCCATCGGGATTATTTCTATTGGGAACTAACTTAAGCATCTTGATCTTATTTTTAACTGAATCAATAGCGTAATGCGAATTGCGAAGAGCATCATACATGTATGTATTGGGCCAAGCGGAAGGTGACATAAGAGGCTTTCCGTACTTTGACTTTGCGTACACGCCGTTACCTGATACACCGAAAGACATTTGTGCAGAGCCATCAACCTTCTCTGAGATTTCCATGCCCCCATCGATTTCCATGTTATGCCACTTCTGCAAAAACTTCAGGAAGGCTAGAGGATTCATATCTTCTAGGTGCGCGATACCTTTTAATGTCGCTAAGTTCTCTACACTCTCATTCAGAAAGAAGCTTGACTCATGCAAGCGATAGTATTTTCCAAGGTAGAACCTAAGCTTTTCCCATACATCATTGAAGTCCTTGTAGGAAATCTTCGAACTCATACGCTTGCGGGTTTCTTCCTTGTTGTTTCCCATGATCAAAGAACGGACTTCGGTTCCCGATATACGACCACTTGCATCATCGTCAACACGAACGTTTCCCATCTGCTTAACTTCGATACGTTCTGTTGCTATAGGAAACTCACTCTTATAAGCATCAAGCTGTGACTTGAATCCCGCATAACGATCACGACCAACAAGAATATGGAGGGTATCGTTTTTACCTATGCGGAGGCGTTTAACTAGGTCGGGTAAGAATCCCCCAATATGCTTAATTCGCCCATCATCATCCATCTTAGTAGCCATCAAGAATTGAACGTTGCTAACACTTAAAGATAAGTTAATGAGCCTACGTCTAAACTGGAAAGGGAACGGGTTTTTCTTGCTAGCTTTATTGCCAGCGACAAACACGAACACCTTATCATATTCTTTGGACAGCTTTTCGATGATCGCTGTATGACCCTTGTGGAAAGGATGATAACGGCCAATCGTCACGCCTATTTTTTTAGCCATACTCTAACCTT
>Ga0233415_10001263_pt1 | contig 11052 bp, 8 predicted proteins | sample Na_anoxic_12_MG_FD_188631 | JGI IMG/M metagenome (GOLD analysis project Ga0233415, IMG submission 188631) | Seawater microbial communities from Saanich Inlet, British Columbia, Canada - Na_anoxic_12_MG | ecosystem: Environmental > Aquatic > Marine > Inlet | place: Canada: British Columbia...
TGCACCCTCTGACGTGGCAGCAGAAACACCGGCATCGATTCCTGTGCTTGAACCTTCCCTTGTTTGAGTTTGACGTTAGTTAACATAGGATTTTAAGGATGTTACAATGTTCTTATTTATTGAACCGATTTCAAAAAATACAGGGATGTATGTTCCTGCTTATCCGTTGCCTATTCTGGAAATCTCGAGTTTTATAAAGATTGACAGACCCGACATAGACATCAAAGTTATTTCCGTCCCCATGGACTATGGGTTGCCCCTTAATAAAGAAGGAAAAACACAGATATTCCAGGAGCTTTCTAAAGATCTGGTTAAAATAAAACCAAAGGGGATCGGTATATCATGCACGGCAATTTCTCAGGCAGAAGAAGTTATTGACCTGTGTAATCTTATCAAGAGCTTGGATCCTGATATTTTTATCTTTTTAGGAGGGTATTTCCCGACCATTTACTATGAAGAGATCCTTTCCAAAACCACGGCAGTAGATTTAATTGTATTGGGTGAAGGCGAAGAATCTTCACTTAAAATCATTGAACTTTTGCATGCGGGAAAAAATCCGATCACCGAAGATATCGCCGGCATTGCGTGGAAAAAGAATGGTCAAACCTATTTAACCCGGAGAGAAAAACGGTTTGATCTCGCTAAAAAAGCGCTTCTCAACCTTGATTTATTAATGCATCCCATGGAGTACGATATTTTGCCATATGCGTTCAGCAGGGGCTGTGCCTATGGGTGTAATTTTTGCATGGAAGAATTTATACGACCCCACAGAAGAAAAGTGCCGTCTGAAATAATCCATAACGACCTGAAGAATTTGGCGGATAAGATTAATGCCCATACCCTGCTGGTCAGTGATGCTCTCTTTAAATCTTTTGATCTGTTTCCATTGCTCAGGTCATTGGGGATGAAAGTTAATTTTGAAAGTCGTTGCGATGTGCTCGATCCTTCCCTGCTCTCCGGCATTGCGGATGTGTGCGGCATTATCGCCCTTGGCTTTGAGTCATCCAGTTACAGCACCTTGAGACGCATGAATAAGGTTAAGGACAAATCTCATTATGAAAAATATATTGCAAATACCATCGCTATTTTCAAAGAGGCCGCCCGAAATGAAATTCCGATAATAATTTTCATGATTTCCGGGTATCCGGGTGATACGGAAAAAGATCTTAAAGAAAGCCTTGTCTTTGTCCAAAATTTGTCCAAATACAAAGGTCCGGGCGGACATATCTTTAAGGTAGGGGAATGTCATGTATATCCCAGAACCAAGATTTATGACCTTGCCGTATCTCTGCCGGATGTTGTTTTTGACGATGACGGTGTTTTTGGGCAGAACATTGTCAGGCAGCCGTCGAAAAATTTGGGCTTTGAGACTATTCTCGATTATAATACAAAGATCTTTAAACTCTCCAATTACACACAAAAAATAAAAAATGCACTTTTAAATATTATGCCTTTTTTCAGACTTCCGGCTCGGGCCTTAAGGGATTATGCCATACCCGACCAATGTTTCAGAGGCAACAACAGGTCAATATTTAACGTACAGGGAGAAAGCCTTTCGACTTTTAAAAAATCGGTGCCCGGGTTAACTGAAAAATATAAAAAATTGATGTCAGGTCAAAGAAACACCCGAATTTTAAAGTTATAAATTCTGGCGAAGCTTTGTATTTCCGGTCCGTATTACGCCCCGGGCGGGAGCAACCCCAATAAGTTTTTGACTTATAAAAGAGTCTGTTGATTAATGGTCTTTTCGCACAATCTCTGCGTTATGCTTAAAAAATAATCCTCAGAATATCAAATATATGCCTGCCTGCCCCGTAGGTCCGGCAGATCGTACTGGGGTGGTTATTTTTTTCGCATGCCTTGATCTTGAACGAAAATCCTCATTAATCAACAGACTCATAAAAACGGTTAATAAAGTGGAAAAGGAAACGAGCTGCATAAATTCCAGAGCAATCCTTGATTATGTCAAAAATCATAATGACGGTGACGACAGTGCTCTTTTTGGAAATCTTGACCCCGAAATTGATACGCTTCAGGATCCTGAAAGGTTTTTAATAGATCCCAACAACTGGATTTCCTGCAGCGTTATTTCAAAGTTATACAAAAGAGCGGCATCAATTCTTAATGACGAAATGGCGGCTTATAAAATCGGCAGGTATGCTACAGAAAACATTTCTCTGGGCTACGCTCAGAGTATTATATTCAAGGCATTTTGGTCTGTTAGAAAAGCGCTCAAGCACGGCCAGAAAATAAATGATCGCTGGAATAGAAACAAGAAAGTAGAGCTTGTTGAACTTAAAAAAAATGAGGCGGTTGTACGTTTACACTGGGATCATAAGATGGATGTAACAAAAAATATATGCCTTTATAATCAAGGCGTTTATACTTCAATGCCGCAAATATGGAAAGGAGCCCCCGCAGTTATTAAAGAAACATGTTGTTACTTTGACGGAAGTCCATACTGTGAATACCATATTAAATGGCCCTTCAAAAACAGATTTCATGAGATTTTTTCACAGTTTTTCACGTCAAAATCGGTTCTTATGGAAACCATAACGGAAATGGAAGAAGATAAAGCGGTCATCGAAAAAAAATACGAGGAAGTCAACCTGCTCAATATAGAGCTTAACAAAAGAATCAAACAACTTGCAGCCATACAGGAAACCGGCAAGGCGATCCTGTCTTTGCTGGATCTGAAACAACTCCTTGCCGTAATCATGAGCATTCTTTCAAACGTTTGCCAAATCAACCGTGCCGTAATCATGCTCATTAATGAAGACAAAGGGTCTCTTGAATACATTCATGGCATTGGTTTTGATAGTGAAATTCCGGAAGCGGTAAAAAATTACAAAGTGTCCCTCGATCGCTTGAGTAACATTCTGGTCAGGGTAACCAATACCGGACGACCAGAGTACGTGCCTGAGGTAAAAAGCTCAAGCTTGAGAAAAGAAAACATTATGTTAACTCTAAGCAAGCCCACTTCGGTATATGTCATTCCTCTTATCACTCGCTCCAGGGTGATCGGTATTATTGCCACGGATGCTGTTGATGGAAAGGGTGTGCCCAAAGAGACCCGGGAAACACTTGAAATTTTTGCACCCCAGATCGCCATAGCCATAGAAAACGCAAAACTTTACAGCAGGCTCCAGGAACAGATGGAAGAACTCAAGCAATCGCATGCTCTCTTGAGCCGGTCCGAAAAATTTTCCTTTTTAGGAAATATGGCAGCAAGACTTGCCCATGAGATCAAGAATCCCTTAACAGCCATAGGTACTTTCATCCAGATGATGCCGCAGAAATACAACGATGAAGAATTCCAAAAAGACTTTCATAAGATTGCAATGGAAGAGACACACCGGATCAATAATCTTATTACGGAACTTCTGGACCTGGTCAACACAAAAGAATCACACATGGAGTTAAGTGATCTCCATGAATTGATTGATTCAATGATTCTTCTGATTTCGCCACAAAGTAATGCCAAGAAGATTAATGTTTCCTGTCAATTTGATCCCAATATCGGACAAGTTTGGATGGATTCTGAAAAGATGAAACAGGTTGTTTTAAATATCCTTTCAAATGCAGTCGATTTTACCCCTGAGGAGGGGAAAATCGAGTTAATTACAGAAAATTGTACGGAAAAGGAAAAACAGGACACAATTAGCATTGAGATTAAAGATAATGGCCCCGGAATTCCACCTGCTCATATTGATAAGGTGTTTGATCCTTATTTTACGACTAAGCATAAGAGTAATATGCACAGTGGTACAGGTCTTGGATTATTTATTGCCCATCAAAATATGCAAGATCATGGCGGGACTATCCAAGCAAGAAACGATACGAATGAGGGGGCAATATTTATATTAAAACTGCCGAACACTCCCCGCTGATCATTCCTCATTACCAAGCAAGATTGATATAAGGACACATTATATGCGAATAGACCAGATCAGTGTATATCCGGTTTTACTCCCGTTTTCATCCGAGTTCTCTCACTCTCTGAGAAAAAGAAATTCAGTCAAAAACATCATTGCCGAAGTGGTTGCCGAGAATGGAGGTATCAAAGGATACGGTGAAGGTGCCCCAAGGTCTTTTGTAACCGGCGAATCTCAGGAAAGTGCAGCTCGAAGTATAACCCGCTTTATTCAGTTCGATAATTTTCCATGGGAGTTGAACGACGTTTCTCAGATATGGAATTTTGTCGACGGTCTTTTCGATGGAAAGGCTTACAATGCTGCGATTTGCGCCCTGGAAACAGCGTTACTGGATGCTTTAGGCAAAAGCCAGGGCAGAAACATCATAGACTATTTCTCCAAAGATTTCATGACAAACAAGGTTTACTACGGCTCTGCACTTCCGCTTGCCGGTAAACAAAGAATTATTGAAATGTGTTGGCTGATCAAAAAAATGAAAGTTAAAAAGCTGAAACTGAAAATGGGAAAAGACTTAAACCAAAACAAAGAAATCCTCGAAGCTGTCCGCATGGTGTTTGGAGAAGATTGCGATCTTAAAGTTGATATAAACTGTGTTTGGAATTATGACCTGGCTTTAAAGCACCTATCTTTGATAAATAACTACAAAATCAAGATTATTGAACAGCCTATGAGGCCGAACGACCCGGAAACTGCTGATTTTGCCGGCCTTATGAAAAAAGCCGGCGTAGTCCTTATGGCCGATGAGTCAGCATGCTCTTTGGGTGATATGGAAAAGATTGTCGGAGAGGGATACTATAAGATGATAAACGTTAGATTGTCCAAATGCGGAGGGCTCAGAAATTCATTGAAAATTATCGACTATTTGAGGCGCAACGGAATTTCTTTCCAGATCGGATGTCACCTTGGCGAATCAGGCATTCTCTCGGCCGCAGGCAGGATTTTATGCCTTCTTTGCAGTGATGCCGTATACTGTGACGGTTCTTATGATGAATTTCTGCTGGAAAAAAACGTTACATTCGAAGATGTGTCAATGGGTCCGGGGGGTGAAGCCGATCCTTTGAATGGTCCGGGACTGGGTATAGAAGTGAGCGGTAAAAATCTGGCGGGCTTGTCTGAAAGTTTTAACACTATAACGGTTTCTAGACCCTGACCGTAGCCCGGATTAACCGGAAAAAATCATAACCTTCATTTTTCACCCGTTTTTTCAATAGCTCTTTAACATATCCATAACCATCACTAAGTGTGCTCTGGCAGCTAACTGAAATTTATACCAGTGGGTGTTTTCAAAGTTTGCAGAGGCTTCTAGATCTTCTCCTTTTCGGTCTTTAACGGCCCCATCAACCCATTCATCTTTTTTGTAGCTGAGGCCCGGTTTGTTCACATATTCTTTAACCTTATTGATTCTGTCATCGTAATCTTCAGAATTGATTATTCTTCTGAAGTCTTTTTCTACATGCATCCAGTAAATATCGCCTTTTCGTGCAGTTCTTAGTTCCTGAAAAATGCGTTTGCAAGCCTGAAGCGCTATTTTCTGATTGTTTCTCTTACGATATGGCTTGTCAAAGCGGTAGTCATTCCAGGTCGTGGATATTTCATCCGGCAAATGACCAACATCAGCGTGACCGATATTCGGTGCTAAAGCCCGAAATGGATTACGCCAGTGGAAAACGGAGTTCCAATCTTCTTCATACCCTGAAAAATTTTGATGAGACCATGTATCAGCAAATGTATGGATGGCAATTCCAATCCTATATAGATCGCGAGTGTTGAGCACTGCTCTCAGAAGTTTTCGGGCGTTTTGGGAGTCAGGAGTTGTGCTGTACCTGTTATACCCGCCATTAATTGGTTGATTATTGTCGCCAGGCAAGAAATGAAATGGAACATAAACGAATTTTTGAATCTCATACACAAGAGATTTCACCGACATGGACTGCGTCATAATGGGCCGGAAGAATCCGCTATTGGACTTTATACCGAATGGAAATTGTGGTGGACCGTCTTTCTTGGGATATTGACTTTCGTTATTGTCGTCTACGTACTGAGAGGCATAGGCAATGATATATGAATCGTCGTTGCTGAAGCCCGCCTTATTGGCCAATGCATAGGTTACATAATAATGAAAATCCTTTTCCATAATTACCTCCCGCTGAAATTTTTCTTGAAATGTTCATAGTTCTGATGCAGACTGTTAAAAAATAGCTTCTTCTCCTCATGTTTTATCAAAAAACGCCATCCTAATTGCGCCTAACTTAACATCTTACCGCGGGGTTCGGTACGGATAACCAGTGGGCGGTTTTACTGTAACGCTTGTTCAGGAATATAGCGCAAAAGGCCCGAGATTCTTCCCGTCTGGTTTATTTTGATAGTACCGGGGTAGGCAGAACCTGTCATACTGGGGTTTTTTCGTGATTATTTTTTCCCAGATATTGAGTAAGAACATGTGCGAAAAGCCGGGTTCCTACTTCCAAAGCCCTTTCATCAATGTCAAAATATGGAGAATGGAGACCGTACCGAAAACCTTTAAGCGGATCGTGGCATCCAATTCCTACCAGTACCCCGCCCCACTTTTGGCAAAAGTAGGCAAAATCTTCGGCACCCATTCTGGGAAGTCCGCTGTGGACTTTGTCTGTCCCCAGAACTTCCCCGGCACAGGCTACGGTATGCTTAACCAGCTCAGAATCATTTATCAGAACCGGATATCCCCTTTTAACTTCAAGAGTTGCCAGGATGCCGCAAGACTGAGCCACACCTTTGACCAGTTCTTCAAGGCGTTTTATGATCTGTTTGCGAATATCCGGCTGCAGGGTTCTGAGGGTTCCCTCAAGCACGGCTTCTTCGGGTATGATATTTGAAGCGGTTCCGGCCTGAAAACGGCCGATGGTCAACACTGCGCTTTCCAGGGGCGGAACCTCCCTGCTGATAAGAAACTGTAGTTGTGTAACAAGATGGGCTCCCGCGACAATGGGGTCTTTGCAATGATGGGGATGTGCGCCGTGACCGCCTTTGCCTTTTAATCGAATAAAAAGTGTATCCGCAGTCGCATTGCTGATTTCAGGAGCTATTCCGATATGTCCCACAGCAAATTCGGGATACATATGCCCGGCAAAAGCTGCCTCCACCGGTTCCGAGTCGAAAATGCCGGTATCCAGCATGGCTTTGGCGCCGGCTCCTCCTTCTTCAGCAGGTTGGAAGATGAAGAGAATTTCACCGGAACCGTTCTGACGCCATCTGTTTTCCATGAGCCATCGTATTACACCGAGAGCAATGGTAGTATGCCCGTCATGACCGCAGGCGTGCATGAATCCCTGATGCTGCGATTTGTATGGGATATCATTCCTTTCTTCCAGAGGAAGGGCATCCATATCCGCTCGAAAGGCCACCAAAGGTCCGGGTTGACTTGCGCTGACCTTTGCTACAACACCGGTCCCTCCTACGCCTGCTTGGAAAGGAACATTAAACCCTTCAAGCACTTCACAAATTTTGGCGGAGGTCTTCTCTTCCTTGTAAGCCGGCTCCGGAAACCGGTGAAACCAGCGACGCAACTCAACAAGCCAGTTGTAAAAGTCATCAGACAGTTTTCCATGCATCTCATAACTCCTTTAACTTTTTTAAAGTGAGACTTGGGGCTCACTCAAAAATAACTTCACATTTTGGATGCCGATTCATCTCGCCTGGCTGCGTTGCGAAAACTCGAAATATGCTTGATATTCCTTAAGTTTTCGCGCCTTGCCAGCCGAGCGCCTCAACTCCCAAAATTGCAAACTTATTTTTTCGTGAACACTTAACGCAAACTTGCAAAAAGTTCAAGAATGAAATAAATGAGTAATGATATATATTTGACGATATCCGGGGATTAGATTAGATGCAAAATTGTTTAGGAGACTCTCAAGCCTTTATTAAAAAGATTATGTACGCTCTTCAAGAAAGAAACCACAATGATATCGTTTTTTCGAAAGGTATTATAGATTCATCTATCACATCTGCCGTGCTGTTTCTGCTCGGTCCAAATTGCGAAGAAAAAGGATTTTCTCCAACGCCCTGTCTGATTTTAAATAAACGATCCTTAAGGGTAAAACAACCGGGAGACCTTTGCTGCCCGGGTGGAAGTATCTCTTCCGGTCTCGATTATTATCTTGCAAAACTTTTGTACCTGCCTGGTTCTCCACTATCGCGTTGGCCTTACTGGTCACTTTGGCGTAAAAAGCGGCATATGGAGGCACGAAGTCTGGCGCTACTTTTTGCCACCTGTTTACGGGAGGGCTTTGAGGAAATGCGTTTGAACCCTCTGGGAGTGAAATTTTTAGGGCCTTTGCCGTTACAGCAGCTTGTCATGTTCCGCAGGGTGATCTATCCAATGGTTTGCTGGACCGGACGTCAAAAGCGATTCTCCCCGAACTGGGAGGTGGAAAAAATCGTCTATATTCCACTCCCAAATCTATTGAATCCTTCTAATTATGCACATTATCGATTACATATTGGACCATCCCAGAAAAACGGGAAAGATCTAAATGTGAAAGAATATCCCTGCTTTCTCCATGAACATCGAGATGAATATGAAGTGCTTTGGGGCGCAACCTTTCGGATTACGATGGTTTTTCTTGAAATTGTCTTTGGATTCAAGCCCCCGGATATTGAATCGCTTCCTGTGGTCTACGGATCTTTGGATGAAAATTATCTCACCGGAAACGGATAGTCCGCTTGACCAAAACCGTTATCATGGGTCAACCAACTACTCAACCACTTTAGGATTCGTTGAACATGGACATAAAAACAGCAAATATCCTGTTTGTGTGCACCGGCAATATTTGTCGCAGTCCTTTTGCCCATGCCTTTTTTGCAAAGTTGGTGAATCAAAAGCGGCTCCGGGGCATTGCCGTTGAATCTGCTGGATTGCTTGCACTTCCAGGCAATTCAGCCACCTATATGGCGCAACGCGTTGCCGAGGAATTCGGTGTAGACCTTGCTGAGCACAAGGCCGAATCGGTATCCAAAGAGCTCGTGGCCTGGTCCAGTCTAATTCTTGTAATGGAGAAATCTCACGAGGATACGCTTCTGAGTGACTTCCCGGAAGCAGAAGGTAAAACTCAATTAATCAGGCACTTTGCCCGTTTTGGTTCAAAGAGGCGGGGCATCGCCGACCCGTACGGGCTTAAGTACGATGCATACCGGTTTTGCTTTCTTGATATTGAGGATGCGGTTTCGGGTCTTATCGACTTCCTATCTAGTGCCTGAACGAAAACTGTCTTTTCCGCCAATATCTGCGTCAGACTCAAATTTTAATCCTCGAAATACTACCAGTATTCCTGTGGTTAAAATTTTCGTCTTCCTTGATCTTAACGAAAAATCCTAGTTTTCGTTCGGGCACTATCTGAACCCTAACCTGGGCAAGCCGGAACCAAGAAATATTTACCACCAAGTCACAAAGACACAAAGGATTTTATTTTGGTTTTTAAATCAACAATCATCAATCGCCAATAAACAATAGTGCCTGAACAGGGTTTTCGTTCAGGCACGAACTAAGTCGTAGAGAGCATTGTTAATGTCAGTATACTGAAACTTAAAACCATATTTTAAAAGCTTATCAGGGATCGCCCGCTGGCTGCTCATAAGAGATTTCCCCATTTCCCCCATAATCAGCCGGATCATAGAGGACGGAGCTATCATAAAAGAAGGTCTGTTAAGAATTTTGCCAAGGGTTTTGGCAAAATCACGGTTTATTACCGGGTTAGGTGAACAAAAATTGAGTGGGCCTTTTATATCCGGGTTTTCAAGTATAAAAACAATTGCAGCACAAAGGTCATCCATATGAATCCATGGAAACCATTGCAGGCCGCTTCCAAGCGGGCCGCCGGCAAAAAATTTAAACGCCGGAACCATCTTTGCAAGGGCGCCTCCGTTCTTACCGAGAACCACGCCAAAACGCATTGTAGCGACCCGGATTCCTTTTGCTTCTGCCTGAAAAGCTTCCTTTTCCCAGTCCATGCAAACTTTTGCAAGAAAATCATTTCCGGGCAGAACATCTTCCTTTAAGACTTCATCGGCCCTGTCACCATAATATCCTGCCGCAGAAGTGCTGCAAAATATTATCTCTTTGTTGTCGGGAATGGCTTCAACCAGGTTTCGCGTGGTCAGAATACGGCTGTTATACATTTGATCCTTATAGTTATCGCTCCACCTCTTAAAAATGTTTTTTCCTGCAAGATTGATCACTGCATCAACATCTTTAAGCGAATCCTGCCAGGCTCCTTTTATCGTAGTATCAGCCGAGATGTAATGAAAATTATCATGCCGGATTACGTTATGAACTGAAGAGGTGCCGACAGCAATAATACTGTGCTCCTTTTCGAGGAGAAAAGACGATAGATTAGTGCCGACAAAGCCGGATCCTCCGGCAATAAATATTTTCATTGTCCTTTATCTCTTATTGTTTTTTTATCCCGATCCGTAACTGTGCAGACCGGGCAGCAAATTTACCCCGAAATAGGTGAAGATAACCGCCATAAACCCTATAATTGAAAGATAAGCGATCCTTTTGCCGGACCACCCCCGCATCTTGCTTTTCAATGCCGGAATCAGAGGCTGAATACGATCATTTATATTAGGTATCAAGTTTCAACTCATCAAGCACTTTCCTGATGATTCTGGCAATCTGGTCTTTAACAACGGGTTTCATAACAAATTCTCGAATGCCCAAAGCTTTAGCCTTGTTTGCGTCTGTTAGCTCGCTGAACCCTGTGCAGAGTATAATCGGAATATCGGGCCTGATCTCTAAAAGCTTGGGGGCCAATTCAACACCGGTCATGTTCGGCATGGTCATGTCGGTGATGACAAGATCGAATTTATCCGAACCGGCTCTGAAAGCTTCTAATGCATCCGGACTGCTTGTTCGAGTTGCAACCTGATACCCGAGGCGTTCTAAAGTCTGTTTTACCATGGAAACAATCTGCTCTTCATCGTCCACAAGCAAGATGCGTTCACTACCTTTCTGAATAGGTCCTGTGTATACGATTTCCGGTTCAACAGGCTTTGTTTCAATCAGGGGAAAATAGACACAAAATACAGTCCTTTTACCAGGCTCGCTGTACACTTTAATATTTCCGCCATGACTTTTGACAAT
>Ga0233415_10001265_pt1 | contig 11030 bp, 12 predicted proteins | sample Na_anoxic_12_MG_FD_188631 | JGI IMG/M metagenome (GOLD analysis project Ga0233415, IMG submission 188631) | Seawater microbial communities from Saanich Inlet, British Columbia, Canada - Na_anoxic_12_MG | ecosystem: Environmental > Aquatic > Marine > Inlet | place: Canada: British Columbia...
GCTCCTCTTTGTAATTCATGCCTTTTATCATACGCAGATTCGGGTAGGTTCTCTGGACGAGTGTATAAAAACCTCTGCTGATTTTAAGCTGAGGGTCCTGGCCATTGAAGTCCAGTTCCTGACCTCCGACAAAAAGTTTTGAATCTTTGAGAAGATTGTACGTTAGACTTCTCAAACCATTCATTCGTTCCTGATTCAGATGGCCTTTTCCTTCAAGTATGCGTCTTATGGAATCCTGCTGAGAGACTGATATATTCTGTCTTATATATTTTTCCGTCTTTTTATATAGCAGAAGGTCCTTTATCAGGCGTTCATCAAGAGGCATGATAATGAGCAGTTCATCCTTGATCATTGACAGGCTTTTAAGCACTGCTTCCTTGTCTGCGTTTTCATGAAAAGGGCTTATAACATGAATTGAAAGCTCATATTCACGGCCCTTGAGCCGGTCATCCAGTTTTCTGGAATATGAAAAGTCCTGGCCGGTCTCATCATATCTGATCTTCTTTCCTTTAAGTACATAATCAAAAACAAGCTCAGACAGGGTGGTTGCAACATCATCCGCCTCTACATCGGTATTTTTTATCTCCTCTTCGATATCTTTTTCCTCATCTGTCAGATACTCATAAACATCTCCGTTTCTCTGGATATAGGTCTGATTTTCGAGCAGGTTAAGGGCGTCTTCGATCTTCTTTGTAAGCCGGGGCATGTCACGGTCAAATCCGTCCTGCATCAATACACAGATGTTTCTGATAGTTGCCTTGAATTCCTTTACATACTTGACGAGAAACAAGGCCTTGAGCACCTGAATAGCGAACCTGTTGTCCAGATTTCTTTCGGCGGCAATGATGGATTTCTGGATGCTTGATTTCAGCGCCGTCCTTATGCCTTCAAACATCAGGTCGAATGTGGCAAGATCACCTATTGTATTATCTGAAATCTGTATTGCCACCTGCTGAAAGACCCCAAGCATGGATCTCTCTCCAACTGAACTGTGTTTTCCCTCAAAGGCGTTATGCATAGAAAGATTCTGGATGGATGACTGAAACAAATCAAACTGGTAGGGAATAAATGGATAGCTATAAATAAAATGCTCTTCATCCTTGAAGTTGCGGTAGTTGTGCGAGCCGTCTGCAAAGTCGAACAGGGTCTTGAAATTGTTTGATTGTCTAAAATAAAGATCAGAAAGACCGATGACACTGCCTTCATTCTTTTTCAAGAGCCTTTTCTGAATAACCTCTGAGACATCAGCGCTGGTAAGCTTCATACGGTTTTCAAAGCGGTCCTGGATTTTGGAAAAGTCATTTCCCTGTCTCTTTTCCATCTCGCCTACAACGGTGTTCATGTCCTCCTGAGCCGTGACTATCAGCCATGCACGGCCGCGACATTTGGTTGCGAGGCTTTCGGCCAGTGTTTGCAGATTTGTCATGAGCTTGATATTGCCGGCAATATACTGACCAACCTCATCAACAAAAAAGTTCAACCTGAAATTCGGTCCCTGTTTCTCCACATAGGTGTTAATCTTCTCGGCAAAGTCCTCTATGGATACCTTATAGTCAGCCTTGTATTTATCGAGGATGTTGTCAACAGAATCAACCGAAGCGCCTGTTACCCTGGAATATGCCCGGGCAATATTATTTGTTTCGAGAAGGGCTGTCTCCCTTCCACGCTCCCAGTCCTGACCTGCAATCTCTTTGTAGGCGCTTTTAAAGGCCTCGTATAGGTCCCGGTTATCGAGATCCCTTTCGAATTGGGCGATATGACCCTGTTTTCCATAATACCCGCACATCTCATCAAAAACCTTTACAAACACAGACAGTAGAGCGTCCATCTGCTTTGTGGTTATGACATCCGCCTTCTGGTCAATGTTAAACAGGATACTCTTTGAAGGAATGGACGCCGCTCTTTTAAGATCACCCTTCAAAAGCTCATTATCAGCGCATTTGGGTAGGAACATATCAAGAATCGGAGCGCCTTCTATCTCCCTGTTTTCCATGATAAAGGCGAGGATCTTGAGAAGGTGTGATTTGCCTGACCCAAAGAAACCTGAGATCCATACACCATTTGCTCCCTGATAGTCGTTATAGGCATTCAGAAAGATATCCAAACTCCTTGAGACCTCATTGGTCAGGACATATTCCTCCACCTCAAGCTTAAGGCTTTGCTCATCGTCTGCCTTGATAACCCCTTCTATATTTCTATCAACAGGCTTTTCAAATATATCTTTTAATGCCATTGTTCTCCCCTTTATATCTCGCAGTGATATATATTAAAGGCTCTATAATACTTGTCACTCGGACATTTGCCAAAAAGGTTTAGTGATGCACCGGTTTCCAGAGAGTGTGTGTACATGCCCGGAAAAAACATGATTGTCGGCTGCTCTTTTGCTGTGCTCTGGAGATTATTCAGGACATTATGCGATCGTATATATGGAAAGACCTCTCCAATCCCTGAAAGGAACATGACATCAAAGGAGGATTCCGCCATTATTTCGCTAATACGGGGCACCAGATGATTTTCCGGGTCAAGCACGCCCATTAAAAGCTCCTTTAGTTGGGCCTTTGAAATCGTCTGTTCCATTTCAAATACACGGTCCCATATATTTCGCTTCTTTATCAGTTCAATGGATACATCATAAAGGTTGACATCCAGGACACCTATACCACTTTGCCCAAGTTTGTTTTTTAACTGCTGCCTCATTTTGTCCATTTCAAGGGCTTGTTCCGGTGGATAGGGGCAGATAAAAAAAGGGACTTCATTGCCCAGACCCTTTTTCTGGAGAAATCTCTTACTGCTGATCAAATTCAGCAGGTGATCAAATCTTTCTTGGATCGGCGGGATATCATCATATCTCATTGTTTTACCCACTTGGCTATATCCAGGCCTGATATAGGATAAATATTAAACCATGACACATTGTCTTTAATTATAACCTTTGTTAGGCCTCCGGTAAAAAACACCGGAACAATCATGCCTTCGCCGGTTACAACTTCGGCCTCACGGATAATTCTAAAGAGAACCTGCCTGAGCTTTTTCCTTGTTGTTTCATTTAATTTTTCGAGTTCAGAGTGCCACTCGGATTTGTGGTTATAAAAGATGTCATAATCGTGCTGTGTGAGTTCATAGTTAAATCTTAGGTATTTCTCCCTTATAATTTCAACAGCAAAATCCTTTATAAATTCATGCCTCTTGCAGACACCAAGCCACAAAAGAAAATTCTGTTCCTGCCTGGAGCCGTTGATTAAAAGTTTAAGCTGGTCGGCTGTTAAAAGCATTAATCTGGATATAACATATCTCGTGATTTTTTTTAAACTGCTTTCCGTCCTTGCCTGGAGGATATTGTTTTTTAGAACCTTATCACGAACAAGATTCCAATCTTTCTTTTCGAGATAAATCTCTGCAACTCTCAGAGACTCATTGAAGAGAAGCCCCCCTGACGTAAAGGACATATTATATCCGGTCTTAGCCATTTTAAGGTGACCCTTTCTTTACGAATATCCGTACCACCTACCCATAGACAGACAGCGATATCTTCCTTTTTAAATTTCCAGAGGCGGCCCATCCGATGTGCAGGCATCTTCTTTTCGTTAATCCATTTATAGATAGTATCCCTTTTAATTCCGACATATGTTTTTGAGTTCCGGCTCTTTTTCATTAAGTTTCTCTGCCATGTGATCTCATCTATTATTAATATTCCTTATAGCGTAAAAAGTCTCCCACCTTCTGCTCTCCAGATCCAACTCTTCACACAAAATCATTTCTATATCATCATTGCCTGATTTATCTTTGTCAGTCACAGGTTCACACCTTCTGAAATCATTGGTCTCATCTGTGATTCTCATCTCCAATATCCTTCCAATTCGTTAGAAATATAAAAGCCCCTAAATCCATTTGGAAATAGAGGCCAGTTTATCGGAATCGTTTCATGTCTCCCCTTCTTAGAGGATTACAGCCAAATATCTGAAGTATTCTGAAGTATTATTGAAAAATACCCTCAAATCAGCTAAACAGTCAAGGATATTCCCTTATACCAGGTAGATTTGAAAGATACAGTCATATGGCGAAGTTTTAAGTTGAAATATCAAAAAGGATATATTAGTCAACATAGTATCAACAACCACTTTACTATCTAAAGAAAGGAGAAAGGAACATGAACAAAGGGGATATAATCAATGAAGTAGCAAAGGTGGTCAGTACCAAAAAACAGGCCCAGGCAGCGGTGGATTGTGTTTTTTCAACCATTACCAACGCATTAAAAAAGAATGATACAGTTACACTTATTGGTTTTGGAACCTTTAAGGTGGCACAAAGGAATGCAAGGACAGGAAGGAACCCACAGACTGGGGCAGAGATCAAAATCAGCGCTAAGAAGGTACCCAAGTTTGTGGCCGGGAAAGCATTAAAGGATGCAGTAAGCTAATCGACCATCAAATGAATTGTGGTAATCAGGAAGGTGACGTGATCTTACATGGGATTTGATATTCCTATCATATTCAAGCTCTTGTAGAGGTGCATATATTGGCAAGATATATGGATTTCAGGCAGCCTTTATTCACGATTCAAGGTGCGGCATTGCTCTCTAGTAACTAAGGCCTCAAAATTAAGAAACTTATTGCCAGTCACTTTTTATAGAATTCTGCTAGGGGAATGGCATCACCAAAAAGATCAATTTTCCAATTTATTGGGGCCTCGATATCTTTACTTCGAAGCCTGATGTGACCTGTAGATGGAATTATCTCCCTGATCTCTTTTACCGTTTCCCGTATTGTCTTCTCTACTACTTTGTCTTTATGTTTTAGGCGTTTTTGTTTTGGAAAGGCTGTTGAGAAAGCATTTGGAGTCCTTTGGCAAATTCTTGTTACATCTGATTTCTTGGGTAAAATCAAATTTCCCCTAATGAACGGCGTTAAACCAACAAGCGGATTAGGTACAAGCATCCTGTCCCAAACAGGTTGATAATCTCCATTTTTTGCACCATGATGAGAAATTTTAAAGAAAACAGCTTTTTCTTGTGGGCGTGTCGTAGAATCGACTATTATTGACCAACCTGTCTTTGGATTATCCGTCTCCTCCAAATCAGAGCCCAATAATATATACATGCTTCCAACCTTAATCCAAAGCACTACTGCAGCATGATTTGGGGTCATGGCTAAAGCACGCGTTTTTAACTGGCCCTTTACAGGCAACAAACCTCCAATATTTTTTAATCCTATTGTAGTAATAGCTCAATAAAAAGGGGTAAAGTCCCTGGATTCCCGCCTGCGCGGAAATGAGGAAATGACCTAACCCCATGTCATTCCTGCGAAAGCAGGAATCCAGAAAGGTGGTGTACGAAAATGTTGCCCCTGTTTATTGAGCTATTACCTATTGTAGTTGATTCATCAGATGGAGAGAGGGAATGGACTTCACAAGAAAGGTGGGAAGCTGAAGAGGATGTGGAAGATCTCCAAATTAGTCTCTCTGAAATAGCATATTTTAATAATTCCGTATTTTCATGTTTTGATTGAACACGCTCTTTCAAAATTTCAAGAATTTCATAGAACTCCTGCACCCCAGAGGTTTCCATCATTGAGCGTTTGCCTAATGCATAGACCAGAGTAAGGAATTCCTTTGTTCGTAAGGCATTTGAAACCACAAATTCAGCAGATGAGCATTGGCGAACAATTTCCGCCAGACCCTGAACATGATCATCATGCCAGTGAGAGGCAACAATTAATTTGACTGCTTTTGATGGATCAATTCCTATATTTCGTAGGTATTTTATTGGAGAGGGTTCTTTGTTGACAGGATCTATGCAGGAATCAATAAGTAACCAATTTTCATTTCCTATATGTAGAAGGATATTCTCACCATATCCAGGCCCAAATACGGAAATTTCTATTTCATTTATTTCGGGAGCGTCAGTCTTGCTTGTCCCGTTTAAATAGCTTCTGTGTATATTCTGCATCTTTCCTGGCTGCCTCTAATTCCTCACTTCTCCATTTTGGTAATCTCCTAAACCGAATGATGGAGGCGCGGATACGTTGGCCAACTTTATCAAGATAGCCAATAGACCAATAGAAAATGGCCCCAAGTTTAACAAGAGGCAAATCATCTAAGTGAATTTCATCAAAGGCGAATTCCGCCTCTCCTTCTGATTCTTTCTCAGACAAATCAATGAGACGGGCAACCATGGAATCTTTTAAGACCTGTAATACAATCCCCTCCCACTTTTGAAGTTCTTGAAATCGATTCTTGATCAACGGTCTTGAGATGATATTAGGGGCATATTTTTGGGCTACTTCTTTTACATCTTCAGAAATCTTTTGGCTATAGGACGTATCTTCCAAATCCGGCATTTCACATGCCCAGTCAGGTTTAATAAAATCGGGAGCATCTGAAGGAGGGAAAAAGTGTCGCTTGATAGACGGCGAAGTAGGCTCTTCTTTTCTAATAATGTTATAGTCTAATGCAGCAGAACCTGAAAAGGCTGCATATTGGAAAGGATCATAGTTTCTATGGCTTCTTGCCTTCATTTCTGCTCAAATATTGTAATTGCTATTTGCTGTGATCTGGTTATCGAAGCCTTCCATTCGGATTCTAACATATCTATTATAGCTTCGCATCCCAATACGGACTCAGGATCTTGTAATTCATAATGATCATTAATATTGATAAGTACGCCATAACGGACTCGATTTGATGGCTCAATTCGAACTGCAATACGGCCTTTGTGATCGTCAGGACGTTCTCCTTGAATTGTCACGCTTCTTAATCCAGGTTTTTTCAAAACCTTATTCCACATCTCTTTCGGAGTTATTCGATGCCCAATATCATGCCATGCATCCTCTGAATCCATTGGAAAATGGGAATCATAATTTATACCCATGATCTTTATTGGTGTATGACTCAATATCCTGAAGGTCCCCAAAATGAGATCTTTTAATATCTCATAGTAAGGGCTTTGATTTGTTCCTGCATAAAAACGGTTTGGTTCAATTTGTATCCGAAGCCAATCTAAGCTAAATACAACAATAGTGGGATGAATAATTTCAATCTTCGCCTCATCAGCTTCTTCATTGCGTATTAAACCTTGAGCAGCAAACCAAGCAGGTTGAAAAATCTTTGGATTAAAATCTCCTCTTAAAACAATACTCATTCCCTCAATTTCTGGTTTTTTTACCATTATTAAACTTCTATCATAAAAGGTAGCATATCAAAGCTCATAAAAAATAATGGAGTAATACCGCTTGAAGAGGAAACTTGTGCCCATGAAATCGGGAAATATTTGACATCTTTTTTATCTTAATTCTATCTTAATAATTCAAATCAACTTAATTTGTCAAAGATAAAATAATTAATCGGTGTAAACCCCCGGCTTTGCCGGGGAGACTCCCAGAGTTTGACAATTTCTGGAACAGGGAAATAAATTCTGTCGGGAAAATACAAACGATCTTTGCTTGTCAGCGCTTATGGGCCATAAACAATTATGTATTTATGTCCTTCTGTGACAAAGTCGGCCCGAGAATACACCATGAAAAAAGAAATGTTTGACAAGAATAAAGACCCGTCGCACATGCTTAGGAGTTGCCACCTTTAGGTGGCGCATGGTTTTAAGACCGCTTTGAGCGGTTCGCAATCAATCCTCCGGCTTTGCCGGAGGTCACTGAATAAAAAATATTCAAGACCAAGATTCATGGAATTACTCCTAATTAAAATAGCGCAATTTCCTTGCCAATTAAGTTTTTAACCGAAGGTGTCTAGGCCCGTCTCAAAGCATATAATCCAGGACAAATTCCTTATACCGCAAAATGTCGTCCCTCTGTAAATTGATACATCCATTACATTTCGCTTTCAAAAAGAGACGACGGCCTTTGAGGAATTTCTTAAAAGTCACTGCAAGCGAGACCTTGGGAACGAATAAGGCAACCTATCTACTGAAAAACCTTATCCCTAGAAAAATAAATCTCTAAAGAGCGAGCAAAAGCGGCTTTCTAAGTTGGTATACCTGCTATGTATCTACAATTTGCTACCCTTCACAAATGTTTTGATATGTTTCTCAAACTCGGCCTCCTCTTGCTTATGTTTTTTGATCGCTATCCCTTATTTTTCACAAATATTTAGAAATCATACACTATTTATTTCCTATTTTTCCCCTATTTTTGTTAACTTATTCCATGTCTTTACCTGTGGTAAGATGGAACGATATTGTCTTTGTTAGGGTCATGCGTGGCATTATTATGCTTATTGGGCGGGGGAATGGCGCGGTGAGATGTTATTGTCCGTATAGGGCGTGGTTGTGGCATGGTAGTGTGCCTTTTTAATGTTAGCGCCCAAGAACTTGATTTGGTGCCTAAGAAACACGCTTCCTCTCTATCTCTCTCAGGTTTTCGGATGCGAAAATTTCAGTCGGGAGAAAAATTCTTGATGTGTATTTTAATCCTCAAAAATGTTTCAGCATATATGATATTGTTTGATCAACAATTCTTAACAACGCTTCAATGTCAGATTCCTTCATTTCATCAACAGTTGGCTCTCCAAATTCATCATATTCGATCCTGGTATATTTCGTATTACCATAAGGGTATTCCTCTCTAAAATTGAACCTTTGATTCGTCTCTATATTCCACTTCGTAGGGCCTACGGCTCAGAGAGTGCGACCTGCATAGAACAGCGTGTTGTTGCTGGAATATTTCGGAAGCGGAAACTATAAAGATCAGGCCTTTCAAGTCAGGCCAGGGATGAATAAAAGTTTCGGCTTTTAACTGATAACAACAATATCATTTGTAAACTGATCTGAATCTAACCTGAGATCTACACGAACCAGTTCTTTACCATCCCACTTTTTGGAGTTGTCCTCGTGGGGGAGTTTTTCGATGAGATAGGTGATTCCCCACTTATTTAAAAAGTACTCTGTATCCTTAGCTATCTGTTCCATCCTGAGGCGGTATTTTCTGTGGTAGGAATCTTTTCTGTCCACCTTGGAGTAGTCATGATTGTGGATAGCCTCAGAGTCCGGGCAATAGTAGATCTTATACCCATGATTCGGGACGTTCCTCACATTTACATATTTGAATAAAGAGGATTCCTGAAAGCCAGTAATACCAAGGCAGTTGAGATTATATTTTCTTAACTGCCTTTTCTCTTTCTTTTAATAGTCTTCTTCCTTTAAAAGGGTGGGAGGTTGGGGGGTAAAGGCTGTAGGGATATTGGGGGACATTCTTCACAATCACACTTTTAGCCAAAACGATAATTATTTTCCTTTACAAGCCTCTCACCCCGCTCCACGGACTGTGTCACGGCTGCAGGTGATAGACTGAGTGGGTCATGCGGGACGGTCTTTACTATTTAGATTAAAGGTATTATAGGATATTGAAAGTGAAGAAGTAAAGAACGTCCCATATTATAACATCCCCATAAGGAGCTCCCAAAGCGTGGATCTCCCTCTACTAATTCCATAGCCAGGTATGGAATAATCAAACCGTCATCTGTTTCTAATGTGAAAAAATTATATGCCTGAACAACCTCTTGATTATGCCCAAATAAAATCCACTTTTTAACACCGTTTATAAAACCTTCCGAAAGGTTTTCTAATTGTTCAGCTGATTCAAAATGGATCGTCTTTAGCGCAGTGGGTATATCATAAAATGCATCATGACAAAAATATACTAAACCTATTCCACCTTTCTTGATGTCACGAACAAGATATCTGCTTACTATGTGCTCACCAGGCGAAAAATATTCCATTGTTATCTGATGGTTTTATAATATTAATTTGCATCTTGACAAAATAAATAGATATGTTATTTTTAATAGAAATCTTATAGAGAAATCAAGATGCCTCATTCAAAAACCCTGCAAGTTTTAAATTATATAATCAAAAATCATCCTAATGTTTCAGTTACCAGCCTAATGAAATTATCCTATCTTGTTGACCTTGTAGCGATTAAGAAAGGGAAAAAGAAAATATTTGATTTTCATTATATCCGTTATAACTATGGACCTTTTGACAAGAAAATATATGACTACTTAGAAGAAATGGAAAAAGGTAATATTCTTGTAGAAGGTGCGAATATTTCAAGCACCGGTGATGAATTTGTAATCTATAGCATAAATAAAAAAAATAATATTTCTTTTGATAAAATATCCGATGATGAAAGAGAAATTATTGATGAAGTATTGGAAAGCCTTGAGGGCTATGGGACAAAGGCCCTAACAGAGTTAACTTACCGCACAAAGCCTATGAAAAAAATAGGAGCGACTTTAAAAAATAAAACCGGATTAAATAAAGTCCTCGATTTAAACATACAATAAATTGATCCTCCCTAATAATATCCTCTTACAAAAAATCAAAAAACAACATCTCTATTACGACAAAAAATCAAAAGAACCATTTACCAATAAAATAAAACGAAAATATAAACTTGCGGGTAATTGCCTTCTTGAACATTATTTTTTTCATGTTCTTACCAGAACTAAAGATGCTTGCAAGAAAGCATGTACTTTAACTTTGCGCTTGAAAGATTGGGAAAACAGAAATAAGTGTTTTCAATTGGCAGATATAGGGTATTGTGATTTAACAAAATTTGATAGGATTGAACCATGCCTATCCGATTAGCACAGGTTCATCTGATTCCGCAGGGCCGAGAGATTGCCAACCTGGCAACCACAGGATAGGCATTCGAACAACCTTAAGGCCACCGAATACGCTCCAGATGGTGAGCGCGGGCTGTCTCATCAGGGAAAAGATGCTTGAACCCCAACATAGTCCGAGGGTAATCTGACATGTGCAGAATCATACCCCAAAGCACCGACCTGTGTTAACCGGATAGGCATGGATTGAACGAGTTCTTTTACTCAAAAAAATTAAAGATAAGGACAATGGTTTTCCGTATGTGGCTAAATTAAGCGATTTTAAATATAAAGAGCTAATAAATCTTGCATCAAAAAAACTTAGATATTCTCATATATCAACGGAAACTATACAAGTTATTGAAAAAGGTATTTTACCTAGCTTTGATGATCTATTATCAAAACTTAATTTGAAATAAAAA
>Ga0233415_10001266_pt1 | contig 11020 bp, 10 predicted proteins | sample Na_anoxic_12_MG_FD_188631 | JGI IMG/M metagenome (GOLD analysis project Ga0233415, IMG submission 188631) | Seawater microbial communities from Saanich Inlet, British Columbia, Canada - Na_anoxic_12_MG | ecosystem: Environmental > Aquatic > Marine > Inlet | place: Canada: British Columbia...
AGGGCCACTATCCATTCTTCCATATCAAGTCTTCCCTAAATGGTTGTCGGCCCGTGATAGGGTCGGGTTATTTCCCATAGATCTTCTGCATCTTCTCACGGTAGATATCTTCCGCATCAGGATCGAATTCCTCGACCCGATCAAGTTCCGGGTCCTGGTCAATGATCTCCTCGTCATAGAATAGCCAGGAGACGACCACTCCGTAATGGTCCATGATCTCCTCACGATTATTCAAGACAGCATCACGGCTATCCAGGACATATGCATTCTCAATTGAAGTACACGCCTCTACGAACAGATCGTCGTCGGCCATCATCTTCCCGACATCCATATCGTCTAGAAGTGGTTTAATCTCGGGGGCAAGTTTAAATTCGATCCGGCAGGTCCGCTTGACCTCAAGGATCGTAACGAAGTCCAATATTTTGGATTTGTCCGTGCTATTCATGTATATCCCAATCTCTAATTAATGGATCCAGGCCAGGACCATCGTGGTCCCAGCCCAGATCCGTGGAAGGTCAATCTAGATCAATCCGTATTGTCTGGCCCACGCCAAGACCTCAGCCTTGGGCCATCTGAACCCTCTGAATTTGATGTCGCCAGTATCCGTAGGCTCGAACGGCAGCAACTTTTCAGCGTGTCTTGTCCTGATATGAGCATCGCTACATTTGAAGATCTTAGCGAACTCCATCGTGGAGAGGGTCGTCCTGAGGATCTTCGCCCTTGCCTTCTTTGTTTTCTTCACGGACGGATCCCCTCGACCCGTGAACATAGGATTGTCGGCAATATCCCTGGCCCGCTCACCCAATTTCGATCTGGAACGAGCGTCCGGTCCTCGCCTCCTGATCTTCCCGGTGTCGAGAGGATTCCTGCTCCCCAGGATTTCCTGGGTTCCATCCGGAAGATCCTCAAGGGTCACGGGTGGAGTAGCCCCACGGAGATCCTTGACAGCCCCACGGTTCGTCCTGATGATCTGGTGCCCGGGCTGATAGCGAGTCGAGTCAACGAACGGCCCCGTCCCATTGTTGTAATGGGCAACGATACGATCCAGGTCTTTGATATCGTAATATCGAGTCCTGAATCCCCCCCGATGAGACGGACCCTCAAAGACGGGCACCAACATTCCCGATGCTCTCCAGCGAGCCAATGTTGAGGGATGAACGCCCATGTGCTTGGCCGCATTCGAGGTGTTGGTGTAACGCCCCGGATCCAGCCCCTCTACATGCTCTGAGGCATCGGCAAGGAGATACCTGAATTCCTTGTGTTCGATCATGCCGCCAGAATTGAGTCTCTTGGCGGATTGGATCGTGAGATCCTGTCCATCTCCAGAGACGGTGATAACCATTCCTGCAACGCAGACCTCATCTGCGAATGGTTTACTCTTCTCGTCCGGATTGAGGTCGTATTTGGGACGAGTGATGGAATCAGGGGTTTTTATCCCCGTATTCTCCTTGGTCATGCCAACGATCCTTTCATTGGTCATTTCAGCCATGTAGGCTTCCTGATTTCGATCATTTCTCGAAGAACTGATTTGCACGCTTCTTCACGGTTCTCTATAGAAGCGAGTCCCGTGAATATTCGAGTTGAGATATACGCAAGTGCCCTGTCCATACGCCTCCCGATCTGCAATCCCCAGAATCGAACCCCCATCCTTTCAATGTCCGATTTCTTATCCATCCAATAGTCAAGCATATCAGAAATTCCATTGTTGTTCTCAGCCAGATCCCCAAAGCAATTAGGGCAGACGGTCCCCTCGCAAGTGTGTTGGGGCAATTCCTTGTAATAATCCCCCCAATCCGTGGAATAATCCCCCCAGGTCTCCCCTCCGCATCCGTCTGTCAGCATTACGATATCTGCTTTGTCCTCGTAGGAATGTTCCCCGATCCAATCGAGTGCCTTCTTGATCGGACCCCTGAAGCCTGTCCCGCCCATCGGTGTCGTGCGAATCAATTGATTGAGGGTCGTAGGGGAGAATTTCCCATCAGGACAATCAATGAACGCTTGATTCGCATGATTGAACATCTGGATCATGAGATGGCGACCCTGTTCGTTGCAGATATGCTGCAATACGAGTCCCAACGCAATTGCGAAGTCGAGTCTCGTTTCGCTAGTCCCGGCGATCTGGTCGTCAGGAAGCATCATTCCCATAGACCCTGAAATATCGATCAATAGTGCCAGCGGCCCCTCGCCCTTGGTCCCCTCTTCGTCGTTGGAATGTTGCATGGCTTCGTCATTAGCCAAGTCCCGTCCAAGGATGTCCAACGGCTTCACGATCTCGCTCACGGGCACCCGTGAGATGTCGCCGCCGATATCGTAGGTCGATGAATCCCTTGAGGAGAATATGTTGTCTTTATATATTTCGGAGGCAACATCTTTCAATTGCCCGAAGATCTTAAAGACATTTGCAAGGTGTTCATCGTCTCTGAGCATAGCCAGGAGTTGGATCCTGATCGAAGATTCGGTAGTTATCGAAGCCAGATCCAATCCCTGCTCACTCTCGCCTCCTCCACCCGAGCCTTCGTCGGATCCATCGGATCCTCCGGTCTCTCCTTCTCCGCCACTCCCTCCTGGTTGCCCCTCAGAGGTGTCCGGCAATTTATCCCTCAGTTCTGCGATCTCCATGAGATCTTGGTACATCACGCCTTGTGCGTCCCCGGAGATCTCAGACGGAGTTGATTCCCCATCCATCTCGTCGATGATGTGCCATGCCGTGATTGCTTCGATCGCACTAAGGGATGCCATCGCCGCCATAGTTGCGTCCCTATGGGTCAATCGACGCATCTTCGGGAAGATGCCCATGTCGATCAATAGACGCAGATCGTTGGTCCAATCAGCCCCTTCGACCTTCACGATTGGTGGCTCCGTTTGGTAGAAAGCCGAGAAGATGTCCCTAGCCATCTCGGGATTCGTTCCAGACAACTCTGGAAGTACCTCCGCCATTATGTGGAATATCGAAGACGATGCCCTCGACAGATTATCTAGCCCGGTGGCGTTCATTCCTGTGCCCCTCCCGTTCGTTGGAGATATAACCCAGCGAGCCTACGCTGGTATTCTGTTCTTGAAACACGATCATTGTCGTCCAGATCATCTGTGCTGAACGATTTGAGTGCCATTACGGAATCGAGGATATCCTGGTCAGTATGTTTCTCTGGATGTTGGGAGATCCCGGCAGCCTTCTCAAGTGCTTCGTTTAATTCGGTCTGCCGTCTAGCCTTCAGAGGGGTGCAATGCTGAAGGAGGATCTGCCTTATGTCGGAGAAATCCCGTGGTCCGCCCGTGATAGCGAACCTTGCGGCCATGATATCCTCCATCTGCACCTCCGAATGTCCGGCAAGCCACGCTGCCGTCTGTATGACGCTGCCGTTGAGTCCGAAAGCCTTATTCCTCTTTCGTTGGTCCATTACAACTCTCAGATCGGCCAATTCTGGTAATATCCTTTCCAGGATAATATCCATACAATCGACCGGGATCTTAGTGTCCTTGATTTGCATTCTAGCGTTAAGTATGTCCTGGCGATCCAGGGCGATAGGATCGATATCCGGTTGCCCCGCCCAGAGTGCTGCTGCTATTGATTGCGAATCAGAAAGATCCTCAACATAGACCCTGATCTGCAATCTTGAGTAGAAAGCAGAATCTTCGTTATCTGTCGGCAATTCGTTCGATGCCGAAAACATAGTTAGCAATGGAATCGGGATCTCTTTACCAATCGTTTTCCAGGTCCGATCTGCCAGGATATCAAGGAGTGCTTCCCTGCAACCCTTGGCTCCCTTGAAGATCTCATCAACAAATGCCATGTCCGCTTCTACGATCATGCCCTCTGTCTGATGCTCCTCGATCCCGGTCTCCATATATTTCTTTGGGTGGATATTCCCAACGAGCCTAGAAGTTACGGTTGTCCGATCTAGGGTCGCCGTGAATATCTTCCCGTCGAAATGGTTATTAAGGAATTCCTTAATAATAGTGCTTTTCGCCGTTCCTGGAGTTCCAAGAGCGAAGAAATCCAATCCTGACAAAGCCGAGATCATCATCCCCTCAACAAAGTCCGTCCGATTGATATATCGGTTCCGGACGCTCTCCATGATCCTCTGTGCTTTATCCCGTAAGGGATTATCTTCCATGCTAACCTTCCAATCTTAAAGTTCCCCAATTCGGGCTGGTTCACGGAGAGATGATTCCTCTCCGATCCCCAGCCCAACCCATCGTCTCTTATATCGAGTCAATCATTGCGTCGATCTCTGAGCCAGTCGGCTTGGCAGGTGTCCTTGATTCCTCCTCCTTGTTGCTATTAAGATCGCTGAGTGCGTCGATCTTGGACTCCTCTGCTTCGGAGATATGGCGACCATCAAGGGCTTTGGTCAATCGTGCCGTAGCGTAATCCTGTAGATCCTTGATCGACTTGGTTACGCTCCCCAATTCGCATTCAAGGATGGCCTCGTAGGAGACAGCCAATCCTCGGAGTGCAGAGATCTCCTCGACTTTCTTGAGGCTAGCGGTCGTCTGCTTCAATTTTCCGTCGTCGAAGAAGTTATCCAAACGCTCCTTGAATTGGTCAATATTACGAAGCATCGATCCTGTGAACGATGCCGAGAGATCCGCCTTGGTTCGATCATCCCCCAGGATGGGCAACATCACGATTGAGATATCCGTCGAAACATTCCTCACGGCCCGGTTCAATGAATCCAACGATTCGGTATGAGTCTCAGGAACGAAATATACGCCCCCGGTCGGCCTCGTCGGGAAGGAATGGCATCGCTGGATGACCGCTTTCATGGAACCCCGGATATCGTTGCAATCGAGGTTTGGGGTCATCATCGATCTCAATCTCGTCCCCCAAATATTCTCAGCGGTGGGATCCGAAAAGAGGAGTTTCCCCCCGAGATCCAATTCGACATATCCCTTCGGCTGGGAGTTAACGGTGATATTCGTCCCATCCTCTGCCAATTGGTAGGCAGCGTAATAATGGGAAATCGAATCCTTCTTGACTCTCTTGAGTTTGATCTTCGAGCCTACATTGAATTTCTGGACAGCCCGCCTGAGTTGGGCTTCGTAATTAGGGCTAGGGGGGATAGTTGCTATAGGGAGGCTCTCTTTGGAATAATAACCAATGAGATCATCTCTAGGTGTAGTCGTCTTCGTGGGGACGCTCCATTGGACCAATGATCCAAGGATATCCACGCCCCTACCAGACGCTCGATCAATACTCTGTCGCAGCGATTGCAATTCACGATCAGGCAAACCAGTTTCCTTTCAATTATGCCCCAAACCAGGGCGTTCTTTCATTCTCCGTATTATCCCATAGCCTAGCCGACTATAAAAACGATATCATGGATTAGTATATGACTATTTATATTAATCTGATTCCTTCGTCCGCAAACCAGCACCTCCGAATAGATCGATGTAAGAGTTCAAGGTATTGACGATGAGGCATTTAAGGAACTCGTTATGTGTTGAGTATCCATCGCCTGCTCTATTCAAGTCGACCGCCGTGATAGATATGTCGATACAGGACTTTATCTGGTCGATCATATCTTTAATTAAGTCGGAATTGGGGATCTTATTATGCTTGGTCTTAATTCTTGAATGTTTAATGTAGTCGTCCTCGATCAATTCTAGAAGTATGTCCAATGAATAGAAACAATCCAAGACCTCCGATTCCCAGAGGTCTTGGATTGTTTCAACTTCTACCCCGAAATACGCCAACAAAGTTAGATCACATCTCCGCTTCAAGTTGATGATTGCCTTTAAGTAGCCTGTTGATCTTGGGTAGTTCTGAGTAATGGGAGGAACCCCTTTCCACCTTTATTTTGTCAATCATGGCCTCTGTCATCCTGAAGCCCCTGCCATTGTTCATGATCGCCTTACCTAGCATCAATTTCTGAAATGCCAGGTCCCCAGCCTTAGGGTCGTTAAACAGGTCACGGAGAATCGATTTGCTTACAGTCTTCATGTTCAGGAGTGCCTCCATACCCTTTCGGCCAAGGGCTAGCAGGACATCATCGACCTCTTCTCCAAGGTTCCCTGATCTCTTCTGCTTGGTCCAAGCGTCATACCCGATAGAACTCGATTCATAGAGTGCCCATAGTCGCTCGGCGACAGCATCGACATGGGCAGGAGTGACCACGATGACCTCTCCAGTCCCGTCATGTGAGAATAGCCTAGCAGCACAAGCGACCGCTAATCGGGCCAATTTTATACGCATCTCAGTCTCTACAATAAGTGGGATTCCTTCGTCGAAAGCCTCGCTCAACATTTTGGACCATTCGAGTATCCTACCCTCAGATTCATCTGAGATATCGACCTGATCAATACGACGAGACCACGCCCACATGATTAGATCGTGGCATAATTCAGAGGTATACCTATGTGGGCATTTAACCTTATCGGATGTCTTCTTGTAGAGACTCTCTCGATCGACATCTTTACGACCAATAATCACGGCTATGTCGAATCTTGCAATATCCTCAGGCTTTGGTATCACATCAGGCACGGATTCTACTCCGAATGAATACTCGCCGATCTTCTTGCTCGACCTTGGATTGGCGATCCAGATCATCCGGACACGACATAGGATTCTTCCGAATACGATTTTCACGACATCGAAGACTCCTGACGATCTAACGCCCGACATCTTCCCTACGATATCTTCGCTAAGTTCGTTAGCCTCGTCTATGCAGACCAACTGACGATGAGATAAGGGTAAGCGACCACATTTCACGAACCTATTCTTATTCCCACCCTCGTCTACGCCGCCCAATAGACCAGCGAGCGTGCAGGATTCCCCTTGTATGAAGTCTCCCCGTTGGTAATGATTCATCATCGCCTTCACGGTCGCTGATTTACCAGTCCTCGTATCCCCGATGACGAGGATCTCAACCATACCCTTCTCAACCATCCTTCCTTGGAAATAGAACCTATCTACGCTGTGGTAGCACATATCTATGGCCCACATCAGATCCGATCTCCCGGTTATCCCGACTACATTATCCTCTAGATCCTGGTGGATCTCGTTAAACTTGTCCACATATTTATCTCCCATTTCCCCTCTTCTTCAGTGCTGACCTGATCTTGTAATAGGCATTCCTTACCTCTTTACAACTCTTCAGGTATTCCTCGTGGTCTCTATGGCATAATTCCCTATGCCTACACCCGCCGCAGATCGATCCTGACATACCTACCTTGGATATGTCGATGCTTTGATTCTCTATTAATCGCCCAACAATGTGTCGGACTTCCGCCAATGGCCTCCTCCATAGACCTAATAATTTACAGGATCGGATCATCCTTGGATGACCCGATCTAAAGATGGCTGTCCATGGAGAGAATATATTATTCGATTTCATGGTTTGAAGATTTCAAGTTTCTTTATCTGGTCCGCATCGAGATCGAAACAATCAACGGTCCTTTGAATTTCAGAACATTTCGTGAAAACATGGGTATTAGATTGATCCCATGGCTGTGCTACGGTTACGCCGACGAACCTATATGGTTGATTAATGGAGTGTCCTGCCCCCTCGTCTATGGCGAAGGCGGTCCTTTGAGCGAATCCGATATGCTCGCTGTCGGCAGAGCCTCCATTGGCATCCGTATAGGGTCCGATTATGATCTCGAACAAAGATTCGATTCTTGAATTGTATTCATCCAATTCCCATTCGTCGCAGCAGAACCCGCCCAATTCTCTAAGGACAGCCCGCTTGGCCTGATCAGCGACCTTTATCTGCCTGAGTAGATCACGCTCTTCAATCCTGTCGTTAGGGCTTACGGGGTGATTGGCCTTGCCGCTTGCGAGTGGGCAGATCGTGCATTCTCCACGGGAACCGACCTTCATACATTTCGTGGATATCCTGGAGATGGCAGAATATGGTCGTTCTCTCCTACCAAGAATCATGGCGACGATATCGATCTTGTATCCGATATGACCAGACGAGATAGCCTCGTTGAACCCGACTTCCTTCTTGACGACGGAATCCAGTATACTCTCTTCTTTCAAGGTCGTATCGGCCTCTTGTTCCCGAATCGATTTCAAGAATTCAGCATGACCGATATCCAATATAGCGTCAGTAATGTCGTTGGCAGTGCTTGAGGATCTAGTGATATCCAATATCTTCACTTGCCTGGTATATTTAAGTATTGCCTGGGAGACTCGCTTGGCACCCTTTATCCCAGCATCGTCGCTGTCGTAGATGATGACAACCTGATGATCTTTTATCCTATGGATATCAGCAGGAACATTTCCGGCACCCCCAGTGAAGGTCATGGCGTTCAATCCGGCACTTCTTGCCGCCAGACAATCAGGCTCGCCTTCTACAATATAAACCTTCTTCTCGTCTAATGCTTTCTCGGGGAAGAAGTTCGTGCCGTTATGACCACGGATCCCCATGATCTTGGGGGACATTTCTGTATTATATTTCCGAACATTGACGATTTCCCCGGAGATGGTCACGGGGATAGTGAATCTGAACCCCCCCATCACCATCTGGATGCCAATATTAAGTTCGTCCATAACGGGCTTAGACCACATCCTGGAATCGATAGCCATAGTCATTGCCGCAGAGTTCCCGCCAAGGTCTATACGCCATTTCTCGATCTGTTCGTGATCCGGGAGTTGCCCTGATGTGTCGCTTCTCTTCTTAACCTTCTTTCTTGATTTCATCTCTGGCACCTTCTTACCCAACATATCCAGAGATTCCGCTAGATGTTGCTTGTTCTCTGAATTATATCCTGAGATCGTGATCTCACCCAAGAAATCAGCCGCCCCACCAGATTTTCCGCAGCCATGACATCTCCACGATCCTGTAACGGGGTTGAACCCGAAAGAAGGGGTTTTATGCCCCTCTTTCGGGTTCTCATGGAAGGGGCACCAGGAGTTATACCACCCAGATGCTCCAGGTTTCGGCTCCTCGACCCCTTCCTCGAAGATCGGAAGGAACTTCATTAGAAGGGAACCTCTTCCGTATTAACGGAGGGACCATCATCCATCGATCCCGTCTGGTAGGCATCCCTGAAGGTGGAATGTGCCGCCTTGCATTCAGAGAACAGATCCTCCCATTTGGAATAAGTATCGATCCTATTGTCGATGCGATTGGTGTCGTCCCATTTTGCGAGTGAGAATGCCCAATATTTGGCCATCGAACCCTCACGCAATTCGGTCGAGAGACGGAACGAGTAGGCGTAGGATGGGCCTTTCAATACACGCATACGATTCAGGAGAGTCGTCCCGATCCTGAAAGATGTCTTGCTCAGGGGCAGTATGGCAATCCGATGCTCCCCGGTCTCGTTGGGGCAAAGAACGGCAAAATTATGGACCCGATTGCAATCAGGTGATACCTGTTTGCCCGAATCCAAGGATCTCCATTCCTTATAGTTGCAGGTGTCGCAGTCGCCTCCGGGGGTTCCGGATCCCTGTCTCCCGTTATCGGCTTTGCACAAGACCCCTCCGCCAGATTCCATGGGGGCGAACATGATCCGTGAATGCCAATAGAACAACGGAATGATGTCCAAGGGCTTCCCAGGTTCGTTGTATTTGTGCCCATCGATGTTCAGCAGGATCTCTCCCGGACGAGCCTCACCAGAGGTCACGAGGTCGCTCATGGCTTGCATCAACCGCATCCTCGGGAAGATGATGTCCTGTTGCTGGACATTCTCCAAAATGTCGTCGTCGTACTCCCCGAGTATTGCATCGAGTTTGGAGATTTCGTGTTTCTTTTCGGTCATGATTTCCTAATCCTAACTTCATCAAATTCTGCGACTTTCACGCCGACAGGTAATCCAGTTTCATTCTCGATTCGTTCACGGACGAATGAGGTCAATTTCTGCGGGGAAGACATGGTGAAATCTACTGGATCCAGCCCTTCTTTCCCACACCATGCCTCGAATAGATCGGGGTCGTTCATGCTGGCCCTATGAGTCATCGTCCGATAGGCGATCATACTGGATCCGTCATCATTAGTGAATTTTACGGATTCCAACCCCGAAGTGTCGATTATCTCTTTTGCCCTTCGGAGCAAGTCGTCCTCTTCACGCTTTATCGATGTTTGCTCTTGCTTCAACGCCGCCCGCTTGGCTTTCAAACCAGCAGCGGATTTAAGCAATTCAACAAGTTCTTTCAATTTATGTTCCCTTTCAGAAGGTCCTTCATCGTCTTATTGTCGACTACGGAGTCTGCAATCTTCTTCTTAGATTTCAGTATCTCGCTGATCGACCCGTCGATGCTGTCCTTCATTACGAGGTCTATATAATGGCATTTATCGTCCTGTCCGATTCTATGGCATCTATCCTCTGCTTGGAGTCGATTTTCAACGCTCCAGGATTGTGAATAGAAAATAGCAGTAGAAGCAGCAGTCAGAGTTAGCCCGTATTGAGCCGTATCTGTTTGGCAGATCGCAACATCAATTCCTCCTTTCTGGAAAAGATCTGCCGCAGTGAACCTCTCGTCCTTATCAATCTTGCCTGCAATAGTTATCCTGGATGCTCCTATCTCATCCATTGCATCCTCAACATTATTGATATCGCTCCTGAAGCAACACCAAACGATCACGGGTGCCGATGCGTCCTTGACGATAGACATCAGCGTTTCTAATTTTGGATTCTTGTTCTTTGCGTTGATCTTCACGGTATCGCCATCCGAATCGTAAAACCATCCTCCGCATAATTGGCGGAGTTTGCTCATCTTAGCCAGTGCGTTCGAGGCGGTCAATATAGAATCCCCTACGGAAGTTATGAATTCCTTAGACAATTCGTCGTAGATCTCCCTGTCGGATTTCTCCCATTCGATATTGATCTTCTGGTAGATCTTCGGGGGCAGGTCAAGGCAATCCGCTTTGGTATGCCTGATCGAATTCTTATATATCTTCTGAGACAACATGTCTAGATTTTGATAATCGACGACCTCTTGGAAGGTCCGACCGTGCATGATCCTCTTCTTGATCACGGAATATCGGTTCCGGAACGCCCACCATGATGTCCCGAAGACCTCGGGGTCTATGAAGTAGAATTGGCTGAATGCGTCCAGCGGTGATTGCGTGAT
>Ga0233415_10001267_pt1 | contig 11019 bp, 6 predicted proteins | sample Na_anoxic_12_MG_FD_188631 | JGI IMG/M metagenome (GOLD analysis project Ga0233415, IMG submission 188631) | Seawater microbial communities from Saanich Inlet, British Columbia, Canada - Na_anoxic_12_MG | ecosystem: Environmental > Aquatic > Marine > Inlet | place: Canada: British Columbia...
ACCATATATATAATAATTTAAATAATTCGAAACATAATCCATATATTATAAAATATTAATATAATTTTATATTTATGTATTTTTAATATTTTATATATTTTTTTGAAAAAAAAAACTTTTTTTTTTATTTGTTTACAAAAAAATTTATATAAAAAATATATAACTTTTATAATTTTTTTTATAACAAACTTTTTAATAATTATTTCCCCCCCCCCGGAAATACCGGATACTAGCAAAAGAATAGAAAAGTATCAATAGAAAATGAATAGAAAAAATAGAAAATTGAATATCCGGAAAATACAAATTTCCGGAGTGGTTAAGTATTATGTTATTCAGTGTGGAAAGTTTGAAAACTTAAAATTTTTTTATTACTGACGTTTTTCTATTCTTTCTCAGTAAGGAGAAAAATTATTAATAAAATAAATTTTATTATCTAATATAAATAATATATGTGGAAAAACTAATATTTTTCAGTCTAAAATAGAAACTAGTATCCAAAAGTATCCAAAACACCCATCCATTACTGGATACTATTTTCTATTTTCTATTCTTTTTTTCTATTTTAGACTGAAAAACCGGATACTACCCATACCCTTGGTATAATCAATACGATAAAAATGGGTAAAAATTTCACTTTTAGACCATAAAACGCAATTTTCTATTCTTTTGTTTTTTTGCAATTTTTTGAGCAGAAAATTTTATAAAATTTTTTTTCTTAAAAACCCCCTAAAAAGTACTCCTATAGGACACTTTTTGCCCTATTTCGGCCAAAATGAGCAAAAATTGGCCAAAATCGCCGATTTAGCCGAAAGTACCCAAAAAGCATCCTATAGGAACAATTTTATAATATTTTCTAAAAAACGGGTTTTTTCAACAAAAAAAAACTACAAAAAAAGTGATTTTTTTATATTTTTTTACAAAAAAATCATTAAAATTTAATTTTATTAATAAAATTTAATAAAAATTGCGAAATTAGTAAAATTTAATAAAAATTGCGGAAATAATTATTTTTTATAAATTTTAACAAATTCTGCGCAATCATTGAGAGTTAATATACTTGGGTCTTTAACACTTTTAGGAACGGGCGCGATTTTTTTCCCGTGTATAATAAATGGTCCATAAGGTCCGTTCATTATTTTAGTATTTTTATTAAAAACTTTGATAGTTTTATCATCTTTAAGTTTAATTAATTCAATTGCTTCTTCTAATGTTATATTATTTTTATCTATCTCATCATTAATACTGTAATTTTTACCATTATAATTTAGATATATACCGAATTTACCTTCTTTTATATAAATATCCTTCCCATCTAAATTACCCAAATTTTTCGGATATTTTAATAAATTATTTGCTTCTTCCTCAGTAATTGAATCAACTGAATATTCTTCTTTTATAGAAACGAATCTAACATCGCCTTTATTAGTACCAGTTCCAATTTGTAAAACAGGCCCAAACTTTCCGATATATGCGTATATACTTTTCCCGGTTTTATTTTCTTTGCCCACTAATCTTTTTTGAATTTCTGTTCTAACAACTTTGCTTTCAGTTGAGTTTAATTTTTCAACATTCGGGTGATAATTATCATAAACATTTTTAACAACATTATTCCAAATTTTCTTGCCTTTTGCGATTTCATCTAATTCACTTTCTATTTTTGATGTAAATTCATAATCTAAAATATCCGGGAAATTTTTCAATAAAAAATCATTCACATTTCTACCTAATTCAGTTGGAAATAACTTATTTTTTTCAGTATTCAAAACTGTTTCATTTTCTTTTTTTAATATATTATCATTTTGTAAAATATATGTTTTATAAAATACTTTTTCTCCTTTTCTACTTTCTTTAACAACATATTTCCGTTCTTGTATTGTAGTTATAATAGATGCTGTTGTTGCCGGTCGACCAATTCCTAAATCTTCCATTTTTTTAGTTAATGTTGCTTCAGTAAATCTGGGTGTTGCTTTTGTAAATTTTTCAGTAGAAGTAATTATTTTATAATTTAATACTTGTCCTATTTTAAGAGTATCTATAATTTTTAAATTTCTAGATAATTTATTTTGACTATCTTTATCATCTTCATCAATATCAACATCTTTGTAATCATATACTATTTTATAACCTTTAAAAGTTATTTTTTCAGCTTTACAAATAAATTTCTCACTCCTATTACTAATATTAACAGAAACAGTATATATATCAACTTCACACGGAGACATTTGCGATGATATTGTTTTTTTCCAAATAATTTCATATAATTTTTTATGCTGTATTGTTAAATCAGTATCATTTATATCTACACAATTAATATCATTTGGTCGAATACATTCGTGAGCTTCTTGCGCATCTTTAACTTTTGTTTTATATTTGCGAATATTTAAATATTTTTTACCATATTTGTCAAGTATATAATCTTTAATCAATGTTAATGCTTCAGGTGAAATATCTACACAATCTGTCCTATGATATGTAATATACCCATTTTCATATAATGTTTGGGCACAATTCATAATCATTTTAGCACTCATATTTAATTTTCTGCCGGCTTCTTGTTGCATAGTGGATGTTCTAAATGGGGCTGATGGAAATCTTTTTACTTTTTTAATTTCTATATTTTTAATATTAAATTGAGCACCAATACAATCATTTAAAAATTTTTTTGTTTCACGATTATCTTTAAAATTTTTATCTAAATCACCTTCTAAATTATTTTTAAAAATACTAGATGTTTTATAATAAGTATTACTATTAAATTTCTCAATAACCTGCTCTTTATCAATTATTAATCGCGTAGTAACTGATTGAACTCTACCGGCACTCATCGCATTAGCAATATGTTTCCACAAAAGCGGACTTAATTCAAATCCAACTAACCTGTCTAAAATCCTTCTAGCTTGTTGAGCATTAACCATATCCATATCTATTTTCCGCGGATTATCAATTGCCTTTAAAATAGCATTTTTAGAAATATTATTAAATACAATTCTATTTGGATTATTTAAATTTAATACTTTAGCTAAATGCCAGGCAATCGCCTCCCCTTCTCTATCAAGATCCGCAGCAAGAATTACTTCTTTACAATATTTTTGAGAATCTTTTAAATCAGCGACTTGTTTTGATTTAGTAATAATATATTCCGGCTCGAAATTATTATTAATATTAACTCCAATATTATTTTTATCTTTTTTAAGATCTCTAATATGTCCAAAACTAGATTTAACAATATAGTTATTGCCTAAAAATGCTTGGATTTTTTTTGCTTTAGTAGGAGATTCAACTATTATTAGAATTTTCATATAATTTTCATACATATTTGTATATATATTTTTTTCATTTTTTGTAATAATTATTATAAAAAAGAATAGAAAAATAGAAAAAGAATAGAAAAAGAATAGAAAAAGAATAGAAAAAGAATAGAAAAGAATATAAAAAAGATTATATAATATATAATATATAAATGTATTATTGTTTTCGTTGTGGTAAAGAAACAAAAACAAAAAGCAATTTAAATAGTCATTTAAGGAATAGGAAACAATGTCTTATAAAATTTATGGATATATCACGTGATGATATAATAAACAATTATAATGATTATTTAAATAAATTCATATCACTTTATCCAAACAATCCAAAAGTATCCGGTAGTAGTATCCAAAAAAGGATAGAAAAAATAGTTTGTGAATATTGTCAAAGGAGTTTTACACATAAGAATAATTATTATAGGCATAAAAAAGAGAGATGTAAAATAATAAAGCATCATAAAATAATGGATGAGTTTTTAAATACAAAATATAATTTATTAAAATTAGAATATGAAGAAAAATTAAAAGTTGATACTGAAAAAATAGAGAAAATTGAAGAAAAATTAGAGAAAGAAATTAAAAACAAGAATAAGATTAAAGAAGAATTAGAAAATAAAATAAAAATATTAGAAACAAAATTAGTTCCTATTACTAATACTCAGCAAATTAATAATGGTTATATAGGTGATAATACCGGACATATAGGGGATAATATAACAAATATAACTATAAATAATTTTGGCGAGGAAAAAATAAATATGAGTGTTAAAGATTGTGAGAGAATAATGTCATATGAATTTGATATGATTGTTAAATTAATAGAATATATACATATAATACCTCCTGAAAATAGAAATGCTTTTATACCAAGTTTAAAAGAAAAATATGCGATGATTATGAGAAATCAAAAATGGGATTTAGTAGATAGAAAAGAATTTATAGATAATTTAATCATTAATAAAAATATTATGTTAGAACAATTATTAGAAGAATACGGTTCGAGATTTCAATCTGTTAATCCAAATAGGTCAAAAAGCGTAATACATTATTGTAAAACAGATAATGAAGAGTATGATAGAATAAAAACAAATACTAATCTTTTATTATATAATAATAAACATTTAGTAAAAGATACATTTGAAACTAGTTATAGTAAAAAGATAAATGGAATATAATTATAGGAATTTTTCATTAGAAATAATTGATAGATTTATTTTATTTATATCGAAAATTTCATTAGATATATTATAAATATTTTCTGGTTTTATTTTTTGATATTGTTTGATATAATAATCAAGTGTATACAAATTATTTGTAAATAATTTATTAGTAGCATATAATTTTGCTGTGCTAAATGTATTATCTTTGGATAATTTAAGACGACCAATAATATAATCTTTAGCAATTGTTAATTTTTTTTTATTAATTTTATTTTTTTTAAGATTATTAAATTCATTAAAAATTATTTTATAACATTTTTTTATAATATCTTTTTTATTAAATGTACTAAAAACTATTTTTAATGAGCCTAAATCTTCAAAAGTATCCATACTATATTTAATATTATACACTAAGCTCAATTCTTCCCTTAATTTTAAAAACAATATAGAACTCATATTACCCGCTAATAATGTACCGATTACATTAACAACATATTTTTTATTATTATTAATACTATATGTTGGTACAGAGATACAAATATAAGATTGCATTAAATCTTTTCTGATAATATTATTAAATCTCAAATCAGTTTGTAAAAGGCGGAAATTAGGATAATTAGTAATTTCATTAGAGTTTAATAAATTATTTTTAATATTATTATTAAATTTTTTATTACCAAAATTTTTATTTAATAATGTAATTATATTTTTATTTATTTTACCAACTATTGAAATAACCATATTATCCAATGTATAATAATTATTTAAATAAGATAATATCATTTCACGTGTATAATTCTCAATTTTGTCTTTATCTCCACCTATACTTTTACTTAATAATGTATTATTATATAAAATTTTATTATTTAATCCTAATATTTGTTTATTGGGTTCAGAAATAGCTCTTTCTACTTCATTAATAACTATGTTTTTTTCATTTTTAATATTTTTATCTGTTAAAACAGAGTTAAATAACATATCTGATAAAATATCAATTGCCAAATTAATATTTTCATAAGGAACAGTTATATAATAACCGGTACAATCAATATCAGTAAACGCATTTATCTTACCACCATATCTGTATATTTCATTAACAATTTTTTGCGATGTTGGTCTTTTTTTAGTACCTTTAAACATTAAGTGCTCTATAAAATGTGAAATACCTGAATAATCGGGTAATTCATTTCTTGAACCAACTTTAAACATTACAATTATAGTAGTTGATAAATTATTTTCATTATTTTCAAGTATATAATTAATATTATTTTTTAATTTACCAGATGTAATCATATATATTAGTATATTATAAAAAATTATATTATATTCATAATATAAAATATATAATAATAATTTATAAATGGTTATTAATTATTTGATATTATATCCAATTATTATAATATTTTCTTCAATATTTTATTCAATTATATCCCAAAATATAATTGGAATTTTATTCGCAATAGGGTTAATGATTGATAGTATATTTAATATGTTATTAAAAAAATTATTTAGTACTTTTTTCCCTAATTTTAAATTATTTTTAAGACCTAACCCACCTAAAATAGGTTGTTCATATATACCTAAATGTAATGATACCGAAATAAGTTATGGAATGCCATCTGGACATTCTCAATCAACATTAACCATCGCCGTATTTTGGATATTATATATATTAAATAATTATGAAATGAATATATATAGATATTTATCAATTGGATTAATTATTATAATATCATTTATGGTTTTATATTCAAGAATATATATAGGATGTCATAATTTTTTACAAGTTTTAATTGGTTCAATAATAGGTACTGTGTATGGTATATTTTTATATAAAATAGTTAATTTATATTTAATAGATAATAAATAAAATATATAGATAATATATAATTATGTCAAATAGTGATAGTGGTAATTTATATATTAGTTTACCTCAATTTTTATACTCAGAAAATTTTAGATTAGGATTTATATCATTATTATTTTCAACTATGCTTGTTTTATCAATTATTACAAAATTTAGGGATATTACTATATTTGTTATATTACTTTTAACATTTATTATAATGTTAATTGTAAAAAGTAGTGTCAGTGATAATTATGCTGGTTCTCTTCCAAGTACAACATATCCAAATCCACCACATTTAGGATTAGATGGTGTTAGCAATAATAACAGATATTTATAAACTATAATATTTTTCTAATAAATATTATAGATAATTGGCAATATGACTGAACTTCTTTTTATATTCTCTTTTCCATCCAAAAATAAACTCAACGCTAGTACCAATAATAAATCTACTTATAATTCTAATAAACTCTATAATGGTACTAATGGTACTAATGGATGTTTAAAGGAAATGCCACCAAAAGATAGATTATTAATTATATTAAGAAATTGTTTTAGACACGCACAAATATGTACTGGTGATTGCGATGATGTATTACGAAAATTTTTTATATATTTTATGAATATTAATGATGAGTATAAAAATATATTAAATAATATGCAAAAAAAACTAGACGAGCCAATTACTGTCGAGAACCAACAAAAAATAAATAAAATGGGAAAAAATTCAGGAAACCAGAATACCAACAACAATAACAGGAATAATTTAAAAAAACAGACAACAAATATAAATAATTCAAAAATAAATAAAATAGAAAAATATATAGAAGATGCAATAAAGAATAATGAAAAAAAAAACACAAATACAGTTATCAAATTAATGTTAGTGCATGATAAAAAAAATAATAATAAAAATAATAATAATAAAAATAATAAAACAATAGAGAAAATTCTTGAAGATTTTATCGCATACATTAAAAACAATCCGCCTGCGACGGCTCAAATAAATCTAGAATTTTTCGCTTAAACGGATATTATAAATAAATTAATTTCTATATTATTATTATATGGATAATAATAATAATAATAATGTTAATGAAAATGATAATTATACGGATAGAATGAATTATAGATTAAAACAATTATTACCGGGGAAAAATAGAGAAGAATATAGGGAATTTTATAGACAATATTCATTAAATAAAAGAGATGATATAGCTTCTACAGAAACAGATACAAAAAGTAATATTATTAGGATGATAGGAAACATAAAAACGGAGAAAACAAAAATTAAAAAAAATATTGATACATATGAAATTTTTTTAGAAGATGATAAGTTTGAAAAAACAAATGTAAATAATGCGAGAGATAATCCAGATAATAGATATCATATAGACCAAAATACTAAATTTCAAGATATATCATATCTATTTACATCATTTGAAAAAAATAGAAACTTTGAAATAAAAGATTATAATATTGCTCGTAAGAAATTTGAAAAAAAATTTAATGAGAACGCATTAAAAATTAATTCAAATGTATTTGATTGGATGTCTATTGACCCATATCAAGATAATATCGGCTCAGTTAAATCACTTATTGAATTTTTCTTTAATTTTATGATGTGTTATAAGTATACTGATACTGATAATAAATATTACTTACCATTACCTGATGAATGGACGGAAAATAATGGCATATTAGATAATATGATGAATCCATTTAGCGATAATTTAAACACTTTAAAAAATAAGGGAATACCTCTTGATAATATAAATATTGATGATAATAATAGATTAGACCCAGGGTGCACTCGCCCATTTAATGTTGATGGTACTGGTACCATAGCAACTTGGAAAAATGTTTCAAAAAAAGGTGCGTATTATAAACCATTTTTGTTAAATTACCAGGGTAAAATCGGTGTTCCGATAAAAGATACGGATATTTTAAATGTTTGTTATCCACTTAATTATAATGAAAAAAAGGAAATAAAACGTATAGATACAGCTATTGGCGGGGTAAGCGGTATATTTGGTTATAAACTGGAAAATAATAATATTACTGAGTATAATAAGGGAGATTATTTTACGCAAGATGGTACTGATTATAAAGTAAAAGATACACAGATTTTACTACATTCAACATTTTTAAGCGCATATACCGGAAATGTATGTACTACATTATATGATATTATATATAGTAATTCTGTAAATTCTAAAAGAGGTGATGATAATACCCAACAAAAATATACCGGAACATCTAGAACAGCTTATAATGCTGTTTTATTAGATAAAGTAATCAAAAATAACGGTATTGATTTAAATACAGAAACATTTAATAATGCCAGTCATTATAAAAATATTATAGAAAGTGTTATGAATTTAAAAGCACATCTAACAGGGTTTGAAGTATTAGATAAAGATGGTATCGAAAGTGTAAATGGATTAGATGATATATTTCAAGATGTTGATCATGAAACTATAAGAAATTTATGGTTTGCTAATCCAGGTGGATATTTAGAAGATATAACAAAAGGTGAAAATACTCCCGCAGGATTATTAACAGCCCGTTATAATGGTACAAATAATGCGCACGGAGATTTTACCAATAATAAGAAACCATTTTACGATAGTGTGCCAAATGATGAAATAATAAAAAAAATTATAGAAAAATTTGCTAAAGAAATATTTATTGGCATAAAAAGACAGAAATATTTGATTAATAATAATAATATAGGTAACTATGAAAAATTTTTTGCTGAAAGATTATCAAGAAGTATTATAATTGTTAAAAATAGTTTATTTTGCGCACCAGTTCCATTTAATACAGATGGTGCAACATATAATCATGTAGATATTATGAAATTATTTGAAAAGTATGGGGGGGATAATAATTATTTTAAAGGCGCAGCACCAAGTGATGGAAACCCAGGTAGTTTATTTGGAAAAGGTATAAGTGCTATTGGTGATGATGAAAAAATGAGTTCAAAAACGGGATGTGAAAATTCACAACCATTAACTTTATCATTAACAACAATGTTTAGAAAAGCATTCACAAAAATGATGAATAAAGCAATATTAACAAGACATTTTAATGTTAATACTTATAAAGAAGTTGAAGATTCAGTAAATAGAACATTTAAGGAGGGGAAAGATACATATGGTGGTTATACAGCAGACATTCTTGTTAAAGATGATAATTATATAGCAGGATGTGGTGGTGAAGAAAATTTTAACCCAGATAAATTAGTTAAATTAGATGTATCTGATATATTAACAATGCAAAGTGGTAAATTTACATATATAGAATATTTAAGACTTTGTTTGAATAGTGAAAAAAATATTTTAAATCAAACTATAAATAAAGATAAAGTATTTAGAAGATGTACAGCTGGTGTATTACAATTAAAAGATGGGTCATCAAGTGTATCTACAAAATATTTAAATAAAAAAGCAAATGAACAAATAGTAGATTATTTAAGACATGAAGTTTTATTTAGTAAGATTGCATTTATTAATCATTTAGAAAATATAGATATTGATGTTAATCTTAATAAACAAATATTAATTAAAAAAGAAGAACAAAAAATATTAAACAAGATTAACCCATATATAGAAAAAATAAAAAATAGTATACGTATAAATCAAATTAATAGAGCAAATTCAAATTTAAGTAAAATAAAAGCTGAGATTTATAAAAGTCTTGAAATATATAGCAGTGCTTATAATACTTATAAAACATCTACTGAAATTATTAATAATAATTTGACAGAATTTCACGAACAATTGAAGGTTAAAACAGATGATATAGATTATTCAGTAGTAGAAGAAGCAATTAGTGAGCTATATGAAAAAAAACAAAAAATAATAAATAATTTTAATAAAATATATAATAGAGAAATACAAAAAATAATAGTAATTATTAATAAATCAAATGATATGATTAATAGTATAAAAAAAGATTTTAAAAATCCAACAATATCTCGGCAGAAAATAATAGATAATGTTAATAATCAAATTAATAATATTCAAGATGAAGTAGAAATAAAAATACCAGGCTTAATTACTAAAATAATAGATAAAACAGATATGGATAAATTAACAAAATTAGATAATTATGTTAAATATATATTAAAAGATAGAACATTATTTGGAGGTGTGTGGGTACCAATAGTTACGCGTAATAATTTCTTTGTAAGACAATATAAAATATTTAATATATTTACAGGAGAATTAATTGAATTAAATCCTTTCAAAGGAACTGATTTAACTAAAAAAAATATAAAAGGTAAAATATTAATTTCATATACACAAAATTCAAAAAATTGGTATTATTATCAAATTAAACCAAATGAAAAATTTTTAAAAGATCCAAAAACAAAAAATATATATTTAGAAAAATATAGAAAAGAACTATTTGAAAAATATGAACAACCAGGATTTTTTGATGTAATTAGATTAAATACAATTAAAAAATCTCTTTATGGCAAAGGTATAAATAAATCTTTTAAAAAGATGGATAAGAAAGAAAACTCCCCAGCCCAAGACGACAACAATGGCAACAACGGCGACAACCCCCCAGCCGGAGCCCCAGCCCAAGACGGCAACCCAGTCCAAGCCCCAGCCCAAGACCCAGCCCCAGCCCCAGACGGAGATGGAGCCCAAGCCCCAGTCGGAGCCCCAGCCCAAGCCCCAGCCCCAGCCCA
>Ga0233415_10001270_pt1 | contig 10997 bp, 11 predicted proteins | sample Na_anoxic_12_MG_FD_188631 | JGI IMG/M metagenome (GOLD analysis project Ga0233415, IMG submission 188631) | Seawater microbial communities from Saanich Inlet, British Columbia, Canada - Na_anoxic_12_MG | ecosystem: Environmental > Aquatic > Marine > Inlet | place: Canada: British Columbia...
ACTACGATGGCGTGTGGAATTTCGACGGCAGCAGCGAAGCGTCTAATGAGCCTTGTGCTATATGGGTTTCAGTCATGCTGACACCTAGTATGGGGCCGGAAGATTGCGATAGGCTTGCCAGTCGGCTTTACGATGACATCATGGAGAGTGTAACAGATGGCATTCACTCCGGCTGATGATAAGATCTACTTAATACCTTTCACTTGGGAAGAGCATCAGCGATGGGATAGGATTGCAGTTGAAGTTACTACAGCTCAAGCAAGTAAGATAGCAAGGCTGGGCATCTACTTAAGTGCACCTACGGGTCTACCACTCCGTCGATTGCTGCAAAGTTCAGAACTATCCCTAGCGGCGACTGGTGTGTTATATGAAACAATTGGTGCGTTGCTGAAACCTGGAACCCACTGGTTAGCATTTGCTGGAAACTCGACTACAGTAGAACTTGAATCTCGTTCTGTTGAGGGTAGACTAGGTGGGAGTGGTGCAGACCAAGATGCTGGAACCTACCTTTCTGATTCGTTCTCATACTCGTCCGGGACCGACCTCCCTTTGGCTATTTCATCACCCACCTACCTTACTGCTTCAAACATACCTCTGATTGCTCTCCGAGCTACATGATCGTCAGTGTGAGGTGTAATTTTCAAATCTTTCCCCTGTATGTATTCTTACAGTTACTAGAATAAATTGGAAGTCCCGGAAAGTCCGTACGGACTTTCTTGTTTATAAACGTGATTTTACACGGTTTATGTGAGTTTTTTAGGGCAGAGAGTTGTAGTGAAGTCTGTCCATGACAACACTGTTCCTCTTTCTGTCCACAGAAAGGTAGTGGGATGTGTAGCATACAGCAATTCAGGGTGGCAACTTTTCGTGAGTAGATTGTTGCCTACCATTACTAGCACAGATCGGTAGTTGCATGCAAACATCAATAGTGGAAGCTTGTGTGGGGGACAATCATCTGTACACTGCTTCCACCACTGTAGAATAGGTCCCTTATCGTCCAACAGTTGAAACAGGTTCCAGCCTTCCTGCTTCTTGCATTCGACTGAGAACGGAAATGACTTGTCAACTCCATCTTTGTTGACAGCAAAAATGTCACCCGTGATGATTTGCTTATCCCATCCTCCACTCAAGGGTACTCGTTTGAAGGGGGTACCCCACCAACCTTGCATTAACCGGCAACAAGTTGACTCAAACTCCCTACCCTTCTCCTTTGCACCTCCAGGCTTCATCATACTTCTCCTATACGGGATACTCCATCATGTTTGACAATACAAAGGTGTTGATCGAAATATTCCAGGTAGAATGGATTGTGACTGACAACGAAGATTGTTGAACGTTTCAACTGCCGCAATAGTCGAATGAAACGTTCCACTCCAGCTCGGTCAGTATATGGTATGCATTCGTCGAACACGCTGTAATTCAGTTCTGTTCCTAACCTAGCAAGCATCAAGTCTTGTAAAGCAAGCGCAATTGCAAGGTCGATCCGATCTTGCTCACCTCCACTCTGTCCGTGATAGATGTCAGCACCGTGCTGGTTCGTGCAACTGACTGTGAAGTCGTCACGAGTTGTACCTGTTTTTGTTTGACGGGTTGTACTGAATGAGATGCTGATTTCACCTCCACAAAGGATGGAAGCATACTCGTTTGCTTTTGTGGTGAGAAACGGAAGGATTGTATCTAAGATGTAGGATTGCAATCCCTTCTTCCCGAATCCTGTTACCCAGAACTCATAGTACGCTCGTTTGTTTATGGCCTCGACTTTCTGTCCTGATACTTCAGCGGCCTTCTCGACAATCTCGTCTATCTCTTGCTGTATAGCATCAACTAGTGTACTGGCAGAGCAATTTGTTGCTTTCACGACCTCAATCTTGGCTTGTAACGCCTTGACTTGCTGTACTTCTTGATCGTATTCCATTGTTGCTTGAAGAAAGCGAACCTCGTCTGCTCGTAACTTACTTGATTGTGTTAACTGCTGAGTGCATTCGTCTAGTGTAAGTTGTAACGCTTCAACATAGATTTTGCACAGTCGAAGTTGTTCAGTTAGTTTGTTGATTTCGGTCTGTAGTTTTGCTGCTTCCTCGCATTCTTGTTGTGCCCGAACCTTCTCCTCAGCAAGTGCATGTGGAGGTAGTTGTTGTCCACATCTGGGACACTTTGTCTCAACTTGGGTGTAGGCTTGTGTGTGGTTTAGTGTTCCTTCGAGTGCTTCAATCTGATACATGAGGTGGTTGACTTCATCGTTGGCTCGTCGAAACTTGTTTTGTGTAGCAAGTTGCTCAGATTCAGTTTCAGCTAGTTCCTCTACTTGTTTAACAGCAAGAGCATGCTCTTGCAGACATCCATCTAACCCATCCAACCTTGCATGAGAAGTAACTATCTTGTCAGTTAGTTCCTGTAGGTCCTTCGCTTTGTTAGCTTCCCATTGTGATGCTTCTATTTGGTAGTGCTCTAGTTTGGTGTGCTTCACCCCTAGTAACTCGTAGAGGGTGTCGTAGGTAGTTGCATAGCCGTGAATAGAAGTTGTGAGTTCTTGCTGTTTTGCTTTGGCTCGAGTACTAGCATGGCGTAAGATGTCGAATCTGAAGATGGTCTCGAAAATCTCCTTCTTCATTGCATCTGTAGCACTAGCAAACGATAGAGATTTCTGTCCTAGTACCAGAGCGTACAGTGCTACATCACGATTGAAACCAAGCACCCGTTCGATTTCAGCTTGTGTGCGCCTTTTGTCGGTGGTGGTCAAGTCGTGTGTGTTGTCACAGAATGCTAGCATGCCTCCCTTGTCAGTTTGTATTCGGTCAACACGAAATTGTCTACCATTCTGTTCCCAATCGACCGTGACGCTTGTCCCATCCGTTGAACCTCTGCGTATAACATCAGTTCCTACTACACCTCGAGCTGTCTTGCCAAACAAACCCCACAGGAGTGCTTCGACTATCAATGCACTCTTACCTGCTCCGTTACCATCTGCTGCATCTGAGTCTTGGTTGATGCCTTCAACGAACACATGACCACGATTGGCAAGATTGAGACTAGCCTCACTGAAGCTAAAGAAGTTCCGAACTGTGATGTTTAGAAAGCGCATAGCAAATCATCCAACACGTCATCCTCAATTGTTTGGAAGCTCCGTCTCTGTAGGTACTCTTTGGCGTTCTTAACATTGGGAGCATACATGACCAGCAAATCAAGAGGTCTATGACCTAGTGCTACCAGTCGGAGATTGCGATCAACTGCACCACTGCTGAAGTGGTCGTCCCAACGCTTAGCCCAACCTGGTGATAGGATGCTCATACCCGTCTTGTGAATGTCGACTTCTGTAAAGCGTTCAGTTTGATCAAGAACTTGTACGACAAGTTTTTTCGGTACGCGACAACCCGGAACGTTATCTGTCGAACATCCGCAGATTGCTAATATCCATACTGCTTGCCGTCGTGTGAAGCCTTCGAGCTCTCGCAAATTGCTAGCTGTGACAACTTCAGTGCGAGTAGGATTGAAGCGTACTCGATGCATCTCAACACTAGGGAACAGTAACTGAAAGAAGTCGTGATCGGTGCTATGGATGATCCTCTTGCCTGGCATCTGGTGAACTAAGTAAGCTATTACGTCATCAGCTTCGTCTCCTTCAGCAAAGTAGCAGGGTACAATGTATTGCAAGTTGAGGAGGAATGCATCTCGAGCAGCATACACTTTCTCCTTTAATGCTTGCTCCTCAACCAATTGAGATCCAGCTTTGTAAGCCGAGTAGATGATGCGTCGCCATTCACACCAACTATCCCAAGCTACCACAAGTTGTTCACATTGAGTCTCTCGTTTGATGCGTGCAAGCGATTTGAGGAATTGGTACTCATCACCAAACGGAAACTGCATGACACTATAGACCCGCCACCAGAGTGAGTTACCATCAACTATTACGGTCGTTGAAGTCAAAACTGCTTCCCATGCATGTGTGGCCGCGTTTCGTTGAACTTCATCTTTGCTATGATAGCATGACCTAACGGGTATGCATATCCTCCTGCAATATCCATTATGCGAATGATTGCATCTGCAAGCTCAACTGTTATGCAATTGAAGTCTGGTAGCTTCTCGTCAATGGAGTTACCAACGCGTGCTGCTTCTAGTGCTTCAGATAGTTCAGAATGAACTAGTGCAATCATCTCACCAAAGTTTCTTTGTTTACCTTCAATCCAGAATCCATGACGCTTTGAGTACTCATGCATCTCTGCACAGAGTTGGTTGAAGAGGAATACGAATTGTGCTTTGTCTTTATCAATCATGTAAGTAACTCCATCCCTAGCCTAGCTAGTTGTGCACGGTCTAACTTTGCTGGGTAGTTGATTTCGATGTACTTATCGACTAGTTCTGGCCACCCGAGTTGATCAACTTCTGCTATGCGAGCAACAGTCTTTACTTCCTTTGGAGGGACTACAAACTCACATGCAGCAACTCCAACTGCCATGAGGGCTTCATTCACCTCCTTCGTTTGCTCACCTTCAATCCTTATGAAGTTACCTGGCACAAGTTTTGACTGAGCGTCAGTCATACTCGACCCTTGTGGAATTGTAATCCTTACGAACCTGGGACACTTAATAGTGTGCCAAATCACCTCATCAGTTTCGGTATCCAACACACAGAAGCCTCCTTCCTGATCGACATCACCAAAGTCTACTGGAGTCAGTGCACCAACGTAGTAAACCTTTTCCGAGAGAGCCTGCCGCTTATGGTAGTGACCGAGTAGGACTCTTCTGAATCTAGAGAGAACATTCAGAGCTAGACCATTAGGAGATTGAAACATCGCCGAACCAGCTTGAGCTCCTTGCACATCTAGATGGCCTATAATGCACCAGTTTCTGCTCTCGAAAGAGTTAAGTATGGTAGTGAGGTGATCAAAGCATGTCGTGTAAGGAATGAAGAGAAGGTGGTGGATGGGATCCTTCACAATACGAGCAGAGGCTCCTACTGTAGAAGGCCCATACACTTCTACTCCTTCTATGTTAGCGAACGCGTGCAAACTTAGTGTACCTTGCTTATCAACAATGTCATGATTGCCTGCAATAAGATGGATGCTAAGATCAACTGCCATCCGAGCTAACTGATCATAGACGCAATTGAATACTGCGAAACGCTGGTAGTCACGAGCGTGAAACAAGTCACCTGCGTGTACAAGAGTTTCGATGTGATTCTGTTTGCAAAACTCATGCACTTGTTGTAATGCTGATATGCTGTTCTGCACTCGGGTGTTGGTTGCTCCTACTCCTGTTGCGAAAGAGGCAAATGGGTGGATGTGGGTATCAGCAATGACACAAATCCTTGACACTATCTCTCTTTCTCTGCGGTGTAGTTACACAATGCTGAAGTCTGCTGCTGTCTTCCACCCTGATGCTTGATCGTGACTCATCACGGGTAGTTGCTTTGGATCCACATTGAAAAGAGCAAGGTGATTCCTGATCTCAATGTCTGTCCTTTCAACAGCTTCACCTCCCATGACTACCCAATACTTGGTAGGTCTTGTCATTGTTGGTGGAGCAGTTATCGGTGCTGCTTGTGGTAATGGTACTGGAGTAGGAGCAACTACTGGAGTAGGAGCAGCTACTGGAGTAGGAGCAACTACTGGAGTAGGAGCAGCTACTGGAGTAGGAGCAGCTACTGGAGTAGGAGCAACTACTGGAGTAGGAGCAACTACTGGAGTAGGAGCAACTACTGGAGTAGGAGCAACTACTGGAGTAGGAGCAGCTACTGGAGTAGGAGCAACTACTGGAGTAGGAGCAGCTACTGGAGTAGGAGCAACTACTGGAGTAGGAGCAACTACTGGAGTAGGAGCAACTACTGGAGTAGGAGCAACTACTGGAGTAGGAGCAACTACTGGAGTAGGAGCAGCTACTGGAGTAGGAGCAGCTACTGGAGTTTGTGGCCGATCCACTCCTTGTAGTAGTGCTTGCTGTTCCTCATAAGTATCGTACACTCGTCCCTCTGCATATTTGACACGTGACATATCGACTGGGAATGGTTGAGGACTGAACTTGATGTAGTACCTGATGTTTCCTCCCTTCTCTTGCTTGTCGATTGTGCAAATGCATCCGTGTGTGGGATCTGCAATGTCACCCCATTGAGGATCAAGCATGAACCCTAAGATCTGTTGAGTTTGAGCAGGAGACGCACCCCAAACTTGTGCACGGTATTCAATTGCATTCGGATCGAACGCAGAGAGGTCCAACAGAGAAAACTCGTACAACGTAGTTGGTTTCAGCTCCTCCGCAGCAACTCGATTAGATGCTCTAATCACCTCAGCGTGATCACAAATGGCACAATGTTGACCTATCAGTCGGTTACAAGTCGAAGCCCTACCTTCAACTCCTACTCGGAAGTGCACGTTCACTTTTGTCATGATGTCAGGGATAACAGAACCTGGTGGAGCGGGTAAGAGCCTCACTTGGTTGACTCCAGACTTGGCCTTCCAGAATGTTCCTGTTGAGAGATCTGCTACAACTTGCCGATAACGTTGTTGTTGTCCTTCATCCATTTCGTTTTCTCCTGTTGTGTGTGTGAAAAACTCTCTTCTCTGATATATTATACGTTTGTCGAGCAAGAATCCACTAAACAATCTGGGCACTTGCTCAATATTTGTCCTGCTCGGCTACCATCTCGATAGACTGTCACACCCTTGCATCCTAACTTGTGGGCTTCTGTGTAAATGTTGAGGACTTCCTCAACAGTTGCTTGTCGAGGAAGGTTGATGGTCTTGCTGATTGACCCGTCAATGTATTTCTGCCACACAGCTTGGTGTTGGAGGTGCCACTGTGGGGAGATATCGTTACAGCAAACTAACCATTCTGGTTTCTTCATCGCACGACCAGGTGAATATGAGAACGAAGCCGCTTCGGGATGGGTTGTAGCTACATTAGTATAGCCATTATCGGTCAAGATGCGTCGAGTAGTTGTCCATGAGTACACAGGTTCTATACCACCACTACACTCTCCTGCAAGCAGTGCAATAGTGCCTGTAGGAGCAATCGACAGCAGCATTGCGTTGCGACGTCTATCTCCACTTCTTTGGAGCTGATAAATTCCTCGTTGTTCAGCAAGTTTCGATGAAGCTTCATTCGCTTCCTTGAACAGCGAGCTTGCAAGTTCTTCTGCAAAGTTTACTGCATCATCCGAGTTGTAGGGGATCTGTTTCAGCAGCAGCAGATCTGCCCATCCCATTACTCCTAAACCGATTGCTCGAGTTGCTCTTGAGAATTCGTCAAACTCCGGAAACGGGTTGTGATTGACGTCAATCATGTTGTCGAGGAAATGTATTGCTGTATGGACAATTTCCCTGAATAGGTTCCAGTCGAATCCTCCATCGATCCAACATTTCGTCAGGTTGATTGAGCCAAGGTTGCAAATAGCGGGAGCAGGTAGGGGTACCTCGCCACAAGGATTAGTGCAATCGATCTCACCCCACTCAGGACAAGGATTGCTCTCATTCATTGTGTCACGGAAGATCAATCCAGGTTCACCACTTTGCCATGCTCTCTCAGCGATCGATTGCAGTAATGTTGAAGCATCCGTCAGTGTAATCTGACCTGTTCGTGGGTTGACTAGTCGTGTAGAAGATCTACTCCTAGCATGGTCCATAAATCTGTCAGTTACCATTACACTGAAGTTGAAGTTCTCTAGTTGTCCAGGGATGTCTTTGCATGCAATGAAACGACCGATCTCGGGATGGGAACAGAGCATTGTTCCCATGTTGGCTCCACGTCTTCGTCCTGACTGCTTGAAGGCAGCCGTAAGGCAATCAATTGCTTGAGCAAGAGGAAGGAATCCGTATGCCTTGCCTCCTGATCTGATTCTGTCACCTTGAGGTCTTATTCGACTGAAGGAGAAGCCTGTACCTCCTCCTGCTTTGTGGATCATACCGATCTTTCGGATCGTATCGAGTTGTTGGTTAGCGTCATCCTCAAGCCGCAACAGAAAGCAACCACAGAGTTGGCCATCTGGTCTCCCAGCATTCATGATTGCTGGAGTGTTAGGTAGAAATGCACCTGATGCTAATAGCCGATAGAAGTCTCTCCCTGTACTAACAACCTTAGCATCTGAGTAGTTCACATCTGCAAGTGCAACTGCATACGCTACACGATGCCAAACACCACTGATGGTTTCGACGGGTTCACCATCCACATCAGTAAGCATGTAGCGTTCCCTGAAAAGCTGCTTCACGTGGGACGGATAGTCAAGGTCTTCCCTGATCTTCAACTGTGCTATTGACATCCTTTCTCCTTAGAAGTTGTTGGGTACTGGTAACATAGGAACGGACTTACCCGTTACATACCGCCCATGGTACCGTAAATCAATCTTACCTACAGGTAAGTGGAAGGAGATCTGGGCAATTCGCATCCCCACGTAGAGTACAATATCTCGCTTAGGGTAGATTTCCATTGTCCAATGTCCTCGATACCCCACATCACCAAAACCTGCTGTCTCGTGGATGGATACGAAGTACCTTGCAAGTGTTGACCTGCCATGCAACATCATTATGAGGTTTGATGCTCCCACATATTCGTTGTGAGTTGCAAGGTAGCAACCCCCTCCATCTAGTATTAGTCTGCCCCCACTAACGGGTACTTCCACACATGGAGGTTCTTTTGTTAGGTCGAAATGGGTACCTAACAATTGCACTACAGTTGGAGCGAGAGTCAGATCGTAACTGTTAGCTTGTAACTGATCTTCATGGAAGGGGCAAATGCTGATTTGACCCTGCAGTCGAGCTTCTTGGATAGCATGAGCTGTTAGCATTTTCTCTGTGCTCCATACAGTAGTCGATGTAATTGTGGGAGGAAGCGGAATTGTATTCCCCTCTCAACATGCCACTTTAGTGACTCATGCTTCATTGCACTCTCGATCAATTGCTGCAGTGAAGTAAGATGCCAACGCAATCCTCCACTTAGTGATGTTGATGGTGGTGGAGTACACCAATGATTCCTACTATTAGGTTGGAGGATAACTGCAGTGATGTTGATAGTATCTAATGCTTTCAACCACTCATCAACATGCCAGAAATCATCCTTGGATGAAACAACAAACTTCAGCACTACTTCACACTCCTTATGGAAGATTGCACAGAGTTGATGTACATTCGCTGCATATGCGAGTTGTGAGAATGGTAAGCTACCGCTGAAGCTTTCCAACTTGGGTGAGATTGTCAACAAGTCGATGTGAGCCAACCACTCTGTAAAGTATGCCGAATCATACAACCATCCTGATGTCTCTACAGTGATGTATAACTGTGTTGCTAGCTCTGACAATAGTGCACTAACATCTTCTGCAGGTTGTAGGAATGGTTCACCTCCTGTTAATATGAAGTCAGTACAACCATTCTCAGCTGCAAGCTCTAGTATGCGAGTGGCAAGAGGAGCTACTTCAAGCAGTTCACCATCTTCAAGAGATTGTGCATATTGAGTATCACAGTCTTTGCACTGCAACACGCAACCTCGTGTTCTGCAGAATACTGATGGAGTACCAATCCTATATCCTTCCCCTTGAATGGACGCAAATACCTCCGAGATTCTAATCATCGCACTAACTCTTGGGTGGAAGACTGAATTCACGACTTCTACTATAAAGGTCTGGTGGATCCTTCTCGAAAAGTAGAGCAAGCCGAATCCCAATGATGTTGACGCCAGCTCGCTTTCCAAGTAGTATAATTACTGCTCCCCTATAGTCCTCACGTCGTATGGCTTCCTTGACTGCAAGTGTACAATCTTGAGGGATGAAGCCTACACGCACGTATTGGGGGTTTCCTGTACCACCAATGTTGACCTCAACCTTTACCGCATGCTGATCATGTGGATTCTCTAAGCCAGGTTCAAGTCGTACATAGTTCCCCACTTTGCAGTGACCTATTTCATCCTGCTGGTAGGATACCCCAGCAACCCTCATTGGAGAAACATGGTATGAGCGACCTTGATATCCCAGTGGAAGAAGGTGATCGTACCTGTACCGAGTTGTTGATGCATCTGGAGGCTTCTGAAGCTTCTTAGGTAGGATGACGCTAGATTCATCAAGTAAAGCTTCAGCTTGAGCTACCTCCTCCTCTGTTGTTGGAATTGGATATCTAGTTGGGTCATTATTTATCATAGTTGTTCCTCCAACCATTTTGTTGCAGCTTCATCCTCCCCATACCAACAGGTACAGACCTTCAAGTCAACCGGGAAGGAGTAACCACCAAACTCAGGTACGGGTCTCTCCATCTCCTCTTTCACTATCTGGCTAGTCTGCAGTAGTTCATTCGGTAGAACGTTTAGATGTAGAGCATCATGATGGTGATGGTTATAGGTGCTACTACACTTTTCAGTGGTCAGTCGTTGCTCAATACGTACACATGCCTTAGCTAGCAGGTCTGCTGCACCTGACTGCATGGGGAAGTTGTACATTTGTCGCTCTATGTCAGATCGTTTACGTTCTAATTCGCTCCTCATCTCCCTTGTTGCAACAAATTGAGCAACACGAACTGGACTGTAAAGCTGTACACCATAAAGATGTCGAATGCGACCAAATGCATTGACTAAATATCCTCTCGAGTAGACACCCATAACTAATTGATCAAGGAACACTTTAACTCGTGGAAGTCGTTGGAAGTATCGTGTTAAGTACGTTCTTGCCTGTTCTACAGTTGTTCCCATCTCTCCTGCCAATGTCCACTCACGCTCTCCGTAAATGATGCCGAAGTTGATTGTCTTGCCAACAGATGTTCGCTGTTCAGCTGTAACATCTTCCGGTGGGATACCTAATGCTTCAGCTGCTACCATCAAGTGAACATCTGCTCCCTCTGCATACCATTTTGCTAGTTGTGGATCTCCACTAAGGCACATCAAGATTCGCAGTTCGACTTGAGAATAGTCAGCTTCCAACCACCACCAACCCTCAGGAGGAATGTAGCAACCACGAAGGTTACCTTCACGAGGAACGTTGTGGGTGGGGCATGACAACCTTCCTGTTCGTGTTCCGTGCAATTTGTAGGA
>Ga0233415_10001271_pt1 | contig 10997 bp, 8 predicted proteins | sample Na_anoxic_12_MG_FD_188631 | JGI IMG/M metagenome (GOLD analysis project Ga0233415, IMG submission 188631) | Seawater microbial communities from Saanich Inlet, British Columbia, Canada - Na_anoxic_12_MG | ecosystem: Environmental > Aquatic > Marine > Inlet | place: Canada: British Columbia...
TTATTTCCTTTCTGTGTATCACAACAGATAGAAGCACCTTTATCTGCTATACATTCAGAGATTAACCATCTTCTATGCTGTAAATCAGCTTTTGTGTAGTATAAAGGCATATCTTTTATATTTTAATTACTGGTATTAATGCGTAATAAGGAGGTAATGCATTACTTTCTGCATTAGTATTGGTAGCCTCTGGAGTGTCAAAAGCAGACTCTGATGTATTATTTACATCTACATTACCTACTAATGTATTAGAAGAAGCACCATCCGTGTTACCTGATATAGTATGAGTATGTGCACCACCATAAATCCATCCTTGAGCACCTGCGTCATAAGCACTTGGAGGATCGTTAGTTAATCGCATACCTTTTGAACCTCCTGAACCACCATCCTGATCTGCAAGTATAGTATGTCCATGAGCACCACCACCAATAGTTACAGCTGTTAAAGAGTGGGTATGTGCTCCTACAGTCACACCTGTTGTACTATGAGTATGTTCTGGTATATTATTAGTATTTAATAATATAGAATCATGTGTATGATTTTTTGTTCCTCCTTGCGCTAAATGTGTAAAATCAGAGTCAGTTGTGCTGTACCCTGCTATAAATCTACCACGTAAATCTGGAGTAGCCAGTGTTCCACTACCATCAGATTTAGTTTTAGTATTTCCATCACAAATAGCCCATCCTAACATGTTTGAACCACCAGAACCAGATAAATCTTTTCCGTATCCACTTGCATCAAAATTCGCTGTACTTAAATAAAAATGTTCTACTTTTCCAAGTGGATTCATTTTATTTAACCATAAAGCTAATTCTGTACCGACAAAATCATTGTAGTTGTTGTATGTTACATCAAGAGAAGTTAAAACGTCTCCAGCTATACCAGCAGAAGGATTTCCATCAGCTCCATCAGCTCCACGTAAGTCTCCTGTAAGATAAGTAGTACCATCAGAAAAAGTAAAAGTAACTACTCCTGTTAATGGATCATACGAACTTGAAACGATACCTCTTCCATCAGCACCAGGATTACCTATTGGTCCAGATGGACCAGTCGGTCCTAAAGGTCCAGTAGGTCCTACTGGTATTCTTATGTTTGCTGGATCACAACTGCACCCATTATTTCCACAATTTACACACATATTTTATATTTTTATGAGCATCCACATCCACAGTCATTACTGTTAATGCAGGCTAATTGTTCTTTTACTTTATCTACTTTTCCCATTGCTGCATTATACAACATAGATTTATACATAGCGTACATTGCTAATGCGTCATCTGTAGCCCCACCATCACAACAATCTTCAGTAGTAACATTTGCTAATGCGTTATGTACCCTACATTTTGCATTATGAGCAAGTAAAACATATTTAGTTGCTACTGGTAAAAATCCAGCTTGAACTGAGTCTTCTACCAAATATCTCAATGTATAAACACCATCTGGCAAAATTGTATCAGTTGTATAACCTATATCTTCTGGATTAATTTCAAATGTGTTTGCTGTTCCTGGATTAATAAATGTAACAGGTACATTTAATCCAAATGCAAAAGAAGAGTCTTCAGGTCTCATAACCTCAATAACTATTCCTGTTGATGTTAATACAGAGCCTACATCCGTTCTTTCAGGATTAGGAGTTCCAAACCCACTTGGGTTGGTTGAAACATTATAATCTCCAGTTGTTTCTTTTAATGCAAGAATTTTCCCACTGTGAGATTGTGCTGCTTCTAATTTTAAAAGTAAGTCACTTGTTACGCTTACTCCTGTGTATGGACTTGTATATGACATCTTATTTAGTTATTGTGTTTGTAAAATCCAAGTTTTAATCCTCAAAAATAAAGAATTTATTCGAGTTTTTTATATTATGTTCTATATTAATTATTAAAAAAAAGGGTTAAGAAATAAATCTTAACCCTCTCTGTATAAAAATAGGAATCTAATTCTTACAATGAGATTGCTGGGAATGCTTTTGGCGTAGAAGCCATGTAAGAATTTAAGCGTGCTTCAATATACTCTGCTGGAGAGTTTGATGTAGCACTTGCTTCAACTGCAATCACTAATGTAGATGGAGACGCAATTGTTCTATCTAAAGAAGAACTTTCGTGAACATCATCAAATTCAATTACATACACATCGTATGTAGCTCCTGCTTTAGCAGCTGTGTAAGGAACTGGAATTGGGAAACCAGTACGGTTTAAAGCACCATCATATCCTACTGCATCATTTTCCAATGTAGCAATAAGCTCATAAGTACCTGCACCTGGGCTTGGTCCATTTGAATCAGCATTAGTAGTTGTTCCGTTAGGATTAGCTACATTGTAAAGGTATCCAAACTCATCAATTTGAGAAGCTAATGCGTCAAATCCTTCATCTAAAGAAACTTCAAAAGAAACTTGCTCATACCCATTTAAAGGATTGAAAGTAATTTTCTTACCTTCTAAGATGATTCCATCTCCACCTCCTACACCAGCAGCAGTTAACAATTTAGAACATACTTGATCTGCATTGATTAACGCTACAAAATCAGCCTCAAGAGTAGCTCCAGTTGGAGTAGCAGTATAAGTTTTAGAAAAACTTCTTCTGTATTGTCTCTCAGAGAAAAGTCCTTTATCGTGAGTGAAATTGATGTGCATTGAAAATAACAATGCAGAAGCTAAAGGAGTAATACCTCCTGAAGTACCGTTTTCACCGATATAAGTTACTTGCTCAACAGCAGCAGCTGGAGCGATACCTTGGTACTTACGTACATTAGCACCTTGGATTGGTTGTCCGTATTTAGGCTGACCTAAAACGTTTGTCCCTAATACTGGTGTGATTACATCTGAATCAGAGATAGTTTCACCAGCACCTAACGCAGTTCCATTTCTTTTTAATAAAAGAAATTCACCTTCTGCTAAGTTAGCTGGAGTAGTACCTGTTTGCGCAGCTACTCTGTTACTCACTAAAACTTTAAGTGTTCTATCGTGTGACATTTTTTAAAATTTTTACGATTAATAATTATTCCTGTTTGTTCAACTCATTGAGTTGAGTTTGATACCTCTGACTTTCGATATTTTCCAGAGTCATTGAAACTGCCATTTCAACTATTTCTTGATGAGTTTGCTCTGCAAGCTCACAACTTGTAGAAGGAGATAATTTAATATCTCTTGGCTTTTTAATGTATCTAAAAAAATACTTCTCCAGTTCAAAAGAACCATCTGTGAGTAGTTCAACTTTATCATCTAACATAAGTCTTAGGACCTGGTTCTTCCAAGGCTTGTTAAATGGATCTGTCACCACTCTATTATAGTCGTCATGTTGTAGAGGCCTAACTCCAGTCCTTTTTAACTCTACCTCACGAAAAACTCCTGTACCTGAGTAAGTAAGAATACCTACATTAGTTACAAATGTTTGTCCTTTAGTATAGTCAACAGAGTTGAAGGTAATTGTTCCACTCGTGACGATATAAGCTGTCTGGTCCTTTAAACTACCTGAAGCGGGGGTAATCGGATTACATCCAGGGGCCTTTAAGCTTACTTCTTCATTTATCATAAACCAATAATCCGAAGGCAACGAAACAAAAAACCCATTAGGTTTATTGTCCGTTACTTGCGAAGTTGGTACTGTTAATTCTTCGTTTTTAATTAGCTCTCTTAAATCATCTGTACGTTTTTGCGTAGATTCAAAAGTAGCACGCTTAGGATTAGTAACGCCATATCTTTGTTTTACAAATCTCGCTTGTGAGAGATTTAAAAACAAGTCAATTTCCTCTGGCTCAATGTCAGGGTAATTGTTCGTATCTGCTTTATCTAAAAGCATCTTATACGTGATATGCATTTCTGTTACTGTCATTATGCGTAAGCTTCTAATTTATTTTTCAAAGATATTAACAAATTTTGATTTCTTGGGTCTTCTAAGTGAAGAACTGTCGATTCAATATCATGTCCAATTGGTTCATCTCCTACAAGGTAGTGAGAACCGTTTTTTCTGATTGCATTAATAGCTAATAAATCTTCAATTAAAACTCTTGTTTTAAATCCAGGAAGATTTACGATTCTATTAAATTCGTTTGGATTATCTTGTATAAGTTTATCCACAGCGTTTTCAATCATAGTGTGAGACATATTCTGTGCTTTATCTCCTTTAAGTTTAAGAACGTCTTTCATTTCTGCTACAGACATTTTACTAAACTTACCAAAAGCAGCTCTTCTCTCACGTACTTCTTGATTATCTTTCTTAGCATCCTCTTCTGCATCGTACACTACATATTCAGCATTAGGCCAATCTTCCATCTCATTTACTGAGTTAGCTACACGCTTACTCTGCATACAGATGTGAAAATCAAGAACATCTTTTGGATTCATTAAATCCAATTCTAATTCTTTATCGTAAATATGAATAGCGTATTCTACCCAATACTTACTGTATGGTGATAACATGTCTTTTTCTAAAAACAAATCAGCCTCTAATTGAGCTTGAGCTGCTTTAGATAATCCAGTATGAAACCCTCCTCTACCTTGAGAAGCTGTTATCGTGTCTTTACATTTTGGAAATCTGGTAAAACCAGACCATGTTTCTTTTCTCTTTGCTTTAATAATTACCTTTCTATTTTGGTAAATATTTGCAGCATTTATATCTATTTCAACTGGTTTTGCTGAAGTAGGTACATTAGCAGCGGCAGCAGCAGCTTTTTCAACAGCTGAAGGAGTTTTACTTACCTTTACTTTTTTAGGAGCACCATCCATTGCGTTTTTATCTTCTGTGTTATCTTCTAACATTTCTTTTTCCTTTTATCTCTATTAATAGTATATCTCTCTCTTTTTAAATAAGGCTGGACTATGTCAGCCCAGCCCTTATTTTATTTTCTGCTTACTTAGTAGCTGTACAGATTAATTCACCACATGCAAATGGGTTTTTAACCATGATACCACACTCAGACAACATGTGTACTGAGTAACCATCTAAGTTAGACGATCTCATTGTTCCAACAGATTTTGCAGGATTTCCGTAAGGATCAATTGATCCAGCTTCATGCCACATAATCATATCTGAATCTTTTTTGTACACCTTTTGGATGTTAGATTCTCCACCTTGAGTACCGAAGTCTAAGATAGTAAATCTGTAAGATTCAATTGGTCTACCAGTTTTCCAGTGTACCTGTCTGTTACGAACAGTGTTATCGTACAATGGTAAATGTTTCAACGTGATTTTAGTACCATTCAATCCTTCATAAGTTTTGAATTGACCACCTAATTTCAAGTCTTGACCTTTACCAGTAACGAATACTGAATCAACAAGACGGTATTGGTTAACTGAGTCTCTTAACGCTTTGTCGAACTCAGCAAATCCATACTCACCTGTAAATGCTACAAAGTGTCTGTCAGACTCTGGAGTAACATTGTAAGATAAATCGATTAAGAAATCACGGATGATGTTCTCAGTCAATTCAGAGTAGTAACGCTTGTTCGCTGGAGCAATTTGCTCACGAATACCAGCTCCTTCAAATACTGGTAAACCATTGTTACCTAACATATCTGTAGTTCCTGTAGGAGTAGATGAATACTCTGAGAACCATAAAGAAGCTTCAACCTCTCTGTACCATTGTGCCATAGCTTCCCACTCAGCGAACTTAGTCCATAATTGAGTAGATTTCTTTGGATTTTCTGGATCTGCTAATGCGATAACTAAAACGTCAGTCGCTGCAGAACGTGTAACAGTGTAAGACTTTCTCAAAGTTGTTAAATGATTTCTCATTTTGAACGGAGTAGAGAAAGTAGTATTTCCACCAGTTGAAAATTCAGGTACAGTTGTGTACTCTTTTGAAAGTTGTTTACCAACTTGTAATAACGTAGGATCTACAAATTTTGTAGAATCGTTACCTGTCAATTTAAGAGTATAAACCCATCCTTGACCATTATGGAATGGATCTTCCATAACACGAGCACGGTATTCTCTGTTGTCAAATACTAAAACATCTTGATTAGCAAACCATTTTTCTTCCAAAAGGACTTGGAAAGATTGCTTATTAAGACCAGCATTAGCTCCAGCTAAAACACCAACGATTTTAATCGCTTTTTCGTCATCACCTTGTAAGAACCAGTCATACTCACGGTTTCCTAATTCTTTTGATCTTCCCATTCCAGAAGTCAAATATTGTAAAGGGTTTTGCCCTTGCATACCAAAGATTCTGTGTACGATTGTACTAATAACCTCTGGTTCTGTTAAAAACGCTCTTGAAAGGTGGTTTTGTTTTGTAAAACCAGAGTTCCATTTCGTTTTATAAAGTTGTAATCCGTTTACTGACATTACTTTAATTTTTTACGATTAATAAATAATTTAAAGAAGTCTCCTAAATGATGATAAGTCTACGTCATCAGTATCTTTAGCTTTTCTCGTTCTTTTACTTTGACCTTTCAACTTCGTAGAAGAATCAAGGTTTGATAAACTGTCACGAAGTTTGCTCGAAACTTTTGTTTTGACTTTTTTCTCAATTGTGGAGAAATCAAATTTGTTGTACATTAACCAGGCCATTTTCAATTGCGCTTCAGAGTCAGCTTCAATATCTGAGAGCAATCGAGTCTTTCCTTCTTTATCCGACTCCGTTATGTACTTAAAGAAGTCTTCTTTCTTTTTAGGAGGTATTTGAAAACCAGCAATCTCCTCTTTTTCGTCAATAGTTTTTTTAATACTTTCAACGTAATCTTGGTGATCTTTGATTCTTTTCTGATGCTCCTGCTTTTGACCTTCTACAAGTCCGTCTTCATACTCTTGTTGTTTTCCAGCTAACTTAGGTAAAACTCTTTTAGCTTGTTTCTCAAGTAATCCAGACTCTTCGTAGTCTTTCAATTGCTCGGCTACCTCCTCATCAGAATATCCTTGTAATCTCATCCAATCAGTTACCAGTGCTTTTTGGACAGATTCTTTACTAAGCATGTTATCATCTAAGCTCTTATAATCAGGCATAGATTGTTTGTCTTCGACATATTTTTTAGGATCTCCTCCTGCTTCTAAATATTCAAGGAACGCTTTTGCCTCACTTGGCACGGACTCTTTGTATTTGTTTACTGCTTTTTCGACTGTTTTATCAATCATAGTAAGTAAACCTTTTTCAGAATCTTCAAACTCTTCTTCGTCAAAATCAGCGATTCCACTTTCATCTAAAAACTTACCAAAAGTTTTAAATGGAGAATCTTCTTCATCATCGTCATCAGCGTCATCCTCATCGTCATCATCCTCATTGTCATCTTGCTCTTCTTTTTTTGAATCGCTTTTTTTATCTGACTTTTTTTCTTTAGATGCTACCTCTGTAGTGTCATCATCATCATCTTCCTCATCATCGTCTTCTTCATCAGTTTCTTCTCCGAGTGAAGCTACGTTTTTGATTTCAATTGAATCACCTTTTCCAGTTCGTGCATCTACGATACCACCTTTCCCATCAGGACTCTCACCTCCTGTTTTTTCTGGGTCCTCTTCAAATAGACTATTACCAAATCCTGTCTTTTCATCATCACTCACTACTGAGTCTGATGCAAGTAGGTTAAATCCTGATAAGTCTAAGTCTCCTGTCTCTATTTTACTCATGTTTACAAATTTAGAATTATAATCAAATTATTTATACTTATTAAACTTTTTTTCTCTCATACTATAGCCCTTTATTGGTTTGGCTTATTACTTTCGGCTTTTCTAAGCTCTAATTCACGTTCTTTTAGGTTTAATTCCCTATTAGATTTTTCTCTTTCATCAGCCATCTTTTGTAACTTCATGTTGTTTTCTGTTACATATTTTTCTCTATCTATAGAATCTCTAACCCCATTATTGTTACGATCTATATCCATAAGTTTTGCTTGAGCTTGTATATTAGCAACTTCAACTTTAGTAGCATTAGCTTCAGCAGCTCTTCTGTCCTCTCTATTTTGTTTTTCGATTTCAGTTTGTTGCATAACTTCAGCAGCTTTTGTTTGAGCTTCTCTATCTGCTTGCGCTGATTGTTCTTGTCTCTGCTCTGTTTTTTCCTGGCTTCTTTCAAGCTCTCTTGTAATTTCTGCAAGAGAATCTGTCTGCATCATTTGAGCAAAAGAAGATATTTTCATATTTCCTGACTGCATTGCTTGTTGTGCTGACATTCTTAATGTCTCAAGAGCTTTAATATCTTTAGAACTATTAGTTATAAAAATACCATACTCAGCATCATGGAACATTCCTTCTTCTAAATCAATAAATACTCTGGACATATCACCAAGTACATATTGTAATTTTTTAGTGCCTCTCCATGCTATTTTAGCTACATCAATAAGTGCTTCGTAAACTCTACGTTTAACTTCATCATGGTTTGAAAACCAATACTCTGTAATATGACTCGATTGTGTTACAGCTCTTTCTGTATTACCAACTAATTCTGAAGAACTAATTTGTCCCATACGTTGTCTTGACACACCTGCTAATTCTTCTAACTCAGTTTTAATCTGATTCAACATCATTACGTGTTGATTGATATAGTTACCCATCGATAAATCTATAGAACTAAATTGATTGAAAGTAGAAGTCTGGCCTTGTTTTCCTTCTTCTGCAGAGTTTATAAACATAATACCCATAGACTCTAAATAGTATAACCAACTATCTACATCCCATCCTTCTGAACGAGGAATCTGAGCAATATCCATTACAGCTAATTTACCTTTAGATTTAGCAAACGCTAATTCAGTACGATACATTAGTATATTATACATGTACTGATAAGGTTTCATTCTATCAATCAAAGAAATAGATTCTGAATTTCTTGCATTATATAGATACCCTACATATCCTGACTTACAAATTGCTGGATTATCGATACTTCTTCTTTGGTTAGCTTTCGCTTGGATATTTACATAAATATCATCTCCAATTTTAGTACCTTCCCACCATTCATTAACCCAGTCCCATTTAATACGCATAGGTAAATCTGTTAATGAGTCAGTCCAGTTATAAAACTTATCTCTATCCTTGGTAGCCTCTGAAGGAACATCAAAATCTTCATCAACGATTTCTTCATTCCACTCTTCTGTTTCAGGATCGAATACCTGTAAAAACCCTATTTTCTTCAGAGATTTCCACTCTACACGAATAACTCTTACGTTTCCTTCTCCGTCATAGACATTTGCACCACCATTTGCACTTCTGTAAGCATCATCACCTTGGATTCTTATTTCAGATACATTGTAATTCAAATCATTATTTGGAGATTTACCAGAACCATGATTAGTCATTTCTTCTATGTCACATATTTCTTTCTCCGTTAAATCTTCATTAAATTCATCTATTACAGAACCTAAAGCCATCCATCTTTCTTCGATCACTGCTTGAGCGTCTTCTATGTATGGATTATCTTTATCTGTTACTACTGTAATGTCAAGTGGATTACAAACACGTACTACTGGTTTCCCACCTACTGTACCAACCCAATAAATTTCTCTACCAGATAAAAGAGCATCTTTCATCCCATCATTAAACTTAAATAAAAGTCTTTGTTGCTCTTCTAAATATTTTAATAAGTCGTGAGCAGTTTTCTCACGCATATCTTGGTATTCGTATTTTAAAAATTTATCTAATTCTTCTGGAGGCATTGGTGGTCCACTTTCTCCAGGAACTCCACCATTATAAGCTTGCTCAAATACTTTAACTAATTCTTTTTGAATTATCTCAACCTTTTCTTTTTCGATTTCACTTATTGCGTCAGAGTTAGTTGTAATAGCTCTGTAATTTAAAGGTCTTTTGATTTCTTCTCCGATTAACAAATTAATTTTAGGAGATACAATATCATAGTGTTGTAAGTTTGCAGGAAACTCTCCTTGCTTCATTCCATACGGATTTGTTACGTATTCAAAATCTGAAGGATCTAATTTACCATTATATAAATCGTAATTTACTTGTAAGTTTTGAGATGTACCAGAAGCACCAGAAAAACTATCTGATGTAACATAAGTCTCAAATGAGTCTATAATTGTTTTACCCCAATCTTTGGTTTTCTTACTTTTAGGTAATTTCTGTCTTGGTATATTATTTTTTCCTGAAGCTTCCATACTTTTCTTTTCTATAATAAAAATATTACAAATATACTTAATTCAAATTGCATTTTTTTATATTATCTATGGTTCTTTTTAAATAAAGGTCTGTTAAAGAAGCTATTTTGTGGTATTACCCTGTGTAACCCTTCTTCTTTTGCAACAACCTTATGGTTTTCTTGTGAATGAAACATACATAACATAAATGATATAACACGGTCAAAATTTCCTCTCTTGTTATATTTTATCAACTCTTGTAATAAAGGTATTGAATATAATGTATCCAAATTCCTTATAACATCTCCAGACTCAGTTTCACCTCTTTCTTCCATCAACCAATCCCTTATATAAAGCTCTCCTTGATTCTTTATTGGTTCACTCATGTGAATACCGTATCCCCTATGTGTTTTAGAGTTAGGAACAATATCTTTTAAAATTGAAGGTTGTTGTTTCAACAAATGTAAACATTTTTTCTGCTCGAAATATATTTTCAAACCCTTCAAGTTATTCTCATACAGAGTTTGCGCATTGTAGTATTCTAATAACTTACGAATTGTTTCATAATATTCTTTAGCTGTTTCAGGTCTCCCTGTATATTCAGCTACAATCATATTATATGTTTTATCAAAGTTTTGGAATGTTTTGTAGATAAATGTACTTCCTAATGAAGTAGTAGTAGAACTATCCTGATCGTATGGATCGGTTCCAGCTACGTATAATCCAAATGGTATTAAACCTGCATGGTCTTTATACGGATGCTCCCAAATAACCACACATCCTTCAGAGTCTTCATTATCTTTAATTGGAAATTTATTTACAGCTCTTAAAGTCGGATCTCCTTTCCATCGAACTTTCACATTTTTATCATCTGTTTCAGTATTCCAATATAACTCTCCAGTTTGACCTAATGGAGACATTCTATTAGATGCTTCTATTTTAGATAAGTGCTTTTGCAATTCAATAGTTGGAAATATATTTCCT
>Ga0233415_10001272_pt1 | contig 10995 bp, 5 predicted proteins | sample Na_anoxic_12_MG_FD_188631 | JGI IMG/M metagenome (GOLD analysis project Ga0233415, IMG submission 188631) | Seawater microbial communities from Saanich Inlet, British Columbia, Canada - Na_anoxic_12_MG | ecosystem: Environmental > Aquatic > Marine > Inlet | place: Canada: British Columbia...
CATTAACCGCTACTGGTAAACTTGCAATATGGCACGGTTCGATTTCCAGAAATACATCAAATGATGTGGTATTTCCTCCATATCCCATTGGGCCAATCCCCAATCTATTGATTCTTGTTAAAATCTCTTCCTCAATTGTTGCCAGTTCCGGATCAGGATTTCTATTTCCTATGTCTCTCAAGATTGCCTTTTTTGCCAAGATTGCAGATCTTTCAAAGGTTCCACCAACTCCAACGCCAATGACAGTTGGTGGGCATGGGTTTGAACCAGACTCTTTCACCCTATTTACTACAAAGTCTTTCACTCCCTCAATGCCAGCCGCCGGGGTAAGCATAGTTACCCTGCTCATATTCTCGGCGCCGCCGCCTTTGGGCGCAAAGACGATCTTCATTTTATCTCCTGGAACAATTTGAATGTGTATAATAGCGGGGGTGTTATCACCTGTATTTTTTCTGGTAATAGGATGGCAAGCCGATTTCCTTAAATATCCGTCTTCATACCCCTGCCTCACTCCCTCGTTGACTGCCTCTTCGAAATTACCGCCTGTTATATGGACATCCTGACCAATGTCTATAAAAACGACAGCAAGCCCGCAATCCTGACATATCGGAGCCTTCTCTTCCCGAGCAATCCTGGCATTCTCTTTCAGTTCCTTAAGGACCTCTATTCCTGTTGCTGACTCCTCAGCCTCGATTGCATTGTCAAAGGCACGAAGGACATCATCGCCAAGGTTATAATTTGCATCTATGCACAAATCCCTGACTACTTCGATGATCTCCCTATTAGAGATTTCTCTGATCATAATTTTGTCTCCTAACGTTTTGGAGCGGTTGGCATCAATTTAAGGCCTTGTAAATTAGGACGCAGACCCGCCTGCCAGACGGCGGGCAGGTTTTCGCCCATAACAGCAGATTATTATTCCATTATTTATATTCCTGAGTTTGTGAGGACAGGTTTAAAATCCTGATAATCTGCGTGGATCCCTGGCCCAGACCTGGCATACAATGTTTAGGCTATATAGTCTGAGTCAATAGATACCACAGAGGTTGCAATATATGCCAAGGAGGTCGCGCCAGGGCAGGCTGCGTCCAAAAAGAAAATTCCTATGATTTTAATTATTCCTACCTCTTTTGGGTCTAAACCGGAATATTTCCATGCTTCTTTGCAGGCCTTGTTTCCTTTTTTGTAGCAAGGATCTCCAGGGCATCTATAATCCGGGGCCGTGTATCCCGTGGTAAGATAACTGCATCTACGAATCCCCGGGAGGCAGCGATATATGGATTGGAGAAGAGATTGCGATACTCGGTAATCTTTTCTTCCTTTTTTGCCTTTGGATCAGATGCTGCCATGATCTCCCTTCGATGAATAATCTCAGCCGCTCCTTCAGCTCCCATGACAGCAATCTCCGCGGTAGGCCAGGCCAGCACATAGTCACCGCCCAAATGCTTACTGCACATGGCAAGATATGATCCTCCATAATCCTTTCTGGTTATTACGGTTACCTTTGGCACAGTAGCTTCACTGTAGCACCATAAAAGCTTGGCGCCGTGCCTTATTATACCTCCCCATTCCTGGTTACTCCCTGGTAGATAACCGGGAACATCCACTAAGGTGAGGAGGGGAATATTGAATGCATCACAGAATCTGATGAACCTTGTTGCTTTATCTGAGGCATTTACATCAAGACAACCCGCCAGAAATCTTGGTTGATTTGCAATAATCCCTACTGTTTTTCCATTGAATCTGGCAAAACAGATAACCATATTTTTTGCATAATGCTCATGTGGTTCAAAGATCTGACCATTGTCCACTATGGAGTGAATAACATCTTTCATATCATAAAAGGCTTTTGGATTATCTGGAATGATGCTATCAAGCATGGGATCAGTCCGATTAGGGTCGTCTCCTGACTCCACCACCGGAGGATCTTCCATATTGTTTGATGGCAGATAGCCCAGCATCTCTCTAATCCTTTCGATACACTGAGCGTCACTATCGCATGCAAAATGAGCCACCCCACTTTTTGTGTTGTGGGTCATTGCTCCTCCCAGATCCTCAGGACTTATTTCCTCACCAATAGTTGTCTTAATTACCGCTGGACCAGTAATAAACATATAACTGCTTTTCTTTGTCATAAATATCCAGTCGGTCATGGCCGGAGAATATACCGCTCCTCCAGCTGTGGGCCCCATAATCGCCGAGATCTGAGGAATTACTCCAGAGGCACAGGAATTGCGGTAAAAGATATCTCCGTATCCAGCAAGAGAATCTACACCTTCCTGTATCCTCGCCCCCCCTGAATCATTAAAACCAACAATGGGTGCTCCTGTCTTGAGTGCCAGGTCCATAACCTTACATATTTTTTTGGCATGCATTTCGCCCAATGTACCTGCTACAGAGGTAAAATCCTGAGAATATGCATATACTAATTTACCATTTACAAAACCGTGTCCAGTAACTACACCTTCTGCAGGAATAAATGTTTCAGGCATATCAAAGTTAGTAGAACGATGCCTGACAAACATATCAAGCTCCCGAAAACTATTAGGGTCAAAGAGGAGTTCCAGTCTTTCCCTTGCAGTCAGTTTACCTTTCTTGTGTTGTTTCTCGATCCCTTTGGCTCCCCCCATGGAGAGCTCTTTTTCTTCCCTTTCTTTTAACTCTCTAATTTTATTTTCAGTAGTATCCATCAAGCTCTCCTTTCCATAAAGCTGGAATAACAAAGACTCTTTCTGACAATTAGCTATCCATCGTGTAGATTAAATCTGGTATCCACCTAATTTAATAGTATAGGAATTTCCTTTTTAAGTCCTTGTAGGGGCGACATTTATGACGTCCCGCAAAGCGGGATTCGATAAATCGAACCCCTACAGGTCCGCACCAAAGGTGCGATAAGTTCATAGTATGGAAATCCCATTTTTTAGACAGGATAGACAGGATAGTCAAGATAAACAAAACATCATCTAAATCCAGTTAATCCCTGGCCCAGACCTGATTTATAAGCACAAGTTCCAAAAACTAATCTCCTGAAATATTACAGCGACAATAGCTTATTCCAAGCACGTCGCACCCCTGGCCCAGACCTGGCATGCAAGAATTAGTTATAAAAGCTAAGCTCCAGCGTTAATACCAAAGAAGGCTTATGTCCCTGCTATGTCGCGCCAGGGCAGGCAGGGCGGGCCTGTCGCAAAAAGTTCCCCGACATGTCGGGGCTAAGTTCATGCAGAATAATAGTTATCTCTAATATACATGTAAAGAGAAAATATGAAAATTATATCGAAACATTTTGAAATAAAATAGATCGAAGGCACATAGTGGGTGTATGTAGCTTTTTTACGATTTGGATCCTTTGGAAGGTTACTTTAGGAGTTCCAGAATTGCCTCTCACAGCTTTTCTCGCTTGATGGGTTTGGTGAATGTGTAGCGCGTTCCTAACATTTTAGCAACTGACTCCGGCGCCATGCTTCGAAGTTATGCACGAAAGGAACTGTACGTAGAGCATGGAGACGTCTTTTGTTGTTATGCTCTCAGGCCGAATCTAAAATAGTTTACCAGTGGGGCTGGTTGCCGATGCGATGTCCCATTACCTCAAGAGTGTTGTGCACCACCACAAAGGCATTTGTGTCCACTTGTCGTATTATCTCCTTGATTAGATGTAATTCTCGTAGCGTGATAACAGTGTATAGTATCTGTTGATCTTGGCCAGAGTATCCTCCTTGCCCTTGAATTAACGTTACTCCCCTCCCTACCTTATCAAGGATCTCACGGGAAATCTCTTGCCATTTGGGAGAGATGATGAAAATCGCCTTTCTTTGACTGAGTCCTGTCAGCACAATGTTGATAACTTGGGAATACACGTAGATATAAATAAGCGTGTACAGAGCTGCATCCAATGAAAAAAGGAGTGAAGCTGCCGTAAGTATAATAACGTTGAAGGCGAGGATCGTGGTTCCAATGCGAATGGAGAAGCGGTTAACTAAAATGACCGAAAGAATGTCCGTGCCGCCTGATGACCCAATCGATCTCAGTATAATCCCTGTACCGATCCCTGTGATGATACCTGCCAGAAGAGCGCTCAGGATTTTGTCATGGATGGGAACAGGCACATGGATCCAGGCAATCGCTGCAGAGAAGATTAACATTCCCACGATACTGTAAAGGAAGAAACGTCGTCCCACGAATCTCCACCCCAGAATAAAAATAGGCACATTAAGCAGAAAATAGAGCAACGCCAATGGGGAGGATGGAAAGAGATAGTGGATAACCAGGGCGACACCCATGAAACCGCCGCTTACAAATTGATGGGGTACCAAGATCCCGTTGATTGCCACAGCAACCAGCACACTCCCTAAGCAGAGAAGACATAGGTTCCAGAGTATCTGTTTAAGAGATCCAGGGATAAATCGGGCACACCAGCGTGGGACTGTTAGACGCTTCTTAGCTGAGGCCGCCTGTTTTTTAGGAGATAATATGTTTTCCATAGAAATTGCCTCTTCGATTTTTAGTTATACAAAGATACATGAGGGATGGAATATTGGAAAAAAACGAGCCCTCTTGCAATGAAAGATGGATAGGCACTTTTACGTTGATCTTCGTTCACATTCCTTATAAGTTGGTTGTTCGACCATAATAAAGTGCTCCTCTTGTACTGAGAAAAAGTGCTACTATAAAATAAAAGAGCCTTCGGGCATGCCTTCCTAAAGGTGTATTCATTTTTGTCGGCAACCCGGCGATCATGGTGTTTAAGCGTTAGACCCTTAGCTTTGCCTCACTGCCTTTTATTGGTTTTGGCCTTTCTTTTTTTATGGTTAAAATAAAACAGATAATTCGGTTGTCAAGTGTAAAAAATGCTTAAAAAACTAAGGATCAATGTCTGCCTGTTTTTCTGAAAAATATAATAAAGGAGGCAAGAATTCCAGCATTTAGCTGGTAATCTCAACATTTGGCAAGTTGTAGGCCCATGATGGAAATATCCTGAGCCTGTTTCAATAATTTATGACCAATATTCGAGGGGGTGAGGTTTTTCTGTAATAATGAGGATGTAATGAGCTCGAAAGGGAGTGGAATTTTACGATTTGAATCCTGAAGTCAGATTAGATTTACCTATCCTGGATCAAGACTTGCCAGCCTCAGGAGGGCTTGTCCGCTGTCTTTGTGGCGGAGTAGCGGATTGGACTGAATTATTTGGTGAGGGGGTGATTTTTTCAAGAATTAGATATTTAAGCCGCAAATTCAGACCAGCTTCCAATTTTATGTTGTTTTAGAACCAACCACCCCTTTTTTTAGTCTGACCACGAATATCAGGCTGGGGAAAAGGTTTAAAGATCATTTACATTTTAAAGGCCTTCCAAATTACTCTTGATAATCTGATCTACATAGTAAAATGTCCCCTTTTATGGTGAGGAGGTGGGTTTTGTGAAATAACAATGGTCTCTGCTCAAAGGGGAGTGGAAATTCACGATTCTAGACCCAATCCTTTGAGAACGTTCACCTTTATTTTTCAGTCTCACAAGTTCATTCAGAAACTCTCTCACGTCCCCTCTCATGATGTGAATAATATTAATACATTCAGTAGGGAAAAAAAGGCACTTCTTATGGTGTTGCATGAGCTGGGGGTTAATAATGGAGTAATATTATCCGATTATGAAAAACGAGTGGAACATATTGGGAAATATACGTAATAGCTCAATAAGCTGTGGCTTTTCACCCCCACCCCAACCCTCCCCCATCCCCGCTACAGGCGGGATCTTCGACAAGGGGGAGGGAGTTTTCTCAATGATGTCAGTCACTTAATCCCCTCTCTCCTGGCGGGAGAGGGTTAGGGTGAGGGGGTTCCCCCGATTCATTGAGCAGATACGTAGGAATGTTACTAATCGTTAAGAGCTCCATTTGCCCAAAAAAGTCCACTATAACACGGTTGGATAAACCCGCCCACGGACGGCGGGTAAACCTTGAGCTGAAATCATTAAAATATTTTGTAAAATTACAATGAAAAATTACGATTCTAATGTAATTTTGTGTATCAGAAAGTTTGTTCAAAGCGTAATCAAATCTGTGGCAAGAATAAAGCTTTGAGCTGCAAATTCAGACCAATGTTCACTTTTAAGTTTTTTTAGAGACCACTTTCCCTTTTATGGATTTGCGAAAGCGGTCAGAGTTCCCTTTCCGAGCGGTTGGATAGGTCTTCCCAGTTAGGCAAATAAAGAGATATCAGACTTCTGAAAAGCTTCCCGTGGTTTGGCACCCGCAAGTGCAGCAATTCGTGCACGATGACATATTCTTGAAAGTCCGGGTGCTCTTTGAGTAGATCCTCACTGAAACTTACCCATTTGTTGGCTGAACATGAAGCCCACTTGTTATGCATCTTCTGCACGCGCACCTGCGAGGGGGCAACCTTCAGACGTACTGACCAATCGCGAACTGCATCCTTAAAAGTCTCCTTATCACGGATGACCCGAGTTCCCTTTCCCGCCTTATTCACTTCGCCTCCGCCCGGAGCAGTTTATCAGCCAGCGAAACCATGCTGTCTTTTCCCACCAAAGGGAGCAGTGTTTTATAGAGTTCGGCCTTGAGTTGCCGAAGCTCTGCAACGTTCTCCCTATAGTTTGGGAAGCGTCCGAATATGCCCCTGATAGTCTCCGCATTCTTCTTCGGCTCTGATACATCTTCTTGTTTCAGGGCCCAATAGATCGAAAAGGTCGTGGCATCAAATCCCATTTCCGACTGCTGCCGTCGTGCCTCTATAATCTCCTGAATCAGGATCTCAATTTTTTTGAGGGCATCTTCCGTGGTCACTTGACGCTCATCATAGGCCTCCATGATGGCCTCGGCCCGGTCGCCTATTGGTTTAAGGTATGGATCTGATTCTTCCTCGTCAACAATAGTCTTTCGGATGCTGTTGACCAGGTTGATAACCTTGACTTTTTCGGAACCACCTGATTCCTGAATGGCCTGAAGTGTGTTCTCATCAATCTTTACCACCGGGAGTGTTGTATCCAGACCATAGCTCTCGGCCTTCTCCCTGACCAGTTGCTTGGTCTTGAAGGCAACATCACCATATAGGACGGTTTTTTTCCTGAATGCATTCCTGATGATCTGATACAGGGCCGAGAGGCGACCGAAATCCTCCACGAAGTCGCGCAGGTCCGGTGAAGGTGAGAGGATCTCATAAAGTGTTTCGATTTGCTTGTAGACCCTATAAAAAGCCTCCCGTTTGTCTTGATCGGTGAAAGTCTCAATCGCTTTTTCAACGGCCTTGTCGTCAACCGGCCCCCTGCATAAGGCCAAGTATTCCTGCGCCGGACAGCTCATCAGTTCCTTGAACTTGGCAATAAGCAGATCGAGGTCTTCAATAACTCCGCTCACAACATCAGAATCGAACGCCAGCGCCTTTTCCAGCTTCTCGAATATGCCCACGAAATCGACTACGAGACCGCACGGTTTGCGATTCTCTTCGTCTTTCTCATAAGGGCGATTGACGCGTGCGATGGCCTGAAGCAACACATGGTCCCGCATGGGTTTGTCGAGGTACATGCAATAGAGAATGGGCGCATCGAATCCGGTGAGCAGCTTATCCGTCACAATAAAAATCTTGGGCAGGGTGTCCGCCTTTGGAAAAAGCTTCCGCATCTTCTTCTCGGAATCCGGGCTGATCTGGTGCTGATATACAAGAGGGTATCTCTCGCTGTCATGCTGCGCCGGGGTGTAGATCGGAAGAGAGTATTCGGGAGGAAGGACTTTGTCCAATGCTTCCTTATAAAGCGCACAGGCCTCGCGGTCCACCGCAACCAGAAATGCCTTGTACCCGAGCGGCTCAATATTCTCCTGAAAATGCTTCGAGACGAACGCGGCAACCTTCTCGACGCGGTCTTCCGATTTCAGGAACGTCTTAATCCGCATGGCGTGATCCAGGATCTTGTTCAACTCGTCTACATCACTGACCCCCTCGGCTTCAGCCAAATTCAGAAATTCCTCCTCAAGCTGTTCGCGTGGAACCCTGATCTCGTTGGGCGCCAGGGTGTATTTCAGGGGAACCGTGGTTCCGTCCTCAATGGACTCCGCGATGGGATACTTGTCCAGATAGCCCCGGTCATCTTCCTTGCCGAAAACCTTGAATGTTCCTTTGCCGTATGCTGTCTTGTCGATGGGAGTGCCCGTAAAACCGATCAGCGTGGCATTTGGCAACGCGCCCAGCAGGTAGTTGCCAAGATCCCCGCCCGTGGTTCGATGCGCCTCATCTACCAGCACAAAGACATTTTTACGCGTATTGATGTCCTTTGGAATGCGGTCAAACTTGTGAATCATCGATAAGATTAAGCCGCGAAAGTCGGCTCTCAGGAGTTCGCGCAGCCGCTGTTTGCTGGTGGCGTGTTCGATCTTGATGTCGTGGGATGACATTTCTCCAAGGATGCGTTCAACCCATCCTGCAAGCTGGCCCTCGAGTTCGTTGCGGTCGATCATGAGAATGACCGTGGACTTGCTGAATGTATCACGATTCTGAAGGATCAGCCGGGCGGCGGTGATCATGGTGAATGTTTTGCCCGAGCCCTGGGTATGCCAGATAAGCCCGGTTGTCCTTGACGCATCGGCACAACGCGCAAGTACCTTTTCAACGGCACGTGTCTGGTGTTGGCGCAGAATCGTCTTCTGAAGTTCGTCTTCCTTGTAGAAGAAAAGAATCCACTCTTTCAGCATTGTCAGGAAACGATCCCGGTCGAAGAACCGTTTTACCTTCTTCTCAAAATTTCCCGGTTCCTCGTCGCGCCAGTTAAAGAGGTTCTTCCGCTCCAGATTCCACGTCGCCCCGTAGTAGAAGTCAATGAGATGCGTAATGTCGAAGACCTGGGGCCCCGTCAGCATCTCGGGTGTTTCATGATGGTACTCACGGATCTGGATCAAACCTTCTTCAATGCCTTTTGTCTTCCTCGCGCTTTTGGTTTCTATGATGGCGACGGGGAAGCCGTTGATCAGGAACACCACATCTGCCCGGTTCGTCTCCTGGCCATTCGTGTACTGCCATTCGTCGGTCACTTGGAAGACGTTGCGGTCCGCGTTGGCAAAGTCAACAACAGTGACATTCCTCTCCAGCTTTTCGCTTTGATCATAGATGCTCTGCTCGCCGCGGAGCCAGCCAAGGATCTCTGCGTTGCCCTCAATCGTGTTCCGCACAGCCTCAATCCTGCGGATGACTTCATCCACATTGTCTGCTGCAATCAGCCCGGGGTTCAGCTCAATGAGCTTCGCCTCCAGCACACGATTGAACAGCAAACCGCCTTCGCCCTTGCGAAGCGTAAGGGCTTCAGACGTCGAGACACGTACCCACCCCACCTCTTCCGCGTAGCGGATGAGGGGATTCTGGACGGTATTCTGTTCTGTGAACTTGCTGCTCATTGGCGGCGCCTCCGTTGAGTTCGCACGCGGTAAAGTTTCTCGGTAAAGCCGCCTTCCTCGACAAAGTCCTGCTCCAGCTTCTCGATTTGGCGTTTCAGAAGATAGATGGCTTGATTGATCAAACACAGGAGCGTGTTGGCAGCCGCTTCGGGCGTAGCGTCGGCAATGCCGTAGGGATCGAGAAGCTCAGATTTGTCGGACTCGTCTGACCTGTCCGACAAGTCTGACTCTGCAAACCACTTCGCCGGAAAGCCTCGATACCGCTTGCGCACTGCCAACGCCCGGGGCGAGTTCTTGTCCCACTGAGGCAGCTTCCGCTGCCGAAGGAAATCTTCAAAATCCAGGAGCAGTTCCTCCAAGCTGGCCTTGGCCACATTGGTCAGCTTGAGCTCGGTCTTTTTGGAGGTCGCCGATGCCATGCTGCCCTCGGCGATGTTTTGCCGCCCGCTGCGTGCCGCCTGCACCATCTGGTCATGAGTGCGCGAGCGCCTGGACACAAACTGGTCACAGAAAATCACTGTACCGTCATAGACAATCTCAGAAGTCTGGAAGCTGCGCAGATTGCGGTATCCGCCATGAGTGGGAATGAGGCCAGGCTTTTCTTGTCTTCTTCTCCCGTCAGACTTGTCAGACAAGTCCGACCTGTCAGACCCCTGCCCTGGCTCCAATAACGCACACGCCGCCCGAACATCCAGCACAATCCGATTCAGCAGGGTGCGCATCCCCCCCACATCACCCGGTAGCCCGCCGGGATACGTCTCGTTTGAGAGTTTAGCAATCCATTCGAGGCGCTTTACTGCTTTCTGAACGGTGGAATCGTCCCTCATCCCTCCACCTCCTTCACATCAATATCCAAATCCCCAACCCGAATATCGCCGGTTATCAGCTTGTTCAGCGTGATCTTAAATAGGTCCTGGAGGGCGGATTTCTTGGATTCGTGGAATTCCATCTTCCGATCTATGGAGCTAAGGGCAGCGGCAATATCCTTTTGTTCATTAACGTTGGGCTTCTGAACAGAGAGCGAATCAAAGTCCGCCTTCGAGAAATTAGGAAACGTTGACCCACCCGCAGTCGCAAATGCATAGATCCTTTCTGCATGATGCTGGATCACGAAATATAGGTAGCCAGTTGTGGATATATTCTCAAGACCCCGAATCGCTGCCAATCCACGACCAATGCAGTAGTCCTGATCAGCGATATTCATGCGCGCCACAGTGTTTCCGCGAACGCAGAACAAGATATCTCCTTGTTTGGCAATTCTTGTAGGCGATGTGGTCCACTGTACGGGTAACGGGTACTTATTCGTGAACTCAGCTGGACCATTAAGAAGGGGTAAGCCCCTGCGATCCTTATTGTAGTCATAGCCTTTCGGGGAATGGCCCATAATTATCTGTAAAAACTGACCCATGGGCAATACGTTCCAGCTCTCCGGGATCTCGCCGATTTCTGTCATCTTGGTTTTCTCGCCGCGGAGGCCGTGGGTGAAGAGGTGTTGCATAATGGATTTCTTAAGGTCACGTAGTGACTGGATGATCTTCTCCTGCATCCCAATGGCCTTCTGAATCTTCAACAACACCGCCGCAATCTTTTTTTGTTCAGGAAGCG
>Ga0233415_10001273_pt1 | contig 10993 bp, 23 predicted proteins | sample Na_anoxic_12_MG_FD_188631 | JGI IMG/M metagenome (GOLD analysis project Ga0233415, IMG submission 188631) | Seawater microbial communities from Saanich Inlet, British Columbia, Canada - Na_anoxic_12_MG | ecosystem: Environmental > Aquatic > Marine > Inlet | place: Canada: British Columbia...
ATAAATCAATCTTTGGTAGGTTATCACCTTTCACTTTGGTTACATCACCAATTTGTTTTGTATTTGGGAAGTTCTTTTGCGTTACTTGTATGGCATACTTGTCAATCTCACTTGCAAAGTAGTTATCATACTTAATTCCTAATTTGTTAAGCGCGATCTGGCCGCAGCTCACTCCATCAAATAAACTTAATACATTCATTTTGTTGTCCTTTAGTTGTTAGAGAAAAGAAGAGGGGCCGAAGCCCCCCCTTGCTTATTGATATGAGAGCCTGATTAGAATGGCAGCTCGTCATCGTCAATGTCAACCACTACTGGTGCTGGCTTTGGTGCAGCCTTCTTCTCAGTATCAGGCTTCCATGTATCGACAGTGATGCTCACGTCCTTGCCGTACTGGTCAGCCTCGTCCTTGACGTTGATGTTGACCTTGATGTACTTCTTCCCGTTGAACTCGAACATGTGTTCCTTCGGGATGTCACTTAGGCAGAAGCTTGACTTCAGCCAGTTGTCGTTTTGTTTCACACCGTTGCCGATGTAGATTGATTTTTGTTTCTCACTCATTGTGAAATTGTTTAACGCCCTGAAGAAGAGGTCAGGACACCCTCGTGTTAAAGATTATCTGAGATATAGAAGCTGTCTATGTCGTCAGTTTTTGTTGGCTCGTGGAAGAACTTCTCGTACACCTCGATGGCTCTGGAAACCTTGTCAGCACCGCCCTTGATGAAGTCCTCGGTAGGTATAAACTCACCAAGCATGCCGCTGGTCTTGTCGATGACAAGGAAGATGAGCGGCTTGCCGAACAGCGCCTGATATACATAGCACTGGCTGTCGTAGTTGTACTTCTTAGCAGACCACCTGAACCCCTCTATGTCTGATGTTGTCTTCAGGTCAACCAATACGTCAGCCCCAACGATGTCAGCCTTGCCCTTCCATTGGTGACCCATAATCTCACCGACAGCAGGAACCTCGTACTGATTTCCCTCGTCTCTGATTAGGTCGTAGAAGTGTATGTTGGACATCATCGTCTCCGTCAGCTGCTGGGTTGACTCAGCCTCCTTAGATAGCAGTAGGACGCTCTCAGAGGACTCCTCAAGCGCTTCCTTGTACGCCTTGGTGTTACGGCTTGCCACGTCAACAGTTATGACGTTAGACGCCTTGTTAGGCTCTAATAGTAGCTGGTGGAAGTATCTGCCCACAGCGAAGTTCTTGTTGTCCTCTCGTGACACACCGAACTGCTTCGGGTTGGTTAGTAGTGTACCTATGTCTGAGTTAGATAGGTAGTTCTTGCCCACACCTGAGTAATACTCGGTGTCGTTCTTAAGTAGATTTAGTACGTCCATTATTTCAGATTCTTTTCAAGTTCTTTCTTGACCTTGGCTGTAATCTTATACTTAGTACCCAGCTGCTTAAGAATAGCAGGCAGACCCTTGGCCTTATTTGCAGCTATGTACCTCATAACCTTCTCCCAGTTCTCGTCACCGATGTCAAGCGTGAATGACTTTGGTGCTGTCTTTGGCTTTGCCTGCAGCTCAGGCACGTCCTCTCCTGACCATAGTGTCAGTCCCAGACCATGCATTGCGATAGCCTTGGCTGTTGCCCTCTGGATTGTCTTGTTGACATCGAAGCTTGTGATTTTGTCAACGCTGATGCTGTTGTTGCGGAAGTCCATGACTGGCAGGTAGTCAATATGCTCCAGACCCTCTACCGTAACGCCCACCTTGACGTAGGCTGTCCTTCCATCTGTGAAGAAGTTCAGACCTGTATGTGGGTCTTCGTAGATTGTTCTTGTCGATGTTGGATACTCAGCCAGTAGCATTGACCATGCGTTTGACCATGATAGATAGTCCTGTGAACCCTTGCGCTCAACCTTTGACTTAACGTCAATGGAGCTTAACTTTTTGAATGTACTCATTTTGATTTTATTAGTGTTTCTGATAGTTTACGTACTCGCTCGTTGTTCTTGATGATTTTCTCGGCACGAGATATGCCCCTAGTGATAGTGCTGTGCTTGACATTCAGACCGTTCTCGCTTGTGAATGCCTCGATGAATACGTTACGTATTCCCTTCTGACTGCACACATACCATAGCAGGTGTCTAGGCTGGGTGTCGAACTGCTTCTTACTACGCTCAAACAGGCTCTCCCTGTCCGTTCCGTATGCGTTGGCGATGTCGTCTGCCAACTGGTTAAATTTGATTCTGTCCATTGATTTGATTGTTTACAAAGATAGTGAATATAGTGTGTATTTGGTGCTTAATTCCTCGCCTTTTTTAATATGGCGCAAGGCTTTACCATACTTCATGTCGTTGTCTGTTACGAGCTTGATGTTGGGGTTGTCGCTGTGGTTTATGAACGCCCCTGTTGCCGTCCTGATGTAGCCATCCTTGAAGCGGAAATCTTCAACGTGGGTAACTCCGATGGCCTCGCCAACTGGAATGTCCTCATCTGCAAACAGGCCCAGACCCTCTATGCCTGACTTCTTTACCGTTAGGTATGGCTTCAGTGGTCTGAAGTGTTTGTTGTTCTGCTGGAGCTTCTGTATCTCCAGCTTCGGTGCTCCTGAGAGCTTTGCTTTTAACCAATTTTTCATTTTGATTCAAGTAGATATTGTAAAACTTTGACCTGCTTCTTCAATTCGGGGAGGCCTTTACCCTTCATAAACTCTGACTTTGTTTTGCTGTCGCACCCAGCAGGGAACGTGCTGTCAAAATCGTTCTCGACAGCCTCGATACGCTTGATGCAATGGCGTAGCTGAGACTCAATTGACTCCTGAGATGGGTGGCTGTCCATGTATATGGCTATGGGCCTCAGAAACTGGAGCCGCTTTCGTATGCTGTCCTTCTCTGACGAATCCCTTGTCTGTGTGCCTACCCTCATTAGTCTGTCAATCTCCTCAAGTACCTGTGACTTTAACTTCATAACTGAGTCATCGTGTATATTAACATTACCGTAATCAGATTCATCATAAACCAGAAAGGGTATGCATACTTCTTTAATCGTAATGTGTTGCGCTTATCCCAGCGTCTTACTTGATATCTTTTCATCTTCTTTGTTTTGGTTTAATAATTGGATAACTTTATTATGAACTGTCAAATCACCCTCTCTTGATAATGTACCAAAAGAAGTGGGATCCCAAGAATGACTTTCAATTGGTACTTCTTTAACCCATGTTGGCATTAATGACCATAGATAGTCTTTATCCTCTTGTGTTATTTCTCTACTCATCTTCTTTGTTTTGGTTTCTCGTTTATTTAATCGCTAACATTAGCCATGAAGCATTCTGCGAACGTTGTCATAGCAGGACGTTGTAGGTCATTTCTTTATTCATTTTACTTGCAATGTTAGTGATTAGTTATTGAAAATATGGCGCTTTCTGGAAAATTTTGCGCCCACAGCTTCTCTTTAGCCAACGAATCAGCGATGTAGTCGGTCGCCAAATCAACGAACGATTGGTTCTCACGATAGTGCAGTTCAGCTATAATCTCGTCTAAATTTCTACTCACTGCGTCTGTTACCTGTCTCACGCTGAAGCTTGCCTTCTCTAGCCTGTATAGGCAGTTGCCCATGTCTCTGTCAAGCCACTTGTCTGGATGGCAGTATTCAGCTGTCCACTCAGCGTTGTTCAGCTTGTCTTGAATTTCTTTAATCTGTCTCATTTGATATAGTCTGTCTCTTCTAAATTTTCTACTACGTCTTGGTACACATCGTACTGGTCAACCTCCTCGTTCGTGAACCAGAAGTCAAGCACCGCTCCGAACTTATGCTCGTCCTCTGCCCAGTTTGACCAGTCCTTCGGGTCGTTAGAATGGCTTGAACTGAAGCCATCACGAGAGGTGTAGCGTTCCTTAAGGTACTCCCTGAATGCGTCTGCGTTGTCGGCAAGGTACTCATCAACAGCCTCTTTTGATGATAGTGTTATCTCGCAGTTGATGCTGTCGTTGCCGAAGTTGTAGAACCTCGGACTAACAAGCGCCTCGTACAGGATGCTCTCGATCAGGTCGCAGTGGTCAGGTAGTACCCTGCATAGTTCTTTAGATACGTCCTCTCTGTACCTTGCGTAGTCTACGTTCTCCATGTCAATGTTCTCTTCCTCAATGAGGTAGCTGTCGTCCATCTCCCAGATGGTGTTGTAGAATCCTGTAAATAATGGTAGGTAGGTTTTCATATTTGTTAATTTAAAAGTTCGTTACGGTGCGATTGTATCTCGTTGTTTGTTGCGATTCTAAGCCGACAAATAGACTCATTGCCGAACATATCTGTTCTTAATTCATCTGAATCGTGAACCTGAAGCACAACCCCTATCTCGTTGCATTCTTCACCCGTATAGTCTACGTGCTTGATAACTACATCGCCACGTCTGAATGGATTGTCTGATGGAATGCCACAGCACCCATGACCGTCCTCATACTCAAACATTGCGTACTTTTTTTCATCTACTCTCATAAGTTCTCTTCTATTTTAGTTACGTAATCAGGTATCTCACTCTTTGCTTGCTCGAGGTCGTAGTACCCTGAGCATCCGTCAACGTACTCGTCTCCATCGTATATGGAAACGCTGTACACGTCTCCACTTATATACTTGTCCAGCTCTTTGACCTCGCCAACAAGACACTCTTTTGCTGTCTCAATGTGTCTCTTAAGAACTCTCTTCGTTCCGAAGTTCTCTCTGATCGCTTGCTTTGTTACTATGGCGAACCCTAACTGCCCTGAGTCCCATGGGCAGCTGAACTGCTCTGTGCTTATGGTCATGCCGCTATGTACGTATGCATACACTGGCCTCAGCACCGCCACGTCATATGCCTTTCTTATTGCCTCCTCATGGCCTTTGAAGCTCCCGAAGCTTTCATGTAAGTCGTGCTTGTCTCCGAGGTCGCTGTGCTTGCCAAGGAATATGAATGTTGACAGGTTGTCAAACGCTGTGCGAGGGCTTTCTGCCCACTGGTCTCTCTCAATTATTGCTTTCATGCTTCAATCTGTATTTTGGTTATTAGTCTTGAATATGTTCGGTGGTTCTCAGCCTCTACCGTCCATGTGTTACCATGTTTGCTGTACACCTTTGCCTTGCGTCCGTTGATGTCGAGCAGGTAGGTGTTATTCTCGTCAGGCTGTCCGAAGAGTCTGAGCATTGTGCCAATGCTCGTCCTGAATTGTCCTTGGTACGTCATCATACAGCCTCTCCTTTAATCAGTCCGACTGTGATGAATGTAATTGCAACAGCAAACGCGTTGACGGTCATGATAAGTGGAGCCTGCAGTACCTCAACGAGGTCAAACGCTCCGATGCTTGCAGCCCAGATGATAGTGATAAGGGTAGGTAGGACAGCACCTGCTATCGCAGATGCCGCCAGTGTTTCGAGTAGTATTCTCATGGTCTTGGTGCAAGGTGAAATTGGTCTTTAAAATCAGAGATGTGTAGTACATCTAAGTCATCATACTGAAACTCTCGTGCCACCTCAATCATGTTCTGCATAGTATCTCTCCACGCATTAAACTCATTTAACTTCTCAAGGTCAAACCTCTCAAGAGCATCGTTAGTTGATGCCTCGTGGCATAGTAAGCACAAAATGTATCCCTGATAAACACTGTACCAATTAGTGTCGTGTGCTATCTCAATGAAAGCATCGAACGCATCCTCGGCAGTGTCAAAGGTTATAACCCTCTCCTGCCATGTGCCATCAATTAGGCACTGGACGTTGAGTTGTGTAGTTGCTGACAGTCTCACTGTCGCTCCGCAAAACTCCACGTCAACCATCTGCTCTGCCAACGGTATGCTTTTGTTAAAGACCCACATTGGTCTCCTTAGTTGTTCTGTCTGTAGTGTTCTCATTGTAGTTTAGCTTTTAAGTCGTTTAAGTTGGCGATGAGTAGGCTACCGATATGTGGCTCAATTACTCCCTCTTGAATGTCCCACTCTGTCCATTCAATCATGTCCTCAATCAATATGACCGCTTCGGGATCAACCTCACCTCGGTACTCAATGACCGTTTGGTAGTGTACCTCTGTCTTTGTCTCCTGTGCCATACCTATCTGAGATAGGGTCATCATGGCGATTGCTGTTAGTAGTGTTCTCATTTCTTTTAGTTTTTAGGTGTTATCCATTCGTTACCTCTCTTATGCTCTACGTAGCGTACTGCGCTCATCATGAACGCATCAGGCACGTCAGCCTCTATAAGTTCGCCATCTGGCGTCTCGCTCCAATCAATTGTGTTCTTAATGTTTGTGTAGATGCCGTTTCCCATGCTCACATGGGTGAACTCATGCTTTGTACCCTCGTACATTGTGTTGTTGAGTTCGCTGTTCTTTTTGAATCTTACTCTCATTATTAGTATGTTAATCGGTTATCGTTATCGCTTATCACAAATTCTCTGTTCTTAATTCCGTTCAGCGTTCCCTTCAACTTAAGGTATCCGAACGCTCCGCGCTCCTCGTCCAATGGTCGCAGGTCAGTATCGTCCATTGTGAAGACCTTTCTATTTTTGAATCGTAACGGCATCGGGCCGTCAAGAACAAAACTCACGTTGTAGCCTCTGTTCATGGCCTCATCAGCCTCGGCATCGTTCGTTCCGCTGTAGCTGTAGGTCAGGTGGTAGTTCTCGTACCGGTCAGCTATCGCTGTTCTGTTCAAGACCTTGGTGTAGTCGTAGAAACTCACGTTCGGGAAAGCTTCCATTGGGTTGCCGAATAACTTCGGGTTGATGTCGCTTGTACCGTTCAGCCTCACCATTAGCATGTCACCATGCTTGGCGCTGTATGCAGTAATCTCATCATGTAGCCACGCATTAAAGTAGCTTCTATTGACGTAGAACATTACAGTCTTAAGATACCTTGCTCGCAGTATCTTGAACTCTTTTACGTCTAGCTTTACGCGGCCAGACTCATCCAAACAGTCATCAGCACATGGAGCGCCCATTGGGCAACTGTTACCGAATGCCGTCTTATATGGCTTCAGGTACAGAATAGCTGTCTGGTAATCTTTCTTTTGACCTTTAACGACCTTGGCGCTCGTGTTGATGCCCATCAGGTAGGTCAATCTTGTTAGCTTCTTTGCTTGGCTTCTGTTGACGTACTCAGCTCCGTAGACCTTGGCGATAAATATCTGTAGGTCTTCTTTGCTTACAATTGTCTTGGTCTCACCTTTTACGTTGATCGTTACGTCTTCGCATAGGTCTTGGAAATTTTGTAGTGTTCTCATAATACAAAGTTGTTTAGTAGTTGTGTGATTAGGAATATTGCAAACACAGTTAGCGCTGCGTTTATTACTTGGTTTACTTCTGTGTTCTTGGTCATCTTAGTCTTGATAAGGTTGTGTTAAATTTGTTTATGCATCCAAGTGAAAGTATTTTCATTTGTGCATCATGGTTATTTTTCCAGTGAATGCCAGACTCCCATTTTTCTTCGAGCATGTCTCTGTATTGTATCATTTCGACCTTGCTCATTTTGTGTATGTTTTCACGCAATTCTTTTGCTGTCATTTTAGTCTTGGTTTAAGATGTTCATAGCCTCAGTTAATGTCTTCAGTGAGCAGAACAGCATGTCGCTGTTCAGGTCTCTCCTTACCATCTCAAATGGTAGGTCTTCACACGTTAGTTCATCGGTCAAGATTACGTCTTGACTCGTCTCAATCTCACCGCTGAATGAGCGACAGTCTTCTGTTGTTGTGTAGATACTCATATTGTTTTGTTTTGAAGTGAATAGTAAGCTACTTTGTACGCAATGTCCAATGGTAGTGGATGTTGCTTTCTTGTTGGGTCATCGAACTCGATGCCGAATGCCTCAACATACTTTGCTCGTTTTTCTTGCTCAGATAAGTTCTTTACGAACTCATCAAATTCTTTGGAATAAGTGTTCATGATATTTGGTATTTAGTTTAATTTAAGTTAGAAACGGAAGCGGGAGTCGAACCTGCTCTTGTACCATATCCGCCATCAACGCATTCCAATTATGCGTTAATTTCAGATCAACTTTTACCGTTACAATTGGTTTCGGTCTCGCATCCTACTGCTATAAAGCCAATCTGTAGATGCATGCAACTTCACATGCCATCTGTTGCCGTTTGAGTTGGTAATGCCAAAGGGATCTGCCGATATTACATTAGCATGAGGAGATTGCTCATGCTGTTCAGATCCGAGCCAAGCAAAGAGATGCTTGCAACTGGTCTCACTTACCATTAGTACTGTGAGTACTACTCAAGATGTCAAAGAACCTAACAACGTAGAGCTGTGCGTTTGCTGTGCTTCCGTTTTGATTTGATGATGCAATTATAGTGCATAGACATAATACGCTCCAAATTTTTTTTTCAGTGTTACAACATCAAAAAGCTGAATCCCTTGCTGCCACTGGTATACAGAGCGAAAAAAAAATCAAACTTTTTTTTTGGCAGTGATTTTGTGCTTAAAAAATGAACTAAGAGTTTAGTTGATGTAAGTGACTGTAAATAAGACAGTTAGCGTATAAAGTAAACTATTATGGCGAAATAGTATACTTTTTGGGTCGTTTGCTTTAGTTAGGCATTTGTGCTTGGGGATATTAAAGGCATGCGCTCACCTTGCGCTAAGTTTTGAAACCATTCACAGCCATCTGGCGCAGCAGTGTTTCCAATCTCGAAACCTCAGAGCGCAGCCACAGCGGAGCGAATTGAGACCAAATGCTTCCCTGATCGCGCCACATCGTAATGCGTTACGGAGTAGAATCTTACGCGCTCAACGTAGTTCTTAGTGTACTGAGCACAAACAACCGTCTATAATCAGTATTATGTTAAGTAGAGCAGCAGAGCAGAGCAGCAGAGCAGTTACCAAAGGAGGCCAACAGCAGCAGCAGGAAGCACAGCAGCACAGCTACCACAGCAGCAGCACAGCTACCAACTACCAACCAACAGCCCAGCAAAAAGCCAAAACATTTGGAGCGCATCGGCCTTTTTCAAGACCCCCCTATCGAAAAAAATATCGGTTTCGGTTGGCGACATGTGGCGTGTATGCTATATATAACCCATTACCTCAGCATATCTCATCTTCGATTTTTCGGTTTATTCCCGATTATCGACACACTAAAAGTAGTTTGTCATTTTTTTGTCATGCTGTAACTCCTTGTGTATCAAGGGTTTGCAGTGTTCTGTGTCGAAATGTCGATTTTTTACTTACGTATACGGAAAAAAAAATAATAAGACTATATAATAATAGAGAGAGATAATAGGTGTGTCAGACATACCCACGCACGTGATATATACAAAATTTTTTATACATTTGCTTCCGCTAACTCACTGATATGGACACAAGAAATAATATCCCTCGTTCAGAAGATGCCAATAACTGCGTTCGCAGTAAGTGGGTTAGCCTTCTTCTGTTCGGGGGTGTTTTGTGAAATGACCAAAGAAGATAGAATCATTGAGAACATGACGGAGGCTCATCATTTGAATCTGGATAGGCTGGAGGATAGGATGGAGAGCTATGTTGAATTAAAGGAGTTTGAGCTGAGTAAAGCTTGCACTGAAAAAGACAGGAAAAAGATACAGGGTCGCATCGACAGATACCTTGATTGGTATGACGGCATGGTTCAACAGATAGAGGACTCTTTTCAGGACAGGTTAGAGAGGAGGTTGAAGACTCGAAGAGAGAACACACGAAACTGAAAACAATTACTACATTTGCTCAAACCCTAATCAAATCAAAATGGACTACACACCAAAACAACTTTCCTTCGGAGACGAGGGTCGTCATCGGCTAATAGATGGCATCAGTAAACTATCAGAGGCGGTCAAGTCAACCCTTGGCCCCAGCGGCAACACTGTCCTAATAGAGTCTCAGAGCCACACGTCAGGCATGACGGTCACCAAGGATGGTGTCACTGTGGCTAAGTCAATTGACCTGATAGACCCTATTGAGAACCTTGCCGTGAGGATAATGAAGCAGGCTGCTGACAGGACGGCTACCAACGCAGGTGACGGGACTACTACAGCCATTGTTTTGACCGAGGCTATAATCATGTCTGTCATAAGGCAGGTTGAGGCGTCATCTAAGCCAGTTGCGATGGTTGAGGTGATTAGGGAGTTAGACAGGCTGGGTGAGGGCGTCATGAAGTCCATCAGTAAGCTGTCTAAGAAGGTAAGCAGTAGGCGCCTACTTGACGTGGCTACCATATCGGCTAACAACGACAAGGGTCTTGGGCGTATGATTGCCGACACGTACAACGAGGTTGGCTTAAAGAACGGTATCGTAACGGTCGGTCGCTCGCAGACATCTGAGACGTGGAGCGAGGTGATTGACGGGATGCGTATGGACAGGGGCTACTCTTCACCTATGTTCATCAACGACCAGAGGAGAGACGAGTGTGTGCTTGAGGACGTTCATGTCCTTGTGGCTGACATAGAGATATCCAACATACTAACGCTTGAGGGCATACTTAAGCCAGTCATCCAGCAGCAGAAGAAGCTATTGATTATTGCCCCATGCTCAAAGAACGTGTTGAACACGTTGGCGGCTAATGTTGTCAAGAACGGCTTGAGGCTGTGTGTGGTTGACGCACCATCCTTCGGCTACCGTCAGCATGAGCTGATGCAGGACATTGCGTTTAAGTTCGGTGCGACCTACTTCAGTGAGAAGACGGGTGACGACCTGAGCATTATTGAGATGAGTGACTTGGGTCACGCAGACAAGTTTGTGGCGTCAAAGAACTCCACCATTGTGATGCGTGAGAACAGTGAGCAGGACGTAGAGGCTATTGAGGGTCGTATTGCTGAGCTATGGGCGCAGCATGACGAGACAGAGAACAAGGGCGAGCGTGACTTCGTGCTTGAGCGTATTGCATCACTCTCAGGTGGGATTGGTGTGATACACGTTGGCGGAACGACTGACATGGAGCAAAAAGAGCGATTTGACAGGGTTGACGATGCAGTTTGCGCTGTTCGTGCAGCCTTGGTAGATGGAATCGTTGCAGGGGGCGGTGTGACGCTTGCAGGGCTTGCTAAAGGCGTTGACGGAGACAGTATAGCGTCCAATGCGATGAG
>Ga0233415_10001274_pt1 | contig 10993 bp, 9 predicted proteins | sample Na_anoxic_12_MG_FD_188631 | JGI IMG/M metagenome (GOLD analysis project Ga0233415, IMG submission 188631) | Seawater microbial communities from Saanich Inlet, British Columbia, Canada - Na_anoxic_12_MG | ecosystem: Environmental > Aquatic > Marine > Inlet | place: Canada: British Columbia...
GACACTGGAGATACAGGAGATACTGGTGATACTGGTGACACTGGAGATACTGGAGATACAGGAGATACAGGAGATACTGGTGACGGTAGTGGCTCTGGTAGCGGTAGTGGCTCTGGTAGCGGTAGTGGCTCTGGTAGCGGTAGTGGCTCTGGTAGCGGTAGTGGCTCTGGTAGCGGTAGTGGCTCTGGATCAGGCAGCACTATACCCTCAGCCACAAGAACCACAGACTCTTTATTTAAGGACATGCTTACTTTAAAGACAAAGGTAGGTTCCACTCAAGGGTTGTTATCTTTTAATCCTTATGTACCACAACAGTTAGCTCCTGCTCCATTAGCTAGGACTGACATATTACAACAATTTTTAAATCAACAAAGACAACCACTGGAAGCTCCTGCTAGACGTCAAGGTATGCTAACAGATGCTCAACCACCAAAAAGAAGGTTCCCTTACTAATGACATACTTACAACTTGTAAATAGTGTACTTCGCAGAATTAGAGAAGATGAGGTTGATAGTGTTTCTCAAAATAGTTATTCTAAACTTGTAGGGGAGTTCGTTAACGATGCTAAACGCTCAGTAGAGGACTCTTATGATTGGACTGCTTTACGTACTACACTGACTGTCTCTACAACTGATGATGCCTTTAACTATACCCTCACTGGCTCACAGAACAAGATGAAGTTATTAGATGTCATTAATGATACCTCTAACTTCTTTATGCATTATCGTACCTCTAGGTGGTTTGACAATGCTTTCCTAATCAACGATGCACCTACTGGCACACCTCAGTTCTATAGCTTTAACGGTGTAGATGCTAATGGCGACAATGCTGTAGATCTTTACCCTAAGCCCGATGGTGTGTATCAAGTACGCTTTAACGTAGTATTACGGACTGCTGACTTTACCTTGGATGAGGATAAGCTTACAATACCCTCCTCTCCTGTTGTCCAAATAGCGACTGCTTTGGCTGCTAGAGAGCGTGGTGAAACTGGCGGCACTAGCGCAGCAGAGTTGTTTAGTTTAGCGGACAGGACACTCTCAGACGCTATTGCTTTTGATGCTGCTCAACACCCTGAAGAAACTATCTGGTATTCTTAAATGGCACAACAACTACAGAACATCACAGTAGCAGCACCAGCTTTCTTCGGTCTTAACACGCAGGACTCACCTATTGGTGTTGATCCTTCCTTTGCATCCGTTGCTGACAACTGTGTCATTGACAAGCTAGGACGCATAGGTGCGCGTAAGGGATACGTAGCTGTCTCAGGTAATGGCTCTTCGGTGTTAGGGAGCAGTCGCGGCATTGAGACAGTCTTTGAGTTTGTGGACACTAGCGGAACTAAGGTTGTCATATCCGCAGGTAACAATAAGATATTTAGTGGCACTACTACTCTTGTTGATATAACACCTTCAAGCTATACGCCCTCAGCTAATAACTGGAAGTGTGTTAACTTTAACAATCATGTTTATATGCTCCAGAGAGGACATGTTCCTTTGGTCGGCACTGATGAGTCAGGTTCCTTTGTCCTTGCGGCTATCACTTCTCATTCACATGCTACAGGTACAATGCCTCTAGCTAATGAAGCTTTAGCTGCCTTTGGTAAGTTATGGGTAGCGGACATTGCAGGAGACAAGCATACAGTCTATTGGAGTGATACACTCAATGGTCATGCTTGGACAGGTGGCGCTACAGGTAGCCTCAACTTAACAACTGTATGGCCTACTGGACACGATGAAGTAGTAGCACTAGCAGCACACAATAACTTCCTTGTCATCTTTGGAAAGAAGTCTATACTTGTGTACTCAGGCGCTAGTTCTCCTGCTTCCATGACCTTAGCGGATACAATAGAGGGTGTAGGTTGTATAGCAAGAGACTCAGTACAGCACACAGGTACGGACATCTTGTTCCTATCGGACTCAGGTGTACGTAGCTTTGGTAGGACTATACAAGAAAAGTCCATGCCCATGCGTGACATTAGTAAGAATGTACGTACTGATCTAATGCACTTAGTGCCTTTACAGACTAACGCTATTAAGTCTCTATACAGCGCAGATGAAGCCTTTTATCTTATAACACTACCAGACAGTAACTTAGTCTACTCCTTTGACATGCGGTCGCCCTTGGAAGACGGGTCACAACGTGCAACTTCTTGGTCTAGTCTTTTGCCTTTGTCAATGACAACCCTTGAAGATGGTTCAATATACTTTGGTCTTGCTGCTGGTATAGTTAAGTACAGTGGCTACTTAGACGGCACCGCTAACTACCAGATGCGTTACTTTAGTAACCCAATGGACTTTGGTAATGCCTCCAACTTGAAGTTCCTAAAGAAGTTTACTATTACTGTCATTGGTGGTCAAAACACTGACTCTACTTTAAGCTGGGGTTATGACTATACGACTAACTTTACTAAACAAGTATTTAGCTTGTCAGGTACAAGTAATGCAGGAGAGTACGGTCTTTCGGAATACAACACAACCGCAGAGTATACCGCCTCTGCTGTTATCAACACCCCTAAAGTTAACACTAGTGGTAGTGGTGAAGTTGTTACTATAGGTGTTGAGTCAGAACTAAATGGTTCAGCTTTTTCAATTCAAAAAATAGACATACATGCTCTACTAGGGAGACTTATTTAATGTCCAACTATACAAAGACTACTAACTTTGCGACTAAAGACTCTCTCAGTTCAGGGAATGCGAACAAGATTGTTAAAGGAACAGAGATTGATACAGAGTTTAATAACATTGCCATAGCCAGTGCTACTAAAGCCAACACTGCTGAACCTACTTTTACAGGGACTGTCACAGCTCCCACCGTAACAGTTACAGGCACCTTAACGGCTGATACAATTACTGGAGGAGCATACTAATGGCAGCAGGAGATTGGTGGAATAATCTTGGGGGCTTGTTCCAAGGAGCAGGTAGCTACTACTTAGGTCAAGAAAACATTGAAGGCGCACAACAGTTAGGTAGAGATACTCAAGCAGGTGCTGACCTTTTAGCGGAGCAAGCTCGTTTAGGTTCTGAGTTTAAACCCTATACTGTCACTAGTGGCTTAGGCAACGTAGGCACAACAGCTGAGGGTGGTTTTAATCTTAACCTATCCCCTGAGCAGGAAGCCCTACAGAGCCAGCTAATGGGTCAAGCAGCTGGTTTATTCGGTCAGGTAGGGCAAGACCCTGCTGCACAGCAAGCGGCCATCTACGAGCAACTGAGAGCCACTCAGCGCCCTGAAGAAGAGCGACAGCGTTTAGCTACAGAAGAACGTATGTTATCTCAAGGACGCTTGGGTATGCAATCTAGTGCTTATGGCGGTGCATCGCCTGAGTTACTAGCGCAGGAAACTGCTAGACAGGAAGCTATGGGTCGTGCTAACATAGGTGCTAGACAACAGGCTCTATCGGAACAACAGCAAGCATTAGCTGGTGGACAAGGTTTATTACAAGCTGGTTACTCTCCACAGCAGCAAGCCTTGGCTATGCTACAGGGTAGCGCAGTACCTGCTGGCTTTGCTGATATTGGCCGTAGGTCAGGCACAGAGTTTAGTTCTCAGTTAGGACTAGGCGGCCTAGAGGCTCGTTTGAAGTCGGAAGACTTAGCCAACAGGCTGCAACTACAGCAAGGACAAGGTATACTTGATTCTCTCTTTGGTCAACAAGCTACTCCTTTGGAACAAGCGCAGATAGCTGAGATTTATAGTAAGATAGGGGATGGTAAAATTCCGGGGAGTGGTGGCGGTCTTTGGGGAAGCATATTTGATTTGTTTACGGGTAAGGATGACAATGTGTCTGACGGTGGGTATACAGGAGGTGCGTTTGAGGGATCTGGTTTAGGGAACTACCTAACAAAAGATTCAGACGGCGATGGTACACCAGATTGGCTAGATAAATACCCTGACGACCCTACTAAAAAATAAAGGATAATAGAATAATGGCTAGTCGAGATTTAGCAGGTTTACTTACAGGAATAAGTGGCGCACAAAGACCTAACCCTAATCAGGGTTCAGATGAGTGGCGTATGGCTTTCGGTGCGCAACAGGCTCAGAACCTAGGAAATACTGTAGGTGACATTGGGGGTATGCTTAGTGGCAAGCGTAGTCTTAACCCACAGGAAGCAATACAGATAGGTGCTATTAAGTTGGCTAATCAAAAGAAAGAGCAAATAGTAGCCCAACTCATTAAAGCGGGAAGAAAAGATGTTGCTGATGCCTATGTCAATGGTACAATAACGGAAGCTCAGGCAAGTGCTCAGATTTTAAGTGGTCTTGCAGAGAGCAGGATAAACCCTAATATAGTAACAACATTAACAGACTTAGGTTTAAACACAGTTGCTTCTGATTATACTAACAATGTGATTGATGGAGCAACGGCAGCAAGAGCTATCGCAAGTCACAGAGAAGCTAAGGCGGCAATAGCTAGGGGGCGTGAGGGAACAATGGCTTACCTTAGTAAGCTAGGGCTTGGCTCGTCACCTGAGATGCTTGAAGCTAAGTCTGGAGGTTACGACAATCTAACGGCTTCTCAGCTTAATAATGTAATAGACATTGCTGTTAAGTTTAATAACCCTGATATACAAGGTACTAATTATAGCTTATACAACACAGAGGATGGCAAGCAGATGGTTGGTCAAATTAAGATAGACCAAGGTGCTGGTAGAAAACAAACTGTTTGGGGTTATGTAAATCCTAAAGGTGATGTAGTTCCTGTAGATTTTAATTCTATTTCAAAGGTAACTGACAGTAGCATTGACGGTGTAAAAGTCTCTTTTGCTTCTATTAAGAACATAAGTTTAAGACTAGCAACTGCTGGTTCTAAAGCTGTGGACTCTAACGGTGAACCCCTTGCTGGTTTCCTTACAGACGCTAACGATGCGTGGGAGGCTTTAGACGAAGAAGCTAAATATACAGTAGCTTTAGCAGTGGCTACCAGAGCCGAACAATATAGGACAAGAAAGAATAACCCTTTAAATCAATTAGAAGCAGAGAACACAGCCATTAAAGAAATCTTTGTAGACAATATAGAAAAGAAAGGGTTTACCGTTGATCTGGAGTGGGCAGATACTCTTCTAAATATGGATAAGACAACCGAAGAGATAGCTAAAGGTATTGTAGATACTAAGCTAGACCCTAATGGGAAGTTTAGTGTTGAAACAAGTAGTGGCATTCCTGTAATCTTTGGTGTAAAACCTGACGAGGTTAACTAATGATAGAAGCAAAAGCAAGGGGTAAAGTATTTACCTTTGAGGAAGGAACAAACCAAGAAGATATGCTTCTAGCTATTGACAGCTACTTTGGCAATGCTCCTGTGGCCCCTCAAGAAGACAGCATTGAATATGCTTCTCCCTTGTCTGAAGAAAGAATACAAAGGGAAAGAGAACTACTAAGCCCTGAAGGTAAACCTTGGTACGCTCGACCTACTGGTCAAGACATCTCAGCAGCGGCAGTTAGAGACTTCATGCGATACATAGGTATTGGTGAGGAAGCTGAAACTAAAACTGTAGAAGGCGTAGGGTCAGTAACGAGACTAGATGAACTAGGTTTCCAAATGGACATGGGGGATAATGTTTTCTCTCGTGGTGCTTTATATGCAGAGGCTGTATATCCTACTGCACAGGAAGTTTATAATCCTGAAACACTCAGGACTGATTATATATCAGCTGAGGACTTCTATGGTAAGGAAGTTCTTGATATGCCTTTTGAAGAAAGACTAGAGTGGTTTAAGCAAGATAAAACAAACAATGCTAGAGCTGAGAATCAAATGACTGCTGCTGTCTTAGACGAGGCAGGTGAAGACGAAACTATGAAGATGGCGGGTAGGTCATTGACTGCTCTTCTTGATCCTGCTCTTATCCCTGCTATAGCTTTAAGTGGAGGTGCTGTCATACCTATGTTAGCAGCAAGTGGGGGGTATGCTCTTTCCGTTGAAGGAACACAGCAACTATTAGATTATGAACTAGACTTAGATAAACTAGCGCAAGCAGCGGCTATAGGCACTGTTTTTGCTGGTGTAACTGCTCCTGTCAGAACAGCTGGTCTACTTTATAAAGGCGGCGTACATCTCCCAGCAAAGGGTGTTGAAGTTGGAGGTAAGAAACTTTTTAATATTGTTCAGAACACACGAGCAACTAAAGGAAGTACCGCTTCTGCTAATAGTATTGTAAATAAGCTGGAAGAGAAAACAGCGCACCATCTTCTCAACACCAAGTTAGCCAATGGCAAAGCAGTAACTAATGCACAGGCTGTGGTTCTTGCTCAGAAAGAGCTAGGTCTAAGCCCTAAGAAAATGGTTGATGTGTTTAAGTATGCTTCTAGGAAACCAGCCTATGTTTCTAAAGCAAATGCTATTAAAATCATAGCTAAGAAAGAACAACCACTAGCCTCAACCACGGCTTTAGGTAAGTCTTGGGATAGACTAGCCTCACCAATCTCAACTGCATTGCGGAACATAGATGAATCAATAGCTGGATCTATTAGGAAGATGGAGATGAAACACCACATCTCTCAAGCACAGTCACTGAAAGAAGTTACCCCTTTTATAAAGGCAATGATAAAAGCTTCTAAGTCTAAAGATCCTCTTTTAAAAACTCAGTACGTTAAACTAGAGAACGCACTAAATGATAGAAGGTTTAAGACTGCTAACGCATTAATGAAAAAACACTTCCCAGAGATTGTAGAGCCTTTCAAGGCAAGAACTTCTGCATTAAGCAAGATATTTGCAAGAGCTAAAGATGCAGGGATAAAGATACCTTTTATTCAAAACTTCAACCCTCGTGTTGTTAGAGATTTAGAAGGACTCAGAGCAGCCGCAGGGACTAAACAAGCCAACGCTATTGATGACGCTCTTGAGGCAGCAGCTAAAAAAGAAGGTGTAGGTAGTTGGACGGAACTTGATGATGTAACGGCTTCCGAAGCTATCAGCAAAGCTATCTTGTTTGGAGGAAAGAGAGGGCAAAGGAAAACACTAGAGTCAGGAAGAGTCTATGAAACAATACCTGATCATCTACGACCTTTTTATTATGATACCCCTACTGCTACTCAACTCTATATTAATAAAGCTGAAAGAGAGATAGCAAGACATGAATTCTTTGGAGCCTCTGGCGTAAAACAATTAAATGGTAGCTTAGATTTAGATTCCTCAGTAGCTAAAGTTATCTTAGATGTTAAGAAGAAGAGAGGTTTAACTTTAAGTCAGCAAGGTGATCTATCCTCACTCTTAAAGGCGAGGTTTGATGCAGACAACAATGCCATGAGCAAGTCCTTTGCTACAGTTAGGGACTTACAGTATGCTGCTTTGTTAGGTCAGTTTGATTCAGCACTAATTCAGTTAGGTGATATAGGTTCTTCTTTATATTTAAATGGGATAGCTAACACAGCTAAAGCTATGGTAACTAGAGGGAAGGGTGGGTTAACTGCTGAAGACTTTGGGTTGATAAATAAAGTCTCTGCTGAGATGTCCAACATGGATGGTGTAGCGAAGGTGCTAGACGCTGCCTTAACTTACTCAGGCTTTAAACGTATTGATAGGTTTGGTAAAGATACCTTCTTAAAAGCAGCTTGGTTAAAGAACACTAAACTTGCAAGAGAAAACCCCCAAGCCATTGTCAACAAATATAAAAATGTATTTGAAGATGAAACCGCTGACTTAGTGGCTGACCTACAAGCAGGAAGAGTGACTGACAATACTAAGCTAATGTTATGGAATGAGCTTTCAGATGTTCAGCCTATCTCTTTGTCTGAGATGCCTATGGCTTATTTGAACATGAAGAACGGTAGAATTCTCTACTCTTTAAAATCTTTTGGTTTGAAACAGTTAGACGTTGTTCGTAAGAATATTATACAGAAAGCTCAGAGTGGTCGCGTGGCTGAAGCTTTTGAAGAAGCCCTTAAGTACGGCATGATAATGGGGATAACAGGAGGCAGTGTAGAGAATGCTCGTACCTTCCTGAGAAGCGGGTTTGACCTTGATGCTACTGCTTCTATGGATGATGCAGCCTTTGAAGCACTTGCTAAAATATTCTTTATGAGTAAGTACTCTCAGTCTAAGTTCTTACAGGAAGGGCAGTATGGTTCTTTCGCTATGAATCTTTTACAGCCAGCGGCTCCTAGTCTTATAGACACTGCGGGTAAAGCTTTTGATTCAGTTGTGTTTGATGCTGATGTTGACTATGATGCTTTCACTAAAACACTTAAAGCAATACCTGTGTTTGGTTCTGGTTACTACTACGGCTTAGGTGGTGGCGCTGAGAAACTAATAGAAAGGGTCGAAGACGAGAGAGCAAAAGAAGAGTAACAAAAAGCCCCCTAGGTTTCTTCCTTAGCTCCTAGGGGGCTTATGTACACTACAGTATACATTGTACAACATAAGCTACACTATTTCACATGTACCACCTACACAGGCTAACTCTTGACTGCCTGTTGTATTATCCTCTTGTTCAAAATGTACAAGGTCATTCCAATCTACACCTTTAGGCATCTCTGCTACTAACCTTTTGTATTCTTCAGCACTGATGTCCTCATAGGGGGCTTGCTGATACACATGATCACTCACTGGCAACAAGCTGATGCCGCTGATGGTATCAAAGTTTTCCCATATCCACTGAGCTACTTGCAGGAACTCGTCATCCGTATAATATACAGTGATGCTTGGCTTATGTTCACACCAGTGATCTTGGTAAGCCTTCCAAAGCTTTAACTGCTCCATAGCGCCTACTTGTTTCACAGTCACTGAACCTTTAGGGGATTTCACAGGGAAACCAAACACCAAGGATTCCGTAGACGTTACATCTTGTTCTACTGGGAATCCTGCTGCTTGCATAAAGACTGCCAGTGGGTCTTTCTTATCCGAACGTACTCTTCTAATGTAGTTGTCAGAGAAACGAGGGTGAATGCCAGAGGCAGAGTCAACAAGCTGAGATACAGTACCGCTTGGCTTAACACATGTAATAGCCACAGACTGATTAACACCAAGCTTCTCAGCCCACTTCTTGTTGGTAACGATAGCCACTCTTTTAAGGTCTTCAAGGTTTTCATTTAGTCTATCCGTACAATGGTTTAATAGTTTGTTATCCATGATGCCTGTTAAGCTGACACCTAGTAACGCCTCTTCCTCTGTGTTCCTCTTCCAAATAGCCCTTAAGTATCTGAAGTCCGTCAAGGTGGACTGTAGTGTACCTATGATCGCTGCAATCTCTACTTTCTTCTTGAGTGTTGCTACTGTATCATCTGCACGTACAACCACTTCAGACAGGTTACAGAACTGATTACTCCGTAAGATGATCTCAGAGCATGGGTTAGTACCAAAGTCCTGCTCAGGGTCTCTACGTCCGTTCTTAGCTGCTATCTTCTGTGCCGCTACTCGACTAAAGATACCACGCTCTCCTGCCTTAGACTCGTACATGGTCTGCATCTCAGATAGGAAGGACTCAAAGTCAGGCTTCTCTGTGTACGCCACGCTGTTATTAGCAAGCCTACGATGCCCTTCAGTTCTCCACCAATCTCCTGACTTAGCTTTAGCCATGCGAGGGTCAGACAAGTTAGACAAGCTAATTAATGCTGAACGTCTTACGCCTCCAACAACTACAATATCAGCTATCTTACAGCACACATCATGGCACTCAATGCTTGTCAGCTTACGACCTTTAGCTTTCTGGAAGATCTCTACGCAGAAGTTAAACAAGTCAACCAAAGGCTCTGGCCCACTAGCTCTACCACCAAAGGTCTTGAGTCTTTCACCTGCTCCTCTAACTCTACTCACATCCCACTGTGGTATCTTACCAGCATACAGCATAGCAATAAGCTCACGGAATGCTGAAGCCCATCCAATCTTACTATCACTGACAACAATGACGCTATCGGTAGGGTGGAATGTCTCAGCGATGATAGGTAGCTTGTTGATAAAGTTACGTTCAACACTAAAGCCTACACCAGTACCGCACATAAGTACATACATTAGCTCATCAAAGCTGCGAGGTGAGTCAATGTGTAAGTAGCTACAGTTGAAGCCAGCTACGTTGTCCTTAGCTAACGCTGGCCCTGCTGTCATCATACAGCGCATACTGGGCATTACTTCTAGGTTGTAGATAGCGTCATAGATCTTCCTACCTTCCTTTACTGTGATCTGCTCACGGTCACGCCAGAATTGTACATAGCGGAAGACTGTCTCAGCCCAAGTCTCCCTACGGTTATGCTCAGGTATCCAACGCGCATAGCGGCTCTTGTGTATAAACTGTTGATACTGATCCATTAAGTGTTCTCCTCTTCTACCATGTCTGTAAGCTTGTTTAAATACCACTGTGCTTTCCTTAAGTCCTCTACCTGCTTACCCTTGTAGTCATAACGCCAAAGGTACTTCATGGTGTTGCCTTTGAGATACCCCTTAAAAGCTACTGAGGACATGGACTCTTCAATGGCTTCTATACACTCAATGTTTCCTGTGTTATAGTGCTTAGGGCTGTTGACCACATCCTCTCCCCAATCAAGGTCTTGCGCTTGCTCCTTTGCAAGCATCTCGTGTGCCTCTTCCATTGCTGGGTCAACCCAGTTGTTGAAGATAGCGGCTGCTTTATCATTCGCTCTCTCTATAGCAGGGTGTGCCTTGCGTAGTCGATCCCAATCTTCAGGTGTTGCATCATTAAGTCTCATTGTTGTCATCCTTCTTGATAAAATTAATAGTGTCTTCAAATATCATCCGTGTATCATCCCCGTGTCCATTGGATCCATCTCCCACATCATGTACTCAACATCTTTGCACATTGTCTCGTAAGCATCTTCCGAAACCTCTGGGCTTTCTAAAGCTGTAGTCTTCCAGAACTCTAGCTCCATGAACAGCTCGTAGTTCTGATGCACTAGTTGTTCATTTGTTAACTCAGTTGGATTAAGCATCTTCCACCTCCTCTTCCCATTTAAAGTCTTCAGCTATCTCATCAAAGTCTCTGATAAGTCTACGTTCAAATGCTTCCAGTAAATCCCTAGTGCTTATGTTCAAAAGCTCTAACACGAG
>Ga0233415_10001276_pt1 | contig 10992 bp, 4 predicted proteins | sample Na_anoxic_12_MG_FD_188631 | JGI IMG/M metagenome (GOLD analysis project Ga0233415, IMG submission 188631) | Seawater microbial communities from Saanich Inlet, British Columbia, Canada - Na_anoxic_12_MG | ecosystem: Environmental > Aquatic > Marine > Inlet | place: Canada: British Columbia...
CAGGGAGAGACCTTCGGATGGTCAAATAGTGCAGCCTTGTATAAACCGAGTATGCTTTTCCATAGAATTCCAGGGCGGTATGGTAAGCAAGAACGGCATCTTTGGTTATTTTTGCTGTTAAAAGATAAGGATCAACCGGGCTTGAATTAGGCAAAGAGCCAAAAGGAATAACCGCATACAATCCGCGTCGAATGGGTACTATTCGACCCTGTTTTCGATAGTATGTTAGAAGCGCTTTACGGGTACTCGGCTTGCCGGAACCTTTCTCGGAGAGAAAAAGATCCAAATCTTCTACCGTAAACACATCGTGTTGTGATAGAAACTCGTTCAACTTCATAATCCAGTCCTTTTGACTCACGGTCGACTTAGTGGTAAATAATTTACGACTATCCCGCATGTTTGTCAAGTAATTGTTTACAGGATATTTGACATCTGAGTGAGATAGAGATAATTTATTTAATACCATCTCGCACTTGTGTCAAATCGTATCCCATTTCTTATGGATGTATGCCTTCCCCTTTAATGTGTGGCAGGATTTCCAAGGACTAAAAGCAATGGCGGGTGTTTGTCTGTTTTGGCAGGAATCAGCTGTTCAGATTTGTATGAAAGGATATTACCATTTCTTTTATACACTTTTTTATTATGAGGATCAGAAGCGATAAAATCTTTCCATTTTGTATCAAACCTTTCTCTTTCTTTTGCTGTTTCAAATAAGCTGTCTAAATTTATCTCGCAGTTCAGAGTACAACCTTTTGCCTTGCGCCAGGAAAGAAATTTTTGATGTTTATTTTTCATCTGTCAATAGTGCAGTCGCCATCCCTATGTTTTTCACAATATTTCAATAAAGGATTTAATGTTTTTTCCAGCCATCAAAAGACCCGCCATTTCATAAACCCTTGCCGGCGTTGTTCGTTTTTTTAAGATCGCATTTTTATATGCATCCGCGGCCTGACGCAAGCCAACCAGTTTATGATATCTAAACCCATCAACGATTGTTCTTTCTATATTGGATATGCGATAGCCGAGTTTTTTTGATATGCCGATTTCAGGATAAAGATTTCGAACCCTGATTGTTCTGAGCCATTTTTCATTTCGTCTGCAATTCGCATGAACAGATATCCATATATTTCGGCCCACATGATCGGATAGTTCATAATAGATATAAGCGGATATCGTTGAAATATATGATTCCGTACCTGTCTTTATTGTCGCGCACCTGAAATAAAGCTCCTGATCAAGTTCGGTGTCGGTCAATGCGTAGATGCCACGATAAACTCTTGTAATAATCCCGGCTTTCAGCATACTGTGAATGATATTTTTTGAAATACCATAGTCAGCAGCCATTTTATGGTTGAATGGCATATTTGAGAAATGTTTCTGCAATATTGATAAATGATCCATGGAGCAAAAAATGACACATATTTATTTATGTGTCAATATTTACTTTTTCTGATCTCTAACAATCCTCACCATTTTTTTACGCTTTCATGTTCCTGCCTCTGCTCTTAAGCCTTTCTTTGAACCTTTAATATAGATAAGGAATGATTGGCAGCCCACGCATTGCGGTATGTCGGATAAACGTAAAGTTTACCCTGAGCTTGTCGGAGGGTTTACTCTGAGCTTGCCGAAGGAATCAGATAGAAAGTGAGTTTACCCTGAGCTTGTCGAAGGGAAACACCAAAATTCTACTTTTAAACACTAAAGGTGAAGTGCACTTAAAATTTGGATTAACTTATATTTATTATGTTATTAATAGGTTATAAGTTGCCACTTTTTGCTTGACATAAGCGCTATAGAATGTCCCGGAAGTCCCTTAAAATAGAAACTTATAAATTTATGGGCGTCCCGCAACCTTAATTTACCCTCCGTGACTATTCTTTTACAGACAGTTGCTGCCCTGCGGCTGATCGAAGAATAGGTCAACCCGAAAAGATTTCCTATTTCCTGGTTTTTAAATATAAGCCGGTCTCTCACCATAAGTAAATGAGTAAATCACGGTTATCTTTATCTATTGCGGACATTATTAAAGAATTTTTAAAGTCCGTTGCATTACAGCCTAATATTATAGCTGACTTTTCCAAAAGAACGGTGAAGTGCGTCTGAAATTAGGATTAAACTTGAATTTATTATGTTATTAAGAGGTTATAAATTGCTGCTTTTTGCTTAACATAAGTACTATAGAATGTCCCGAAACCCAGCAATGGCATCATCTGATAACATAGCCTCTAATCCTTTATAGGGTCTGTAGAAATAAGGCACCGCTTTATTTTAAAAAACAATTTAAGTATTTTGTTTTTGTTGATAATGGCGGTGGATCCATAAATTTGTCCAAATTTATGGGTCCACCGCCGTTACCTTAAAACCTACAAAGATGGGTTAACCTTTATATTTACTCCTTGACATAAAAGCGAACTTTTTCCATACTTAGCTTGTTAAAAGCAAGTTCTTATCCTTTAACAACAGTCATAATTTGAGAAAAGCAAAGATCATGCCGGTTATGCCAGCATTTGCTATCAAGAATATCCCGACTCACAAAAAATCTTAAAGATAATTTCAAAAACTACCGATAACCTAAATGGATTTCTTATAATTTCGGTATTTAATTTTACAATTTTAGAATATTAAAGTATCAATTTTAAATTCAAGAGGTTATCAGGAAGCAGGATTGGATGTCGAACTTGGGCATGCACTCAGTGTAATTTCTTTAAGGCCAATTAATAATAAATAGGACACGGGGTTGAGCACCATGCAACAAAAAGAACTCACTAATTTCCTAAAATACACCGGCAAAGATCCATCCCGGCTGATATTTGAAGATGAACTCACCGATATTTATAATCGGCGGTTTTTGTTTCATTTTTTCAAATCCAAAGTTTCGTGGAATGATCTGGACAGTCGCCCGCTGTCATTGATCATGGCGGACGTTGACAAATTTAAACAGGTCAACGATGCGTGCGGGCATCAGGTCGGCGATCAGGCGCTGGTTTGGGTCGCTAATCTGCTGCGCAAAGTCGGAGATGATCAGGGTATGGCAATTCGCTATGCCGGTGATGAGTTCATGATACTTTTGCCGCATTGCAGCAAGAAATGTGGCATCCAGGTCGCAAACCGTTTGCACAAGCAAGTTCATCAGAAGCCGTTTAAGCTCCAAGGAAATAAAGATTCTCCACCGGTTACCCTCAGCATCGGAGTCGCAACAGCCTCTGAAGATGCGTTAACAGGCAAGAGTTTGATCCAAAAAGCAGATGTCGCCCTTTACTTTGCGAAAAAGATCGGGCGAGATTGTGTGGTAAACGCCTCTGAAGTGACCCAGGAAGAAGTATTCGCCAAGACGGCCATCAACCAGCTGGGAGATGTAAAAATGGTCGGTCGCGGTCAGCAATTTTTCTTGGTAAGCGAAGCCCTTACCCGATTTACGAAAAAGCAAAACCAGTTTCTCATAGCAGAAGGCGATAGAGGAATCGGAAAAACCGAATTTTTGGAAACGATTCGTCGCAATTTTACCCGTATCAATATTCTCCAAGCGAGATCCAATGGGGATCCTCATGAAATGTTTCGCCCCTATTACCTAATAAGTAAAATGCTGATTGATCTTCTCAATCAGCAAAAGGACCAGGGGACAGCAATCATTCAAAGCCTCAAACCGCAACAAATCGGTTATCTAGGACAAATTTTGCCTCAGCTGAATACTGGAGCAGCGCTACCCAAAGACATCAATGAAACCACCCTGCGCAAGGGCATTTTCGACGCCTTATTTCACCTAATTAATACCATGGCCGGTAAGCTTTCGATCATTTTATTAATTGACGACCTTCATTTTGCCGATGAGGCAAGCCTTCTGGTGTTACGCCATTTAATACTTCAGAAAGAATTCCCAGTCTTTATCTGTGGTTCCGCCGGCATTCAACAGAAGCCTAAGGAAAATGACCCCCAGTCAGGGCTGATAAATTTTTTCACCAAATACCAACAGCAGTTAGATATCCAAAAACTAAGTCTGAGCCCGCTGAGCGAATTGGAAATCGTAAAGCATATTCTGGGAATTTTCCCCAAGGCGCGGCTGCCAAAGGATGTCATCAAAGAGATTACCGAAGTCAGCCAGGGGAATCCTTTGTTTCTCAGTGAAATTTTGCGCAAACTGGTTTTCGATCAGAAAATCACCCTCGTTGGCCAGCAATGGATTGTTAAACCTATCGAAGCAGGCTATCTTCCCCGATCGTTGGATGAGATCGTCGCACAGAAAATTGCGGCGCTGGATGAAGAAGATCGACAAATCCTCGATCAGATTTCAACGCTGGGCGAGAATGTCTCATTAAGTATACTCACTGGGAGTTGTGAAAAAAAGGAAGCCAGGGTTTTGGAATTTATTGATCAAGCCGTTGAGCAGGGGCTGCTCAGCACGGATTTTGAACTCAATGATGACACGATTCGATTTGGCGGGAAACAGATTCTAGAAGTCACTTACAACAGCATTGCGCAAGATCGCAAACAGGAATTACACGATCGTATCGGCAACTATCAGGAAAGCCTTTATCAGCAAAAAATCCTGCCTTCTGCTGCTCCTTTGGCATACCACTTCAACCGTTCAACAGATCATGAAAAGGCCGGTCACTACGAAAAACTCCAGACCTCCGCCAACAATCGAAGCTTTAATGCCTCAGAGGCAGCCTCTTATCAGGTAAACAAATCCGGTGAAGGACTTAGCGTCTACACCCCGCTGGACCCGGATGACCTCCGGAATATTCCTGAGGTTATGCGCGATCTCATGGTCGCCGCGCGTAACATTGGACTTTATCCTCCTGGAAGCAATTCCATTGTAAAAATCAGACGACAACTAAAATCCTCCATCGATCAAATCCTGACAAAAAATGAGACCTTGAGTATCGATCTGGTCAAACAATCCATTCTGATTAATGGTCAGAGGATCGATATCGCCGACATCAAACTGGTGGCTGAATCGTTTGTGCAGTTATTGAAACGTTTAGATTTAAAAGGAATCGCCATCCATCAGGGCGTAGACGAGCGCGAGTTGGAATTGATGCTGCAGGTCTTTGCAGAAGGCACCCAGAAAATGTTTGATCAACATCATTGGGAGCGTTTTTCTTCTGAAAACCGGCTTGTGAATATTGAATTTAAGCAAATCCGCTATGCCATGAAGGTGGAGACGCAAAGCGGCTCAATGATGGCCGAAGCTGCCGCCAACAGCAGCGGGTCACTCCAGGTTGCAGGCGGGGCGACTGGATCGGGAGGGGCACTGAGTCCCCAGGAAGCCAATCTCATTGGTGATTTTCTGCGAAGTTTAACCGCAGTGGTCAGTGCTATTAAATTGTATCCTTTAAAAAGCAAAACCGTTTCCAGTATCCTTCATAAACTGTTGCAAACCCTGGAGCGCTTTTTCAGCGGTCAAAATATGCTTTCTTTGTCCCGGGCCGGTGATAACCTGCTGGTCAATGGCCAACGGGTGGACCTATCAGAGTTTCCGAATTTTAAAGGGCTTGCCACTAATTTTTTGAAATTTATTGACGAAATCGGATTGAACAGTCTTACATTTCAGAAAAACATCTCCTATAGCCAGCTTGAAACATTTATGGGAGCCTTACGGGAGGTTCCCGACACAGGCGTGGACAGCAATTACTTGAAAGAGTTTGCTAAAGAGCACGGACTGTCAGATATCCTTTTTGATCAGAACCTTTACGAGGGTCGTGTGGCCCAGCGCACGGCGGTGAGAGCCGACGGGCTGCTAGTTGTAGAGCAATCGGTCGGAGTCCAAAAACCGCAACCGGAAAAACCGATTCCGGCGGAGTTGTTTGAAAATTTTCTTGCCAGGTTGCCGGAACAGCTCGAGGAGTTCTTTTTGGAGGGCGAAGCAGCCAAAATTGAAAGGATCATCTACCTGCTTTTTTTAGGATATCAAGACCGTGAGCTCACCATCCGAAATAAAGTCATCGAAGTCTGTCAGAACCTCATGACCCAGTTGACCGTTGCCTACCAACATGACTTCGTGAAAGTTTTAGTCAACCCTCTTTTGGCCGAATTTGCCAAGGCAAAAGAACCCAAAATAATTTCTTCCATGGCATCTTTTCTCAACAGCCTGGTGAGGGTCTTGATGCAGTTTGTCGAATACCCACTGGCCTCAAAGGTACTCACTTATCTTCAAAACCGATATCATAAACTTAAAAAGACCAAGGACTTCCATGCACAAATTCTTGCCCATAGTTTGAATTTGCCGCTTGAGCCCATCACGCAAGAGCTTCTCGTGGAAGATCTCAAATCAGGTGAGCCGACTCGTCAGCGAAATGCCGCCCAGTTGCTCCAAGTCCTTGGCCCGAGGGTGTCGGCGCTGTTGAACGATATTATTAAAAGAGAGCAAGATTATCGTGCCAGGCAGATTGCTGCAAATTTACTGCAGAAGCAAGGACCCCATGCAGTCGAACGTCTCAAGCGATCGCTGGTTTTGGAAATCAGCGCGGAAGAACGAATGCGAATATTGGACATCATTGACATCCTGACCACAGATTTTAAAAACGAGCTCTTTTTTGCTCTGGGTGACGAAGACCCCAAGGTCCGCGAGGCAGCCTATCGACTGGCCGAGCGGTTAAACGATGGTCAGATCGTCGAATGGTTGCTTGAGTTCGCCAGAAGTCAGCAGCCTATTATAGCGGTTGGGGCCATAAAGTGTCTGGGCAAGCTAAGCCCATCGGAGGTGGAGAAGGAACTGATAACGCTGTTGAATTCGAGCAAAGATGAGTCAGTGCTTGTAGCTTGCTGCCGGGCTCTGGGGCAGATTGCCCGGCCCACCTGCATTGAAGCGCTATCAAAGGCCCTGGCGACCAAAAGGTTTTTGTTTTTTCACAAAGGCAACAGTGCCCAAGTTCGGGCCGCTGCCGCATTTGCTCTGACACAGATTCCTCATTCAAAAGCGACCCATCTCCTTGCCCAATTAGTGAATGACCGTGATCCACGAATTTGCCAGGTTGCTCAGAACTCAGTGCAATCTGTCCAATCGAAAAGACCGACACGCAGCTTGTAATACCTGAATCTTGCATGAAAATTAATGAGAAGTTGAAATAGAAATTAATGACAGCAGGTTAGGCAAACCAGAACAGTAAAACAAAATACCTATCAAGTAAAAAGGATTATAATCATTTTGTTCTCATTAATTTTCACCCTGCGGGCGAGCCGGAGGCTTCCATCTGCTGCGTTATTAAGGGCTCGGCATAGTGCACTATGGCCTCGCCCTTAAGTGCCTTGCAAAGGTTGCAGCGGCTATAGCTCAGGCAAAATCCGCGACAAAGAGCGCTTGCTGTAGCATTCAGCAACGATTTTCTTACTTTAAAGAAGGCATAACAGATCGTATGAAATACCTTTTGCCAAATAAATGGCTTGAATTACAAACCTGATTTTAATTTTTCTCGTTTATCTAAACATCGCTTTGGGCAACAGCCCGTTGAATAGTGAATAAAAGGCACTGATTTTTATAAACAGCAAAGGTAAGGGCAGTTGAAGGTGAATTTTTCAACGGCCTTTTTTTGTTCGGGTGGTAGCAGGGCTTGAGACATTGAGATGATAAGCTGCTACTTTATTTCTTTTTTAAGAAATTATTGGGGTTAATACCGGTCTCTTTAAGGATCGCCCTTAGAGTACCTTCCGGCATATCACCGGGATGATTGGGAATTGTGGTGTATCAATCGGTTTGTTCATTATACCAGATCTCGCGACTTCCGGCTGCCTGCTACTTGCCTTTCAAAAGTTGATAAGTGACCTCAAACGGCTCTCTGGAATAAAAGTCAATACTCATCAATCGATCTGACTGGTCGTGTTTGACAATAGGTGCGCTGTAGCCAAACAATACCACATCAATACCACTTTTTTTCATTTGATATCTTCTCGCCAAATGAGAGAATTTTTCTTTTTCCAACTTGCCCTTGCCCAGTTTATCTTTCAATTCCTTCTTTGATTTTAACTCATCTCGAATGCGGCTCAAATGGAAAAATTAAAGCTGTTGGACCTGGAAGATCAGGCTCTAAAACCGGCGTCCAAACTATCGAGCGGTCAGCAGCAACGAGTGGCAATTGCCAGAGCGCTGATCAAGGTTGCGGGACGCCCCTAATAATGGGGGACGTTCGTGCAGAATGTGCATTGCCAATGCAATCTCTGCACGAACGTCTCCCGTTACAGATTCCTGATTGACATAGCAATGGTTTTTCCATATTGTTCGAGATAGATTCTGGCATGCAAAGAAATCGCAAGTCATAATAGGAAGGGGGATCACTGAAATGAGCAAGCCGGTTATGATTGACCAAGAAACGCAACGGCTCGCTTCAATTTTCGATGCCATGGAGGCGAGCGCCTACATCATTAGCGATGATTATATCCTTGAATTCATGAATAAAACCGCGATGGCTACTTTTGGACAGGGTGTCGGCAAAAAATGCTATGAAGTGATTGCCAATGGCGAGCACATCTGCCCCTGGTGCCGCGCCAAAGAGGTGTTGGAGGGTGAGACTTTGCGCTGGGAGCACTCGTTTGTTCATCTCAATAAAACCTTTGAGGCGTATGAACTACCGCTGGAAAATCCCAATGGTAGCGTGTCACACATGTGCATCTATCGGGACATCACCCAGCGCAAGGAACGTGAAAAAAGGATGGAGCAGAATCTTAAGAAAGCCGAGGCTTTTCAAAATAACCTTATCCAAAGCTCCATTGATGCCATCATCGCTGCTGATAGGGATGGCAACATCATCATTTTTAATGAGAGCGCTAGAAGAATTTATGGCTACACCCGGAAGGAGGCCTTCTCCAGCATCCACGTCACTCAACTCTACCCTGAAGAAGACGACGCTAAAAAGATCAAAAAAATGATCTACGCGCCTGAGTACGGTGGTCCCGGCCGTTTGATCAATTATAAATTGGATATTCTTGCCAAGGATGGTCAGCGAGTTCCCATCATGCTTTCGGCCGCACTACTCCACGATAATGAGCGAGAAGTAGGCACGGTGGGTTTCTTCAAAGATATGCGCGAGGTTAAGCGGTTGGAAGATGAGCTAACCAAACGCTTTGAGTTTGAACACAATCTCATTCAGAGCTCCATCGATGCCATTATTGCTTCTGATAAGAATGGGACCATCATCATCTTTAATCAGAGAGCTGAGAACCTGCTGGGCTATGCCGAAGTTGAGGTGGTGGGGAAGTTATCCTTCAACAATCTTTTTCCGAAAGAAGCGGCGGTGGAAGAGCTCAGTGAAGCATTACTATCGGAAGAACACGGGGGACAAAATCGGCTTTTTCTCTATGAGACAAACCTTAAAAGCAAAGCCGGCAACAAGATCCCGGTCCAGCTTTCGGCTATGGTCATGTTTAATGAAGGCGAAGAGATCGGAATGGTGGGGTTTTTCAGAGATCTAAGAGAGATCAGAAAACTAGAACAACAGTTTGCCGATCAAACCCGGGTGCTTCACGAGCACAAAATGATCTCCTTAGGAAGGCTCTCTGCCAGCATTGTCCATGAGCTCAACAACCCCCTGGCCGGTATTTTGAACTATCTGCGCCTCATGCTCAAGATTTCAAATCGGGGCGCATTGAACCAAAAAAGACTAGAACAGTTTAAAAAATATCTTACCTTTACCGAAAGTGAGACCAGCCGATGCTCCAAGATCGTATCCAATCTGCTGACCTTCTCACGCAAATCCAAACTGGAAATCAGCGAGGTGAATATTGCAGAGCTATTGGGAAAATGCATCATGCTCAGCCAGCATAAACTCATGCTTCAGAATATCGAGATCAAAACAGACCTGGCACCGAATATTCCCATTGTTTGGGGGGATTTCAATCAAATTCAGCAATGTGTTATCAATCTCATCTTCAATGCCATTGACGCCATGCCCGATGGGGGTACCCTTACAATCGGAAGCTCTTTTAACTACAACAAGGGGATGGTGGAAATAAAGGTAGCAGATACAGGAGGTGGCATTTCAAAAGAAGATCTTCAGCAGATTTTCGATCCCTTTTTCTCCACCAAGGCAGAGGGAAAGGGACTCGGCCTTGGGCTCTCAACGGTTTATGGCCTTATCGACCGGCATAAGGGAAAGATTAATGTCGACAGCGAGCTTATGAAAGGCACCGTTTTTACGATTATCCTTCCGGTGGCTAAAAAGGATGATGAAGTAACTTCTCAATAAGTTCGAGTTAGCGGACCCAGCCTCAGGTGATAAGTTACAACAAGAACTTAATGAGAAGTTACAAGAGTCCGGGACGTTCCGAGAGCGCCGGTTAAAACCGGAAAGGTGTTGTGAATAAGGAGGAATGGGGGTCAAACCACTATAGAATGTCACCCGAAAGTTTCTGTAGTTCATGGTTTCCGGGCCACGACCACCAGGCGGTGGTTCATACAGCCCACGTCCTCCATGCGGTTTAAGGCCGACATATCGGTATGGACCTGCACGTTGCCGAAGCCCGCGCGGGCAACCAGCGCGGCCAGATTATCTGCGCCGTAGAGGCGAATGCAGTATGTTCTATCTCGGATCATCCCCCGGTTTTTGCTCAGCACTATCTCCCGGGCGCAGACCCGGCCGTCTTTGACTTCCCGCTGCCGGCAAACGACCACGTCATCGTCGATTTCGTGCCAGGCCTGGGGGGCGATTTTCCCATGCACGGCATCCCCATCGGTGACGTCCAGCAGCAGCCAGCCACCCGACTTGAGGAGGCGTCGACTCTCATGCAGGATGCGTAGGTCTGCATCCGGCTCTGGAATATAGCCTAAAGAGTTGCCCAGAATGAGTACGTGATCGAAGGCTTCGGAGGTCAGCGTGGTGTGACGGGCATCTCCCTGCACAAACTGAACGGTATAGCGCTTACCGGCAGCATCCCGTGCGCCAATGTCGAGAAGCGGCTGTGAGTAATCCAGCACCGTGCAGTTGTGGAACCCGCGCCGGCAGAGTTCCAGGGCATGCCGCCCGTGGCCGCCGCACAGATCGAGGATGCGGTCTTGGGCCAGCA
>Ga0233415_10001277_pt1 | contig 10989 bp, 8 predicted proteins | sample Na_anoxic_12_MG_FD_188631 | JGI IMG/M metagenome (GOLD analysis project Ga0233415, IMG submission 188631) | Seawater microbial communities from Saanich Inlet, British Columbia, Canada - Na_anoxic_12_MG | ecosystem: Environmental > Aquatic > Marine > Inlet | place: Canada: British Columbia...
TATTTTATTTCAATTTTATATTAAATTGTAAAATACTTTTATTTTTTCAAGTATTTAGATTTTTTTCTGTATTTTAACATCTTTTTTTTGACAGATCTTCTTTTTTTTGACAGATCTTCTTTTTTTGTTTTTCTTCTATTTGTATATATTTTTTTCTTATTTGATGTCTTTTTCTTCATCTTTTTCTTGGATTTCTTTACTCCACCAACCATTTTTTTGTTTATTAAACCTTCTTCCATTAAAAACTCTAATAATTTATCCTTTTTTCTCTCTCCTTTATATTCTTTTATCTTCTTTCCATCTTTTAAAATAACAATTGTAGGTACATACTCAACATCATTATAAACATCATGTTTACCTATTTCTTTCATTCCCAACGAATCAATTGAAGCAACTAATAAATCAGTATTGTATTTTTCATCTATATCTTTGCACATGTCTTCCCAGTCATTTTCCATAGCTATACAAGCAGGACATGTTGGACTATAATATTTTGCAAATACTGGTTGATCCTTTGATTTTTGTGCAAATGAAGAAGCATTCTTATCATTTACTTTTAAATATAATAATTTCATATATATTAAAGAGAGAAAATAACACCCAATAAAATAATTTTATTGTTTTTATATATAAATGAACAAATGGATAATTATATTGGTTATATTTTTATTAGGTCTTTATTTTTCTTCAACTGTAACTTCTTCCTGCTTAACAGAAGGCTATAAAAATATTAAAAATAACTGCCCTAATATTTTAATACAAAAAGGAAATGAAATTTATTTACATAATTCAAAATTAGCTAAAATTCCAGGTGTAAATCCTATTAAATTTGATAATTTAGAAGATTATGTTGAATTCTTAAATTGGCAACGAAGTCAAAATATTAATTGTCCAGTATTATTTTTACAACATTCTATTGACGCACAAGGAAAAGATGTTTATAATATTCGACCAAGTCCATTAGATTTACAAGGAGGTTTACCTCCTGTTTTGACTTATGGATCCGATTCCCAAGCTCTACCATTAAGTCTACAAAATAGTCAACCTCAAAAACCTGAATTTACTAAATTAATAGACGCTGGAAGAAATGATCCCCCATATAACACTAATTCATATCCTGGATATGATCCCCTTAATTTATATGAGGGTAAAGATACTCCACTAGATAAATTATTTAACGAACAAGAAGAAAATGCCCTATATAGTACTAATCCTATGGATACAAATTGGGCAGGAGCTGTTTATACACAAACCGCAATTGAAGCAGGAATGTATGGAGAAAATAAATAATTATTGCATTAAATAATCTTTTATTGATTCAATACATTTTTTTGTAATTTTTCTATTTCCTTTTTCACCTTTTATTTTTATATTATCTAAACATAAATCATCTTTTTTGAGAGAATCAATTAAATTATTTAATGTTTGAAATTTTTCCATTATTGCAATTGAACTTTTAGCACTTACATTTGGAATATTTGATAGTAATATTTCTCCAATATTTTCTTTTGTAATATTGGATTTTTTTGTTTTTTTCATTACTTCACAATAATGTTTTGAAGTAATGTTTTTTATATCTGTATTGTTCATAAATTGAATTTCTTCTTTCTCACTATTATTGCCTTCACAATTTTCCTTAGTTAAACAATCTGTCGTATCAATTACTAACACATTATTTAACATTTCTTCCCCATCATTTAAATAAAATTTTTTTCGTTTTTTTTCTTTTTCCATCTTATTTGCCATATGAATAACGAATTCACATGTTTCATTTACATTTTTTGTTCTTACTACCGAAAAACCTTTATATAACATTAATGTTATTAATGCAGAATAAATAGTTTTTTTTTCAATCCTTGTTTTTTTCTCGTCATATCTCTCCAAATCACCTTCTATAATATAAATTATATTATGATTATGAATACCATAGTTATTTAAACGAAATGATTGTTCATTATATCTACCGTCTTTTATACTTGCTGCCAAATCGCGGAGAGATTTTCTCTCTATAATTAATTCTTCTTTCTTATTAGAATTTTCAATTATAATATCACCTAATGGTAATTGTTGCAACTTTATATCATGACTATGTTCCTTAAACAATAAATTCATATTAATCATTACATCACTCTCTCGTGAATCGATTTTAATAAACATAAATAATTATAATCATTACTTATGTTTAATTACTTATTTAAATCATTTAATTCTTTTTTTTATTTTTTTTTCGTTTTGTATTTTTCTTTATTTTAAGCTTTAATTGTTTTTTTGATTTTAAATTTCTCTTTTTTGTCTTATTTTTTGCTTTTTTATTTGATTTTGATTTTGTTTTCTTTACTTTTTTAGAAGATTTATTCTTCTTTGAATATTTTTTCTTTTTTAATTTTATTTTTTTTCCTCCTTCTGGATTAGTGGGATTATTATTAGGATTTTTGGGGGTATATACGACTATTGCAGCATCATTAGCAGCATCAGCATTAGCATCTTCAGCATTAGTATTAGTAGTAGTATTAGTAGTAGTATTAGTATTAGTAGTAGTATTAGTAGTAGTATTAGCATTAGCAGTAGCATCAATATTAGCATCAATATTAGCATCAATATTAGCATTAGCAGTAGCATCATTTGTGGGAACAACAGCATTAGCAGCATCATCATCTGATAATTCCATCATAAGATCATCATTATTACTATTACTATTACCATTACCATTACTATTAGGTATAAGTGCTAAACGAGGATCATCAGCATCAGCATTAGCATTAGTATTAGTAGCAGCATTAGTATCATCATCATCAGAATCAGAATCAGAATCAGATCCAGACCTATATTTTGCTATATAATTTTGTATATTAACATTCTGGTCATTTTCTTTTTCTTTTTCTAATTTTTCTATAAATTTTTTTAAATTTCCTTCTTCTGTTATTATTTTTTCCCATTTTTTTATTTTGTCTTCCTTTTGGTTTTTTATATATTTTTTCAACTTTTTTTCATTTTCACTATAATTTATATTTTTTTCTCCAAACATACTGAGAAATTTTGTTGGAGATGACATTAATTTATTATAAGTCATAAATATTAGTATTACTACAACAAGCAATAATACACCTACAAAACCTGCTTCACTAATAAAATTTTTTATCGCTTTTCCCATATGACCCCCTATACTAGATCCAGCATCTCCTACTATGTCAACCCCCTCCTTTACAACCGCCTTTACTGCATCACGCATTACCCCAGCACCAGGAGCTAAATTAGCTTTGAGTCTCTCAGCATTTAAAATTGCTTGGGATCCTTCAAATTTAATCATATCCTCCTTTTGTTTTAACATTTCTTCTCCTACTTTTATTCCTTCAATAGCTGTTAAAGGGTACTTTCTTGGCATAAATGTTGCATAATGATTTAAATCTCCATATATAAGGTTAGTTTCAGTAGAAATATAACCAACTTTTTGGTCATAACTTGTTATACTTAAATCTGCTGGAACAGTAAGTGATGGTGAATAATTAATCAAATCTCTATATAATTCTATTTTTTCTCGTAATGAAGGTAAAACTTTTGATTGAAATTCAATAAATTTTATAAGGTCATCTAACTCTTCTTGTGATTTTTCTGGTAATGTTTCAATTGTTTCAATTAGAGAAGCACCTATTTTAATTGAGCTTTCATCTAACTTTTCAAGATTATCTTGAAGTACTGATAAATAGGCAGCCAATTGAGCTTGTGACATTATAGCTGCTTCTTGTGTTTTTCCAGGACTTTCATAATTTAATTTAAATCCAATTTCTACAACTTTTTTTCCATTTTCATCTTCACGAATTTCACTTACTAATCCAAATGATACAACAGGAATAGCATTTTCACATAAATTCTCATTTATTACTCCCAAATTATTTTGATCTGAACTAATAAATCCTGAATCAGATTCTTCAGAGGAAATATTCGTTGAAATTTCTCTACTTTCACTACTTTTAATACTTGTTGATTTTTCTGAAAGAAGATATTTTGCATTACCTATAACACGTCCTTGTATTTCGTTTAATTCAGCTTTAAGTTTTGATAATTGGATATCAATTTCTGAAGAAACAAACAAGCTTGTAACTTGACCTGCATAAGTATTACCTTTTTGAGATTCTAAATCGGCTATTTCTGATTTAATTAGTTTAATTCTAGATAAGTCTTCATCAACCGTAGCAATTAATGTTTCATAAACATTTTTTTGTTTATTATTCATGTGATCACCATAAGTTTTTCCAATATTTATACATTCTTTTTGAAATCCCCTTTGCATTTCATTCATTTTACTATTGATTTCTGGTAAACCTAAATCAATAGATAATTTTTCTAATTCTTCATCAATTTGTTTCTGGTATCGTATTTCATCTAATTCTTTTATTGTTACTTCTCCCTTTTCGTTGGTAGATTCCTCTGGTTCAGGTAAAACATATGTCATTAGGGAAATATAATTTACATTTTTTGATTTTTGAGCCTTCGCGGCTGCAACAAGAGCAAATGTTTCAGGATCAAAATATTCAATAACTTTTTCAGCTAATAAAGTAGAGGATGTTATTTGTAATTTTACTTGTTTTTCAGACATGTTCTCATCTAAATCTGATTTTGAAAGTTGTAACCATGTCATAAAATTTTTTTTTTGTTCAGGTGATGCTTTTTCAAAATGTGTAGATGCAATTATTGCATCTGATAAAGCCTCTTCATCATATTCTGGTATTGATAATTCATCACCTGGTTTTAATCTTATATAACCTTCTGGTCCCCAGTCTGATGGCAAGGAAAGCACTCTCCTTGGATCTTCTGGTAATACTAATTCATTATTACCACTTTCTGGATTATCATCATTTATAGTGCCTCCTGATTGTTGTTTAAAGTATTGTTTATTTTCATTATAAATTCCGAATGAAGTATTAAATGCTATTTGATCTGCGTTGAAAACAGTGTTAAATAAAACAAATAATTTATTATAATTTTGGGCTTTTTCAATATTAATAGGCTTATTATTAATAATTCCCTTTAATATTTCTTCTAATTTATCTCCAATACCACCAGATTGTACATCATCATCATCATCATCACCATTAACCATTAAATCTTCAATATTAATTGGATTTGGGTTTAATATATCATTTTGCATATCAAAAAGATATGCTAAGCAATTTAATAATGCATTTGCTTTCAAAGTATTTTGAAATCCTTGTAATATCATTTGACGATTAAAAAAAATAAATTGATAATAAATCAATTGATATTGACTAAAATAAATATTCAAATTTTTAATTGCTTTTTCTTTTTGTTTTTGTTCATCGTTACTACTGTTTATTTTATCTAAAACCATATTTCTTGATGCATTTAAATTCTCTATTATTGGTTTAATTGATTCCAAATTTTTCAAAGAAACAGCAGCTAAATTAAAATTTGTTTTATATCTAGGTCCTAAACAATCATCAACCAATAATTTTATTTTTTCTAAATTATTTATTAAAATATTTTTAACATTTTCTTCATTTTCATTTTCATCTTTACTATACATAGTAGAGTTCATATTGATTTCTAAACCAGATTTAAATAAATTTAAATTATTTGTTTCCATATTTACAATTTTATTTAAAAAATCGCCAATATTTTCATTATTATTTCCATCATTTGAATGATGTATTTTACTCATTATAATATAAATTTATATTTAAAATTATATTATAACTTTTTTATTATACCTTTGAATATTTACACCTTTGAAGATTTAAAGAATTGGACCTCCTCTTCCATTTGGTTTAGAATAGTATTGTGTAAAAATAAATAAATAATTTTTATTTACTTGTCCAGGGGCAATTTGAGATGATATTTTAGATGATGAAGGTCTATAAAAACCTGTTGCAGATGGGAATCCACCTCCTTTCTTAGGTCCACCAAAATAAGATGTTCTTATTGGACCTTTTTGAGTCATTACAATAACAGAAGGCATCATCCCATTTGTTCCACTTGGACCTCCAAACATAGCTTTTCTTGCAACAGCTGAACGACCTCGTTGACTTCTATATCCGTTTCTTTGTGGCATATTTATATTATAGTTACAGATAATATAAATTTACAATAATATAAATTGAACAAGAACTAATTATTTAATTTCCTGAATTGTATAATAAAACTTTCTTTCCAACACCACCAGAAGCAAGAGGATTGACTGATAATAATTTATTCTTAGCCAAGTAAGCCTTTTGCGTGGCAACAGGTAAGTTAAATAAGAAATTTAATGATTTTCCACCCCTTCTTTGAGCAGATCTATATACAGCAGAATCGCTATTAATTCCAATTCTTGGCGCAGAACCTCCCATTATTCCAAAAATTTTTGTGTTACAAGAAATTGAAGGAGTATTTCTAGCTCTTTTGCTTCCATTCATTAATCCGACAGGCATTATATACTTTCTAAATATTTTTTTTTATTGTATGATTTTAAAATACTTTTTAAAATATTGTTTAATCTATTTAAATAATTAAACATATATTTATAAATAATATATTATTGAAATGAGTGAATTCAAAATATTAAATGATGACGATATTATTAAATCAGAAGATGGATTAATATTTAATCCATATAATCCTAATAATAATGAGATTACATTGAACCAAGTTCAATTTATTCTAGCTAAATATAATTTACCATCAACAGTTCATAATTTAAATCTATATAAGCGAGCATTTGTTCATAAATCTTACACCAAGAGACCTCAATTACAAAATTTAAATGAAAATATTACCATTATGGAAAAACCATTTGATTGTTTACCACTTCATACTAAATCAAATGAAAGATTGGAATTTTTGGGGGATGGTGTATTAGAATGTATTACTAAATATTATTTATATCGAAGATTTCCAAAAGAAAATGAAGGATTTATGACAGAAAAAAAAATTGGATTAGTAAAAAACGAATCTATTGGAAAATTAGCATTAGAAATGGGATTACATAAATATTATATAATTTCAAAACATGCAGAGGAGAAAAAAACCCGCACTAATTTAAAAAAATTAGGCTGTTTATTTGAATCATTTTTAGGAGCTCTTTTTTTAGATTTCAATAAAATAGAAATAAAAGACGAAGATAAATGGTTTGAAAATATTTTTGTTACAGGACCTGGATTCCAAATGGCGCAAAAATTTGTTGAAAATATTTTTGAAAAACATGTTGATTGGATTAAATTAATAAATGATGATGATAATTATAAAAATATTTTACAGGTAAAAATTCAAAAAGAATTCAAAGATACTCCTCACTATATTGAAATCAATCATGATGACGAAGAAGGTTATAGAATGGGTGTTTATTTATGCTTAGGTCAAAAAATACACGAAGTAAATAAAGAAGATGCTATTGATTTTAAAATATTTGGTTCATTTGAAAAAATACAACAACATATTGAATTAAATGGTAAAATATTTATATATTTTGCAGAAGGTATTCATAAAATTAAAAGAAAAGCAGAACAAATGGCATGTGAGGAAGCTATTAAATTAATAGGTAATTAGGTAAGTTATAAGTAAATTAAAGAATTTTAATGTATTGATTTATTATAGTAATGTCAACAAATATTTTAGAACAATTAAAAAAGAAACCTGTACCAAAAAAATTTGATCAAATAAAAATAAAAATAAAGCAACCTAATCAACAAGAAAAAATAAAATTAAAAACAAAAATTGTTGATAAAACCAAAGATTTTAAATTATCAAGAGATGAATTTTTAAAAACTTTTAATCAATTATTAACCGTTCAAACAGCACCTAAAATAAAAGATATAGTTTCAATTAAAGAATCTGATTCTATAAATGACTCTGATTCTATAAACAAAATGAAATTAGAAGAAATAAAAGAAACAATACAAACTCCTTCTAAAAAAATAAAAAAATTGCCTAAAAAATTTAAATTAAAAATAGTCGAAGATAAATCAAATTTAGAAGAAATAGACGAAATAAAACCTATACGCGCAAGAAAAACTATTAAACCCGATATTGAATTAATTAGTGACAATATTGATCAAGATTTGATATTAAATGGAATAAAAATCAGCGATCGCCTTCCGCCACCTGAAAAGAAAATTTTATTTAGAGCAAATGCTTACTATATGGATAATAGAGAGATTTTTGTTAATTTTATTAATGCTCTTTTTAAACCTTACAAAGAAGAATTTTCAAAAATGGAAAATATTATTTCATGTGATAGACCAAAAGATGCTAAATTTTCTTTATTAACACATCAGAAGTTAGTACGAGATTATTTAAATTTATATACACCATACAGAGGACTTTTATTATATCATGGATTAGGAAGTGGAAAAACATGTAGTTCTATTGCAATAGCAGAGGGATTAAAAAGTGACAAACAAGTGATTATTATGACACCTGCTTCTTTAAGAATGAATTATTTACAAGAATTAAAAAATTGCGGTGATATGTTTTTTAAACTAATCCAATATTGGGAATTTATTACTTTACCTGATAATTCTGACGCTAATTATGAAACTATTCTTAATACTTTATCAGGAGTACTTAATATTTCAAAGGAATATATTAAAAGAAAAGGTGGTGCATGGTTAGTAAATGTAAAAAAATCATCTAATTATGATGAACTTACAGCTGAGCAAAAAAATGGATTAGAACAACAATTAAATGAAATGATTACCTACAAATATAAATTTATTAATTATAATGGATTGAGAAAAAGTCATTTAAAACAATTAACACAAGATTATAAAATAAATCCTTTTGATAATAAAGTAATTGTAATCGATGAAGCTCATAACTTTGTAAGTTTAATTGTCAATAAATTGAAAAAACCTGATTCATTAAATATCAAATTATACGAATACTTAATGTCAGCTGAAAATTGTAAAATTGTTCTTTTATCAGGTACTCCTATTATTAATTATCCAAATGAAATATCCATCATGTTTAATATTCTTAGAGGATATATTAAATCATGGTCTTTCTCATTAAACATTAAAAAAGCAACAAAGCTTAATAAAAGTGAAATGATTAATATTTTTAAAGACTTTAATATTTTAGATACTATTGATTATAAACCTTCGACAAAAATTCTTACTGTAACTAGAAACCCTTTTGGATTTATAAATATCAATAAAGATGGTACATATAAAGGAGTGTCTAATTTTAAAGTTAAAAATAAAGGTAATATAAATGATGAAGACTTTGTTAAAATACTTTCTTCCATTTTAAAAAATAAAGATATTGAAATAGTTCCTTCATCTATTAAAATAAATACTTATAAAGCTCTTCCAGATGATTTGGATACATTTAAAAAATATTTTATTGATGCAAATGGAAAAATTATAAACACTAATCTTTTTAAAAGAAGAATATTAGGTTTAACTTCCTATTTTAGAAGTGCACAAGAAAAATTGATGCCAACATATAATAAAGACACCGATTTTAAGGTAGTTAAAATTCCTATGAGTGATTATCAATTTGGAGTTTATGAACAAGCAAGAATTGAGGAAAGAAAATTAGATAGGGCTAATAGAAAGAAAAAAATAATGCAAGTTGACGGACTTTATGAAGACACAGTTTCAACATATAGGATATTTTCCAGAGCATTTTGTAATTTTGTTTTTCCACCTGAAAATCCAAGACCTATGCCATCAAAAGATAAGGATATTTCAACTATTGATTTAAATAATACAAATGAAGATGTTCTTGATGCTGTAACTATTCAAGAAAAAATAGAAAATCCAGACGGACAATATGCTTCTGATGAAATAGAAGAACTAGAAAAGGAAAAATTAGAAGTTCAAGATAAAACATATGAAATAAGAATTGATGAAGCATTAAATTATTTAGTTCAACATGCTAATAAATATTTTTCACCCAAAGGTCTTGAAATATATAGTCCAAAATTTTTGAACATATTAGAAAATATTCAAGATCCAGAATTTAAAGGATTACATCTAATATATAGTCAATTTCGTACATTAGAAGGAATCGGTATTTTAAAACTAATTTTTGAACATAATGGATTTGCACAATTTAAAATAAAAAAAGATGAAAAAGGTATTTGGCAAGTTAATATACCAAAAGAAAAAATGGGATTACCATGTTTTGCCCTTTATACTGGAACAGAAGATGTTGAAGAAAAAGAAATATTGAGAAATATATTTAATAGTGACTGGAATAAAGTACCTGACTCTATTGTATCTTCATTAAGTTTAATATCAACAAATAATTTTTATGGAGAAATTATTAAAGTTTTAATGATTACATCATCTGGTGCAGAGGGTATTTCCTTAAAAAATACAAGATATGTTCATATTGTAGAATCATATTGGCATCCAGTAAGAACACAACAAGTTATTGGAAGAGCACGCCGTATTTGTAGTCATCAAGATTTGCCACCTGCATTAAGAACAGTACAAGTATTTTTATACCTAATGACTTTTACAGAAGAACAATTAGCGGGTGAAAATGCTGTTGAATTGAAACTTAAAGATGGAAGTAAATTAAATGATAAAATTCCATTAACAAGCGACGAAGCTTTATATGAAATTGCAACAATAAAAGAAAAAATTAGTAATCAAGTGCTAAAATCTGTTAAAGAATCTTCAATTGATTGCGCAATTTATAATAAACCTGGAACAATTGAAAATCTAAAATGTTTTACATTTGGAAAAACAAATCCTTCATCCCTATCATTCCAACCATCAATCTCAAATGAAGAAAAAGACACATTAGCACAGGAAAATAAACGAAAAATTACATGGAAAGCAGAAGAAATAACCTTACCTATTGATGGAGTAAAAAAGAAGTTTGCTTTAAATAAATCAACCATGGAAGTTTATGATTTTGAAAGTTATAAAGAAGCAATTGAATTCGGGACAGATCCTATTTTGATTGGAAAATTAATTAAAAAGGATGATGGAAAATATAAATTTGTTAAACTTTAAACCTTTGAATTTTACACCTTTGAAT
>Ga0233415_10001279_pt1 | contig 10985 bp, 13 predicted proteins | sample Na_anoxic_12_MG_FD_188631 | JGI IMG/M metagenome (GOLD analysis project Ga0233415, IMG submission 188631) | Seawater microbial communities from Saanich Inlet, British Columbia, Canada - Na_anoxic_12_MG | ecosystem: Environmental > Aquatic > Marine > Inlet | place: Canada: British Columbia...
GGAAAGTTTCTGTTTGACTCAATTATCGCAGATTTAAAGTGGATATAAATAGACATGAAAAAAAAACATAGGGTGCCCAAAATAACTTCAATTCTTGAGGTCTCGCCTGGCATTTGATTACAAGAGCTTAGGGGAGAGGAGGAACGGTGGAGGTGGTGGAGTACTTCTAATTTGTTGTTTTTGTTATGCTCAGTCTTGCAAAGAACTACGGTTAACTACAAAGTAATAGACACAGCCCGTATTCCTCCTGGCACCTTATACTTTTCTCAATGGTGATTAATCTTTGTCCATTATGTTATCCCAGCAATCAGAACAAATAGATTCTTCAGTACTACCACTTTTTATTTGCCCACACTTACTACACCAGTCGATTGAATCGTGAGAATAGACTTCAGAGCATTCAAAGCAAATATGGCCATCATCATCAAAACCAAGAATTAAAGATTCCGTTCCACACTCTAAACAATTTTCCAGCACTTCATCTTGACGACCTTTTGCTATGCCATATGAACTAATATGTAATACGTTCGACCTATAACTGTAGGCAAGGGACTCTCCATCTACTTCAGAATGAAAACAAAAAAGACACGTTCTATTTTCTGTGCATAGAGGGAAAGTTTCATTAAAACATTCGGGGCATTTAAAAATGACATCATACTCATCCAACTTACCCTTAATTTCTATAAGTCTTTTTTTCCGATACGAAGCATATGAAATTATTTTTTCTCTTAATTTAGAAATTGAAGTAGAATACTCCGAACCCTCAACCTCTAGCTTATTTGAAATAAAACCCAAGGTGAATTTTAAAACTTTATAGGAAAGGCTTCTTAAAGAATTTACGTTGTCTGAAATGGCATAGTGTTCAATATTTTTTCTTTTATCTCTTAGAACATACAAGATATTTTCAAATTCTTCACTTATCATTTCTTCTTCAAGTTGGTTCAATCTCAAAATACAGTTCTTAAATGCCACTGACTGAAAGTGACCAGATACTAACTTTTTTTCATCAGCCTCATCTACATTTTCAAATAATAAACACCAAGACTCATTAGCCAATCGCTCTTTAAAAGCTAGTGATATCCCTGAGAATAAGTCTCTAATCGCGTATTTTAACCTACGCTCCTCTTTGGACTCCAAGTGCTCTACAGCAGACTGTAAATAATCGAGCCCATTCTCTAATAATGTAAAAGTTAGTTCACTCATGTTTATTTTTATACCTTATTATTTGTAATTTGCGACTCGATTATTACAAGAGTATTCACAAGTACTGATTCCTACTTAGTTCCAATGAGTTACAAAAAACTAAAAATTTAATTAATTGTTTCTAAGGGCTCGCAATGAAAAAGTTTTTCTATTAGTGGGTGATGCACCACTGTTATGCATAGTAGCAGTGGTGGAGCCCTAGATGGTGCCTAAAATATCTTTCTCCATCAACTTTCGAAGTGTAATTTTCGTACAGTTTGTCTGGGTTCCATCTTCAGCAGTGATGCTTAACCCTGGTGAAGAAAATTCTTCATCTAGAACTTTGGAAATCCAAGCAAATTGAGAATTTCCATCGTCAAAGGATGATGAGCATATCCCAATTAGTCCAAAATCATTGGTCATTACTGGGCCACCGCTATGTCCAGGTTCTGTTTTAGCGTCTGATTCAATTGTTGGAAAAAAGCAAATGCTGTTGCTTTCCCCATTCGGATGAAGGTCGACGACTTTTCCTTCACTTTTCACCATAGAAGGTGTGAAATGAACAACCTTGATCTTGTTATTTTCATCACATTCTACTTTGAACTGATTTGAACTAGCGGGGTAACCAAGTACTGTGATGCCTGCGCCTTTAGCCACGTCCTCTTTGATAGGCAATCGAGGTCCAGGGGGTAAAGGATCAGGTGAATCATGTATTACATGTATGATAGCAATGTCGTGATGGAAAAAGACATTCACGCTGTGAGCTTTATGAAAGCTAAAAGATTCGAGGTTATTTCTTTTAAATATCCCTATTCGATTATCTTCTTCTCTAAGGAGAATTCGTCTCTGTAAAATCTCTGGCTTCCTCCTCTCTCCATTTAAACTTTCAAATATAGGAAAAAGGTGAGCAGCAGTTAAATATATCCCCATTCTGGCAATCTGGGCACATGAACCTATCAGCTCAATAGGAATACCCTGTTCGTTCAACCTAAAAACCGGGTGAACTAATTCGTAAACGGAGTGCTTGCTACCAGGAATAGTAGAGTTCTTTGTTGGGACAATTGAGTACGTCACATTTTCCACCAAGTTTTCACTGAGGTGGTGATTGTATTTTAACTGTCTGATTTTGTTCAGTTAATTTTTAGAAAGAATACAAATGACTACACGATGTTTCTTACTCTAGTAATTTGAATACTTTACACATTTCTTACAGTTTAAAACTTAGAAGACTTGCTGCGGTAGTTGAAGGGTCGTGGAGCTTTAAGCAATCAGAAATCCCAGAAATACTCACCCCTGACTTTCTCACATATATTTGAAGGGTCTTAAGATCTTTCCAACCTCCGGCCATCATCACCTTTATAGGCGCTATCCCTTTTGAAAGCATTATGGTCGCCCAGGTGGCTCTTAAATCGTGAAATCTAACCCTAGGAAGTCCTACGCCCTCTAAAAACCTTCTCAACTCACGTGCCTGCTCTCCCCTATCCCACTTATCAATTCGGGGAAGAACAAAATTAGAATCAGAGTTTTTAATTTTCAATTCTCTAAGAACACAGATTAAGTTAGGGGCGATCTCAACTATCCGGTCATCCCCGCTTTTAGTATCTTTGTAACCGTCTTGTTTGCTCCATGAAGAATCAACCTTTATACGGCGGCTTTCTAAATCAACCTTGTCCCAAGTGAGAGCGTATAACTCTCCATTTCTCATACCCGTATAAAGTGCCATCGCCCAAACTGGATACCACTCAATATCGACAAGTTTTGCCTGCGTTAATAGTGTCCTAACCTGAGATTCTGTTAATGCAGACTTGATCTTGTCGCCTATCTTAAATTTCATCTTTGGTGTTGGGTTTCGATCAATATAACCAGCCTCAAGGGCGTATTCAAAAGCACTTCTAATGTATTTTAGAACATTTTTTTGATGGCTTGCTGATCTATTTCCAACTTTTATGGGTATCAGCTCTCTAATTTCTTTTGACGTTATGGAATCAATTAACCTATTACCCCAATCATTAAAGGTATGAGCCCTTAAACCAAGCCAATAGCTTTCAATGGTTTTTTTTGAAATATCTCTTTGCCCAAGAGCTTCAATGTACTCTTTAACAAGAGTGGACCAATTTGGGACAACAGTTTCTTTGAACTTCTTGTGCACTTCAACGATGAGACTCGCGTAAACTTGATTGGCCTCTGTTTTTGTTTTTATTGCCTTACGCCTAAGCGAATAGGGTTTCCTTGTTACAGGGTGCCTCTTACTAAAAGAAACGCTATAAGTTTTAGTCGCTTTCTCGAATTTGATCATCTTATTAACCTCTAGGCTCTGCCATCAATAGCTTTCTCAAGTCATCAATACGGTAGCGATTACTTCTAAAGAACTTCATATATGGGAGCCGACCGGAACTTGTTAAGTTGTATAGCCTAAACTTTGAAATACTCAAGTAATTAGCTGCTTCATCAGAATTGAGAAATTCTTTCTCAAACACTCCCGCATCTTTCTCTCTACCTTCTACTTTTTTTTTCATGATTTTCCTACTAGCCTTTGAGCACTTTTCGGCATTGATTTAACAGGTTTCCATTTTCTGCATCAAACAATTCTAGTATCTGCTCGTGCTTGTAATGAGAGAGTAAAGTTATAATATATACATCTCTAAGCAGTCTCTTTCTTGGCCTAAATGATAGAGTTTCCAGCGTAGGAATTTGAGAAATCATCCTACGTGTACCTTCCAAATTGATATCATTATTTTCAATAGTTAGTAGCGCGATATCGAGTTTATGAAGTTGACGATACTTAGAATTATCTTTTTTCATTTTAAATTCTGTATTGTGAATCTCTCCATCAATTTCAATTGCCAGCCCCTTAAAAACTCTTGGAGACCAAAAATGATCAGCATTATTTACCTCTGGAGCTTCACCCTTAACGCCAGGAATGAAAATATCAACGTTCCGGTTTCCGATCCAAAAAGAGGTCAAGATTTCACCTGAGTAGTGCTTTCGAATCTCTTTAACAATTTTTGCCTCGTGTCTTGTTTGCGTTCTCTCGTATAACTTATACAGCTCCAAGCGCAACATATCGTAAGCAAACTCTAATTCCTGGAATGATACCTTTTCCTCAACATTTCTAAATAACGACCCTTTCATGGCATGCATGATTCCTCCTTGGTACTAAAGACCCTGGTTACATTTATTTGTAACTTGTTTAATTCGATATATTTCAAAGGTTTATAAACTTACCTTCAAAACTTTGAGCACTTATTCACTTAGAGACATCTTTGTGCTATTAGTGCCGTAAGTACTTTTTAAACATAATGCTTGAAGTGTCGTCTGTGGAGTCGGATGAGTTGCCGATTAATTACTGGGAGCGTTATTATGTTAAATGAAAGTCAGATCCAATTTCTAAAAGATGCCATTAAAATTGAAGCACAGAGGGGCTACTTTCTCCACAATGAATGCAAGAACTATAAAGCAAGAGTGGAAGATGGTAATTTTTGGGAATTCGCAACTTTTCATGGCGACTTATCAAGGAAGCCAATAAAGCTAGCCCTAACTATAATAGCTGCAATTGAAGCCTCCCAAGGCTCTGTTGTAAACATGGAGTGGTTAAGACTATTTTTTCAAGAAAAAGGTGAATTTAACAAATTTTTAAATGAGAATATGCTAAATACCTTTTACCGGCCCGAGAGTGCTCCCAAATACACCCCTGATGATAATCTTTGGAGTAGAAGATTAAAAAATGATTTGTGGCGCTCAGTATTGAGTCCCCCACTAAAAGGGATTGTTAAAAACACTTCAGGTTCAAAAAATTCTCAAAAAAAACAATTCCATATTGAAAGTTATATAAGCCCACTTCTCAAGTGTGTTGAAGCAGCGAAATCAGGTGACTCAATGAGGGTTCACCTACAACTATTGGAAGATGAGCAAAATAATAATGGAATTTCATATGCCGACGCTGAATTTTTCAAAAAAAAACATCCAGACTATTTTAATACAGAGCTAAAAAACATAAAGGTTCACAAGCTATCAACTGAATTGAATTAGATTGATATTAAGCAGCCTTTTTTTCTTCACCTGTACTTGATCCTTCTGGATTATCTTGATCTTTGGCAACAGTTGACTCGCTTGTATTGGTGACTGGCAATTGTAGGATCGTTGCTCCCTCACCTTCAGTGCTATCACACTCATCACTGGAGTTTGATTTAGAAGTATCACTGCTCTTGGGTGCTTTAGACTTTTTAGCTGGTTTTTCATTTATCTTTTTAAGTAATTTTTTATTTACTGTATCAACTGAAGATTTCACAATCTGATTTTCAATAATTTCTTTAACCATGTCTTCACTTATTTTAAGGCCTGATAGGGTTGAAAGTTCTTTGGTTACTAATTTGATTACTTTATCACTCAGTATTACAGCTACTACATCTTCAACTTTTGTAGCTTTCACCTGCTCAGATACCGATTTCCAATCATTATTTAAATATGATGCTTTTGAGAATAAGTAAAATTCTTCAGCTAGTGACTCAGGGCTATTGTTTGTACCAAAGTCAACCTCATGAATAAGGTTTGCCGTAGGCTCTTTTTTTGATCTCTTAACCATGTAAAGTCGCCATTTCACAGCATTTGTTAACATGAAAAAATCCATTCCCTTTGTTAGGCAGTAAGACATGGTTTGATCTATGTGATGCTGGTTTAACTCTATATGAGCAGCTTTTGCCTCGATAACAAAATCAAACTTATCTTTTTTCTTTGAATTAGGACCTTCCATGAGCTTAACAACGTAATCATACCTACTGTTCTTCTCTCTCATTTCAGTTTTAAGTTCATTATATTTATCGTAACCAAGTACATAAGAAAGTATGTCATTTAAGAGAATTCTTGCATCGTCTTCAGAAGAAGACTTCCCTTTTGCCTGCAAATTATGAATCAATGGCATGAATCTTTTCAATTCTTGAGTTATCATTTTTTTATGCTTTGATGGCACCTTATACATAACATTCCCCTATTATTTAAGCTTTTGTTCACACTCGTATCGTCAAAAATGTGTGCTCAACTTAATTTGTTTCACTAAACGGATTTGTCCTATTTTAAACAAAGCTCATATATTTTGGTGTTTCCAAATCATTAGTATTTTCAACCTTGTTAAGCATCCGGAAACTCCACGTGATTCCAGTATTATTCAACGGTTTATTCAACCGTAAAATTTGAGGGTTTTGGAAACGGCTGATTTTGTCACCCCAATCCTCTTTGCAATCTGGGAAAGGCTTAATCCTTCAGATCTCAGCCTTATTACCTGGTCAGCATCAATAACCTTTGGCCTTCCTAGCTTCTTTCCATTGGCCTTTGCATTATTTAGTCCCGCTATGACCCTTTCTCTAATCAATGAGGCCTCAAACTCCGCAAAACTCGCTAGAATATGGGCCATTAGCCTGCCACTGGCGGTAGTTAGATCTATATTGTCCTTTAAAGAAATAAACTCGATATTGAGATCTGATAGCTCCTGTAGAGTACCAACCATCCCCTTTAAAGATCTAAAGAGCCTGTCCATCTTCCAACAGATCAAGACATCAAATGCTCTCTGTTTAGCGTCGCTCATAAGCAATCTAAACTCTGCTCTATTCCCATTGAGCCCAGTTGCCTTATCTTGATAAATGCGGGTTATTTGCCATCCTCTCGCCTTAGAAAAGGCTTCTAAGTCTCTTCTTTGCATTTCGCAAGATTGGTCTTCTGTAGAAACTCTGAGGTAAATAGCGACTCTTTTCATAGACAGAGTATAATGCATCGCAATAAATTGTCAAGCAATATATTGTCTTGCAATAATTCCAACAAAGTTTATTATGTGGTTATGAGAAGAAAGAAGGCCCCTGGGGATTACCCACAATTTTCATTTAGAGTCTCTCCCGATGATAAAGAAGAGCTTATGGACAAAGCTAATGACCTCTACCAAAAATTTAATTCAAGCCTTAAAGATGACCAAAGAGTGTACAAGAAAAATGAGATATTAATAGCTGCGTTAAAAATTGGATTGAAGCAAATAAAAAAGGCAGACATAGATGACTCATGAGATTCAATTGATTATCAAAGAGATTCAGGATCAAGAGAAGATAAGGGATTCAGCAATAAATGTAGTTGGTGGTATTGCTTCTTCAGTCGCTCTATTTACAGATTTATTTGCTACTGGTGGATTCTTATCATTGCTATCTCCAATTGTAGGTGAAGCCACAAAAAACCTAATACGAGGGCAATTCATTGAGAACAAGACACCTAACAGGAGAACCAAGTTAATAGCATCCCTGAAGCATGCACTAATACAGATTGATGATATGCAAAAAAATGGAATTAGCTTTAGAAACGATGGAGAGCTTACTGGAATTTGGTCAGGTAGAACATCAATTGAGGAAATCCTTGAAGATTTTTTTAAATTCAGCATTAATGAGTCTGAAGCCAAAAAGCTAAAATTTTACTCTAATCTCTTTACTAGTGCAGTATTCGAGAATGGCTTCTCAAAACAAGAGTTTCATCATTTAATAAAAACACTTGATACACTAACCTATAAACAGCTGGTGCTTATTAATATCGCATATAAAAAATCTCAGGGTCCTTATCAAACCCTGCTTAAAGCAGATCACAGTCAGTTTGAAGCCACTCCAGAAAAACTCCCGCCTGAACTACTTTGCACACTTCAGGAAATATTAAATTTATTTCAATTGGGATTTGTTGGAGAAAGAAATACTGGGGGAACATTTTTAAGTTTACCTGATGCATTTGCAGTGACACCAGATCAGTTAATTATTTATGGCCAAGGAAAAAGGCTCTACGAACTCTGTAAATTAGATCAAATTGAAGATGCAGATGTGCAGTATGTTGCTGATCTACTGTCCTAAAGATTGTTTTTTATAATGACTCAATTGCCTCAAATCAAATATCGTACTTTTGAACAAAATTAATTTCTATTGGTTTATTTGTAGCTGATAGATCATTTTGTGGCTTCTCTGACCAGCCTGCCCTGCACTTAAGCCAGAACATAGTCATTGCAGGATAGTCTCCAGACATGGCCATTTCAAAGGCTTTGGATGCCACTTCAGTAACTCCATAAGATCGCCCTTTCTCAAGCGCTAGCTTTAATTCTTCTGATTCAGCGATTCTTCTATCAAGAGTTGATTTTGAAATCCCAAGTGAGCCTGCAATGCTCCCTACGGACAAACCTTTTGCTGCTAATTGCTCAACTTTTTGAATCTCTTGAGCAGTTAATTCGATTTTATCTCTCATAGTACCATTATAAGCTCATTTGGGTCTCTTTGTGGAGTTTCAAATTACATTAGCGAGAGTGCTTTTGTAGTTAACGTCATCTTTCAAAAAGGCTTCCTACAAATGCTTTGAACAATCACATGCCTATTTGTAGTCACTTTTTTAGCGGTAACTACGGCCGAGTACTACAATTGACATCAACTGGGGTTATTTCAGGTGATTTCCAGTGATGTCGTGGTGTGAACTAATCGTGTTGAAAAAATCTATGTCATTGAAAAAGTTGAAATAAAAAAAGCTCCTGCGGTGGAGCTTAATTTAGTTTTTCTGTGGTGGAGGTGGTGGAGATGCCATAACTCTCCAAAATTAAAGACTCACATTTTGAAAAGTACTACAGATTACTACAGCTATCTATTCACCATTAGAGATTTTAAAACACTGAAGCTCAATTGAGTGATTTTCATCAAAAGAGCTATGAGAAATTCCCCTTTGACCTTTATCAAATACCACGTTGTAAAGTTTTTCTACTGTAAATCCATCTTCTGCCAGAAACCTAACAGATAAACTTCCATCTCCTGGTTTAAATGCAACAGGAGGAACTCTGTCGTACTGAAACTCTGCATACGTTTCACTATACTTAAAGAAATACATTGCATACTGATCATTTGAAAAGATGGGAGTATTGTCTTCTATTTCGTTTTTTTCTGTTGGTGTAATACTATTAAAAGTATTGTATATCTTCTGAACTATTTCACCACTATCTTTAACCATATAAGAAAGACTACAGTTATATCTATCTTCTGCGAAAGCATTGCTAATTAGCCCCATTAATAGACTCGTGAAAATAAATTTATACATTTTTTAGCCCCCCAGCTTATTGTGACATCCCAAAATAATATTTAATTTGGAAAGTTTCTGTTTGACTCAATTATCGCAGATTTAAAGTGGATATAAATAGACATGAAAAAAAAACATAGGGTGCCCAAAATAACTTCAATTCTTGAGTAACTGCCCAATATACTGTTTTTAAAGAGATCGTATAGTTTGGGCAAGAAAAGGAAGTTCTCCGCGGGTCGAAGTTCGGTCATCTAGGTATTTCCAAAAACTCACACCAAGCTTTCTGCAAGTTGAGATTATTGATAACATCAAATCCCAGGCCTCCATGCCTTGTCTAGATCTATTTTGAAGCGAGATCTTTCTTTTGATAACTCTCTCTCTGATGTCCAGCTCTGCTTGATTGTTGTGAAGCGGAAGCTGGGGGTATTTCAAAAAAAGAAGGAGTTTTTCTTTGTTCTTTGCAGTCCTTCTAAGCTGTCTATCAATGGGTTTTACCAATGTACTCGCCATCGAGATTCGATCAAACTCCATTTCAATTTTTGATCTCAACTCCTGTGTCGGGCCTCTGACGTATCTTTTCATGAGCCCATATAAAGCACGCCACTCTTTTACCACCCAGTCCAAAGTTTTAAACTCTATCTTTTTATAAACTTCTTCCAGTTTATATTTTCGAATTTCATGAACCCAACACAATTGGTGGTTTTTGATTAGCCCTTTAAAATTTGTAGCATCATCAGTGATTAAAAACCTGATAGGAGAGGCTCTAGATCCTGTTCCGAGGGCCTTCTTTGCACTTTTCTTATTCTTTCTAAACATCGTCCTAAAGTCTGTAAAATAGCGATTACTCGTCCCAAACGTATAGGCATTGATCCCATTGATCTTTGCACTGGTTTCATCTATATGAACGTAGGAGCACTTCTTAATCCCAGCTCTTTTAGCTGCATCAAGTTCTTCTTGAAAATGGCCAGGAATCTTATTGAGAATTGAACAGACTGTTCCCTTGGAAACCGACGTCCCAATATCACTGAGCATATCAATTATTTTCCTATGGGGAACACGGTTTTTATAAAACTCGTAAGTTATAAAGTTTCTTAAATTTGGACCGAACTCAGATCCTTTATACTCATCGGGAATACTTCCTTCAAAGGTCTTTTCAGAACTTGGGGAGTAAAAACGCTCTATATTGAACTTTATATTTCTGCGCTTAAAAATTATGTCTTGAATGATAATTGAACGGCCACCAATGCGTTTGGCATCTTCTGGCAAATCGCCTTCAAATTTAATCTCAATTTCTTCATCTATTTCAAGAGTCGAGTTTCGAGTTTTCTTTTTGTGAGGTTTCTTGCTCGGAGGATTAAGATCTTTTGAATTAACTGGTTTTATCTTGGGTTTTTTCTTTTCGCCTTTCAGTAGGCGAATTTGATCTTGAAGCTGTCTATTCTTATCTTTAAGTTCGGTATTTTCTATTCGAGTGTCTAAAGCATCTTGAGCCAGCTCCTGGCACTTATTTTTAAGTTTGCCCTTATTCCAGTCTTTTATCCAACCAGCAGCAATGTTTTTTAGATCATCAAATGACATGTTAAAATATTGGCAGAAAAATTACGATTGGCCAAATAATATAAATGACATAGGGCCGCACCGGCAAAAAGATAGAAGGGCCCGACAACTTATTGGGCAGTTACATTCTTGAGGTCTCGCCTGGCATTTGATTACAAGAGCTTAGGGGAGAGGAGGAAGGG
>Ga0233415_10001280_pt1 | contig 10983 bp, 11 predicted proteins | sample Na_anoxic_12_MG_FD_188631 | JGI IMG/M metagenome (GOLD analysis project Ga0233415, IMG submission 188631) | Seawater microbial communities from Saanich Inlet, British Columbia, Canada - Na_anoxic_12_MG | ecosystem: Environmental > Aquatic > Marine > Inlet | place: Canada: British Columbia...
GAGCGTCGCGAACATCGACGCGTTTGTGCGCCCCGTCTCTGCGGCGAGCTCGCGCTCAAGCGCGGCGCGCTTTGTCTTGTAGTCCTCGTCGATGGCGAGTCGCTGCAGTTGTCGCGCCTTGTAGCCCTTGGTTGCCCCCGCGGCCTGCAGCTCTTTCGCATGCTCCAAGTCGAGCAGCCTGATCCGTTCGGCGTGCGTGCGCAGTCCGTCGCGGTCGACCTGAGCGCGCACGATGCGCAAGCGCGCCTCGGTAGCTGCGGCGCGGGCGGCGCGGGCGCGGTCGCTGGCCTCGCGCGCAGCTGAGCGGCGGGCGCCCTGTGCGGCGATCTCTTGTGCGCGCGCCTGCAACACGTTCACTTCGAGCGTTGCGCGCTCAGCCTTGAGCGCGTCGCTGAGAAAGCGCCCGTGCTTCGCGTCGAACTCATTCCGAGCACGTACGGCGGCGAGTTGCCGCACGATGGCGGCGTTGCTGCGCAGTTGAATGGCGCGCCCTTTGTTGCGCTCCACGTTCGCGCGCGCCTCGATCACGCTTGCGCGAGCGGCGAGCACCGAACGCGCCGCGGCTGCGCGAGCGCTTGCGGCTGCTTCCTCTTCAATCAGGGCGAGCAGCCTGCGCTCGCTGTCGATCTGTGCGCGGATCGCGTTCGCTTTCTTCTGCGCCGCTTCCTGGTCGAGCCGGGCCACGCTCGCCGCGAACGCGCTGCGCGTCTCTGCCGCCGTGCCGATCTGGTGAGCGACTTCGCGCTCGGCGCGTGCGAGCTCAAGCTGTTGCAGCTGAACGCGCTGCAGCCCGCCGGTGATGTCGGCGCGCTTCTGCGCTTCGGCGGTGAGCTCTTTCGTGACGCCGAGCGCGGCGGCATTGAGCCCCAGGCCGCGGGCGATGTCGGGCAAGCTGCGGGCGGCGCCGGCGATCTTGCCGAATTCCTGTTGATATTTGCGCAGCGCTTCCGGGCCTTTCGCAATGGCGTTGACGAACTTTGTCGCGCCCTCTGCGCCGTCTTTGCCGAGCAGTTGCGCTTGCCTCGTGACGTCGCGAAGCAGCCCTTCCGACGGGCGCAACCCGCTATCTTTCAGATCGTCGAGCGACTGCGCGAGCTTGATCGATCCTTCTGTTGTGATGTCGAGCGCTTCTTTTAGGTCGCCCGCGCCCTCAGCGCCGAGCAGCTTGAGCTGCGCACGCGCTTTGTTGAAGTGCTCGGCGGCGACAAACGCGGCGCCGCCGAGCGCCGCCACACCGATCGCTGCAGCCGCGGCCGGGCCGGGTAGCAGTCGCATAGCGGCATCGACCAGCGCGATCCCGTGCGTCGTCTCGACGAGCCCACCGCCCGCGCCGCCGGCTGCAGCTGCGAGGCGGGTGAATGACTCGTGCTTGCCCTCTAGGCCGGGCAACCCGTGGTCGAACGCGCCCTTGGCGGTGGCGCCAGCTTTGCCGATCGCGTTGCCTGCGCGAGCGGTGGCGGCGGCGGCGCGCTCCGTCTCTTTCGCAGCGGCGGCGATGTCGCGTGCGGCTTGTTTCTCGGCGGCGGCGGCGGCTTTCGTTCGCACGGTCGCGGCTTTGCGCACGGCGCCGGCGCGGCGAATTGCGGCGTTCGCTCGCTCATTCGCGGCGCGCACTTTCTCGGTCGCGTTGCTGTATTTGTCGAGCGACTGCTTTGCCTGCGCGATCGCGTCGCTCGCGCTGTTCGCGGCGATGATCGAGATCCGCTGATCCACTCGTGCGACTGATCGCGTCATTGCCCCGCCTCCCGTAGCGCTATCAGACCATGAACAGCCCACGCCGCATAGCGGTCGGGCCACCCTGCGAGCGGGGACACGCTAGCAAGTCGCGCCAGTGAGCGCACGGCGCGCACGTGCGGATCGTTGAGCAAGTCGAACGGGCAATGTGACCATTGCAGATCGGGGATCTCCGCAACGCCTGGCCCCGGTGCGTGCAAGCGCTCGCCATTCCGGCACCCGAGCAGGCGCCGCAGCATGGCGCGCTTTTCATCGTCGCCGCTCGTGACTCTTAGGAGTGTGGGTAGAGCGGTGATCATCGTGACTCTGATCCCCTTGTGCGTCACGTCGCCGCCCGCCCACAGCGCTAGTTTCCCGCGCTAGCCTCAAAGATGGCGTTGAACAGCGCCGGCACGATGCGGGCCGACGGGTTCGCCAGGAAGTCGCCGACGGTAGCGCCGGCGATCTCGACGAGCCCGAGCCGCAAGAACTCAGCAACGATGGCAGGCTGCCCGTCGAGCTCAAGGGCTGCGTGGTAGTCGAAGTAGCCGAGCGTCTTGATCGTGAAGATCGGCCCGACTGCGTCCGCGTCGCGCTCGTCGACAAAGCAGTCCGCAACCGCTGGCACGAGCACGATCGGCGAGCCCTTGTCGTCGGTGGTGAGCGGGTCGAGAACGGCGTCGACGCCGGGCTTGAAGCGAATGCGCGACGTTGCGCCAGCTAGGATATTCATGCGGGGTGGCCTCATGCGTGTCGGTGGCCAACAAAGGGAGCGGCGGCGCCCGGCCACCTGGACGCCGCCACCCTTCGACGCTTTAGCCTAGGCTAATGCGTCCGATTGAGTCGAGCGGGCTATCGGCCGACGTCTCTGCGGTGTCGGTCGAATCCGCGGTGTATGACGCCGCCTCAAGTTCGATCTGATAAGCGACCTCGTCGTCGCGCAGGCTCACCTGCGGAACGGCGGTGATGATTGCCGACGGCATGAGCAGCGCCCAAATCTTGCCGACCTGCGAACCGACGTACACGCCCAGGCTCACACGCGAACCGAGTTCGAGCGCGCTCTGGTAGATGTGCTGACCGACGTTCGCCGATGAGCCGCCCGCATCGAACACGGCGTCGGCCGTGTCGTGAAGCACGCTGAATCCGGCCTTGAAGCGCGGCTTGATCACGTTGACCGCAGACACGCCGTTGCTGGCGCCGTGGCACTTGGTTTCGCGCAGCGTCGCCGACCATTCCCAGGTGCACGATTCAAGGCTGCACTTCTGCGCGCCGTTGAACGTCGCCATCCCGTTGACGGTGCCGACGATCTGCGGGACCTCGGCGTAAGCCGTCGGCACCACGAGCCCACCGTCGAGCTTGTTTACGCGGTAGTCGTAGAACGTGTACGTGAATTCGACGGTGGGAACCTCGCCCGTATTCCACGTGCCCTTAATGCTCTCGCACATGGCGTCAAGCAGCTCGTAGCACAGCGCCGTCGCCGGCCCGGTCCAACGGAACGTCAGCGGGTGCGTCGCTGAGACTTCGCTGCTCGCGTACGCGGTCGCCGTGCCGTAGAGATCGGCGGCGTTGTCGTTGACGTTGTTCTTGGCGTCCTCGAACAGCGTCACCGTCTGCACGGCTTTCGTTTTCGCGAAACCGATCTGCGGGGCGAGCGGGTCGGTCGTGAGCGACGCGACGACGAGTTGCCCTACATCGATCTTGTTCGATGTGGCGGCGTCGTCGCACACGATGGTCGACGCCGTGCCGCTCGCCATGCCGGCGGCGGTGTACTCACTGGTCGACAACCCGAGCCCGCGAATAAAGTTCGCCATGCTCGCGATCGCGCTGTTGTTACTGCCCATGGCGTTGCCGGCGAGCGCGAGCCACAACGGGATCACCTCGCCAGCCACGGGCGCGCCGCCGGGATTCTCCGCCGTCGGGTTGTACCCGTTCACGAACCCTTCGAGCGGGAGCTTGAACGTGATCTTGCCCCGACGGCTGCCGACCTGGCGACGCGACGCGGCGCCGACAACGCCGGTCATTGTGTCGAGTTCAGTGATCGACGTCTCGAACGAGACCTTCGGATATTCGGCGTCGATTGCCTCGAAGTCGCCGTCGGTCGTATTGGGGGTGCCGAGTGCGCTTTGCATCGCGACGAGTAGGCTATGGTCTGACCAGCTGCTCATTTTAGGACCTCTCGAATTGAATGAAGATCGCGCGTTCGGCCTCGATCACTCCGTCGCCGTTATCGTCGACCGTCGCCGGTTGTGGCTCGATGCGCAAGATACCGGCAGTCGTCACAGACCATAAATAGACGTCTTCGAGGATATCCTCGGAGTCTTGCAGCGCGTCGCTATACGCTCCGCGCCGCTCTTGCTCGGCGTATGTCGCCGGGTACACGACCAGGATCGAAATCGTCGTTTCCCAGTCGCTGCACGTGCGCCCGCCCGTCGGTCGTCGGATCCCGCCGTCGGCCGATAGCGTCACCGCTCGCCGCCCGGCTACGTGCACGCCGTTGTTTGCTGCGATACGAACCGCGAAACGGTCGTCTTCGCTAAACTCCGTCGCCGGCGTCAAGTCCTCGATCCGCTGCGCGAGTAGATCAAGAATGGTCGCGGTATCCATAGCCATTACCGCACGACCTGGATCACGCCGTGCCAGCCTGCAGCCTCGTCAGCGTCGATCTTGCCGTCGTCGTTGTCGTCGTACGCCAGCGAGCCGACGACGCCCGATAGAAGGTCGTCGAACGCAAAGCGCAGTTCGCGCTGCGCCTCGTACACTTGCCCGCCCCACGCGATGTTCCGCTTGCTCAGTTCGTAGCGAATGCCGGCGAGTCCAGCGCCGCGGAATGCCGTTGGCGACAGGAACGCCCAAGGGCGCCGGCCGGTAGCCTCAACGCGCGCACGCAACGTCGCGTCGACTTCGGCGGCGATGTCGGCGCACCATTGCGCCGAGCGCTTTGCGCCGAGCTCGCTGAGGATCCCGCGCACGTCCGAGCCCGCGACCGGCGCGAGCCACCGCTGCCGCACGACGGCGGCGCCGACTGTGTCGACCACTTCGCCGACGGCGAGCACGCCATATGACCAGGACAGTCGCCAGTTCGGACCGACGTTCGACGCGCCAGGCGCGGCAACCGTCGCGGTAATCTTGGTTCCGGCCACGGGCGAGCCCGTGTCGGGGATGACCTGCAGCCCGTCGACTAGCTCAACCGTCTTCGCAACAGCGTCGACGACTGCAGCGACGCACGCATACCGCACACCGTCGCTTGTCACTTGCAGCGGGTCGCCCGGCGCGATGCCGGTGACGCTCGCGAGCTCGAGTGTCGTCTTTGTCGTGCCGCTGGTCGTCGTCGTCGCTACCGTCGGAAGCGTGACGGTTGGCGATTCGAGCACGACGCCATCGGGGGCGGTGACGGCGAGCGTCGCAAAGCCGGGCACCAGCGCGCACGTCAGCGCGACCGGTGTACTCCCGTCATATTGCAGCTCTACCGTCACCATGCACCCCGATCAGCTCTCAAACTTGCCGAGCTAGGCTAGGCAACGTTCGAGCCGATGATCCCCTGCTCGTAGGGGGCCTTGAAGGGCACGGCCTCGTACTGCGCGACGAAGTCGACGAACAGTTTGTCAGTGCTCTCGCCCATGTGCGCGGTCGGGGCGACGCTGATGTGCATTCCGACCGGCGCGATTGCCGAGTCGATCAGAAACCAATCATCCTCGTCGGTCGAGAAGTTCCACACCACGACGGCGCCGATCTGCGGCTTGAGCGTGTTGATCGCCATATCGGCGCCGCTCAGATCCGACCCGACGACCTCGCCGGCGAGCTTGCGATTCTTCGGGCCGACAACGAGCGTCAACCCACCGTTCATGCCCAGGTGCAGCGGCACGCCGGCGTCATCCTTGTACTTGTTGAGCAGCTGGATCGCCGCATCGAGCGCCGTCTCGCTGAACGCGGTGGTGATCAGGTTGTCTTGCGTGCCGGCGCCCGCCTTGGTGAGCAGGAACGCGAGCCCGGTGTCGATGTACTTCTTGCCGGCGCCGACCTGGAACGCGCCAGCGCCCGCGCGCGGGTGAGCTGCAGCGAACAGACCTTCGAGAAAATCGAAGTAGTCTTTGTTGAGCGACACGAAGATCTTGTTCGCGATCTCCGTGCCGATCTGCTCGAACCCCTTCTCGGTCGCGAGCAGTCGCTTGTTCACCGTGTGCTTGATGACCTTGTGAACGCTCGAAACCGTGGCCTCGAAGTTCGCGATGTCGGTCGCCGCCATGGTCGTCGCGGTCTTTGCCAGCGTGACAGCGAGCCCGCCAACGGTGCGACCGGAGATCGACAGGTTGCCGCCCTCGCCGGTCGTGACTTGGCCGGCGAGCGAAAACGCCGCCGTATTCTGGGCTAGGACCGTCGCCATCTGGCGTTGCACTTTCAGCTCTACGTTTGCCTGGTTCGCCATAGTGGCACCTCAATCTAGGTGCGGTCCTATGTCCCCGGCGCGCGTGAAGGGTGCGTAAGTTGTGCCGCAAGCGTGCGCGAGCCCGCGTGGCGCGTCAAGCGCTACGCGAAGTGCATCCCGTTCGGCCCGGTGATCCGCTGCTTGATCAGCGCCGTGTCACTCATGGTGCCTTGGCGAATGTGTCGCTTGATCAAGTCGATCCGATCTTCACGGTCGGCGATCCACTGCTCGCGCGTCTTTACCCACACCTCAGCGTCCTCGAACCCGTACACCAGCGGCGCCCCTTCGAGCTTCACGTAGCCCTTTTCCTCAAGCCGGCGGCGGTGTCCCTCAACACGGCGAACCGTCTTTGGCACGTTCGGATCCATCGCCGACAAGTCGACGACGGCGGCGGCGTACTTGTCGTAGTTCAACCCGGCGACGCGCCCCGGCTTGTGACCATTCAGCGGCGCTTTCTTGCGGCGGGTCGCCGCTTTCTTGAGCGCAGCCTGCGTCGGCATTTTCAGCCCGGCCGGCTTCTGCTCGACGTTCTTGTCGATGTTCGGTGTCGTATCTTCCATGACTCAGGCTCCTACGAGAACAGCTTGCGCACCGACTCACGCGGCACGAGAGGGTTGTCAACTTCGCCGCGCGCGATCTTGGCGAGCGCACTAAGCGGCGCCGGCACCCACGGCGCCGGGCCGGCGGCTTTCTGGCGCAGCGCTTCGGGGTGCTCTTTCGCCCACGCTTCGAGCGCTGCCGCACCCTCAGTCGTCGACGGGTCGTGATCGCCGACATACTTGCGGTAGTTCGGCAACACGTCGAGCTTGTCGAGCGCAGCCTCGCGACGTTGACCGCGCAAGTCGGCGCGCATGGCGTCGGCCTCCGCGGTGAACGCGGCGCGATCCTCGGCGAGCTTGTCGGCGTCGCTCAGCGCTGCGACTCGCGCAGCTTCGGCGGCGGCGTCCGACTCAGCCTTGTCGGCGGTGAGCGCTGCAAACTGCGCCTGCAGCTCCGCGAACGCTTCCGCGGTCGGAGCGGCGGGCGCGTCGGGCGTGCCAGCGCCAGCGTCGGGCGTGCCAGCGTCGGGCGTGCCGCCGTCGTTGCTGCCGCCGTCGCCGCCTTCCTCGCTTCGATATGTCGTGTTGATCCCGTAGAGCTTCATTGCTCACACTCCCCGTTTGATGGCCTCATACAAGCGCCGGTCGCCCTTGTCTCCGTCCTCTTGTATCACGACGCCGCCAAATGTCGTGATCAGGATCGCCGAGAGGTTGTCACCGATCGCGGCGACTTGCGCGCGTGACTCTGCGTCGGTCGGTTGAAGCAGCCCGATGTTCGTATGGTTGTAGACGGCCGACGCTTTGAGCCGATTGAGTACCTTCTTTGGCTTGCGCCGGAACAGCACCTTTCCGCCCTTGTCGCGCTTGAGCTCACGCAGCTGCTTGGCGCGAACTGCGCCCTTGCTGCTCAACGTGGTCTCGAACACCTTCGCGCCGCTGTCATCTTTGACGCCAACGGTTCGCGCGGTGTGCGTCGAACTCGCGCCGAGCGACGAGCCGGCGAACTCGATCACCATCGAATCGCGGCCAAAGTTTCGGACGCGCATGCTACGCAACAGCGCGCCGCTCACCACGCCAGGCGCGCGAGCCCCAACTGCCTGGTGCATATCCACGCTCGACTTGAACGACGTTTGCTGTGCTCCAATCTCGTGAGCGTAGGCCGGCGATATGTAGTAGCGCCGACGCTTGCGCGGACCGGCGCCAGGGTTCGCGCTGAATGGCTCCGGGCGCGTCGCGTAACGGCGGCGGCGCAAGCGCTGGCGCATGTGCCGAGCGGTCGCGCGCGCGAGATTGGCCGCGGGCGCGAGGTTGCGCCGTACGTCGGCCGTCGCCGTCTTTGAAAAGTGCACCTCAAGCTCAAGCTGCAGCATCGTCGCCCTCCGTCGGCGGTGGCGCGTCGTCGGGCGTCGGGATGATCCCGAGCTCGCGCGACTCGGCGAGGTTGCGCTTGACCATGGCGAGCGCGCGGGCCTCGCTGATCCCTTTCTCCCGCGCGACATCGCGGCTCGGCGAGCTCACCCCGTTCGCGTAGTCCGCGGCGCGCGCGTTCGCTGCCTGCGCCGGGTCGGCGCTGGGCTCAAATACCGCCCAGCGCACAGCGGCGCCGAACTCGCGCGGGAACGTCATTGGCTCGCGCAGCTGCAGAACGGCGGCGACGAGCTGCGCGAGTTCAGTCTCTCCGCCGAGCAGCACCGGCTCAAGTTTGCGGCGATGGCGGGCGCGGTCCTGCTCGGAGAACAGGCGCGCCGACGCGGTTACGGCTGTGTTGGTTCGGATGAAGCTCGACGGATCCATACCGAGCAGCGAGCAATAGAGGCGGATCTTGTGCTCGGCGTAGTTCACAAGCTCCGTCACCGGCACTTGTCCTTGCACGACCTTGAGCGACGGCGCCGGCGCGTCCGGGTCGCCGCTCCGCATGATCGCCAGAACCTTGTCAGGGCCTAGCGCAATCTCTTCGAATTGCTGGCGCAGCGTTGCCCCTTCGAGGACTTTCTGTGGCCAGGCGCACTCTTTCACGATGAGATCGTTGTCGCTGTTCTGCAGGCTCAAGCTCACCTGAAGATTAAGCACAGCCTCATTCACCGGCGCGGCCCAGCGCCCGAGGATCGGATCGACGCGGTGCATTGCGACGATCGGCAACCGGCCGAACGGGTTTGTACCCTCAGCGTTGTAGATCCCCTGCCACGTCCCGCCGACTTGGCGCCGCGCGGTCGTCTCGGATAGCTCGAGCTCGCCGAGAACCGTCTGCCCGTTGTTGATGCTCGCCGGCACGTTGGCGACGAGCTTCGACCAGTTCGCCGGGTCGGCGGCGTCGATAGGGTCGGCGACGACAACCTCGGTCACTTGCCACGGGAGGATCGGCACGATGCGAACGCGCCCGACGCCGTTGGGTAGCACGGCGACTAGCACCGTGTTCTGCGTCCACAGCGAGCGCTCAACTTTCGCCATCGCCGCGTTGAACTTCGACGCCTTGTAGACGGCGTGCATCTTGCGCGCCTGGTCGTTGTCCAGCCCTGGAAACGTGCGGACTAAGCTGCGCCCGTAGAGCCCGGCGAGCTCGGCGACGTAGCGCTCGACGAACGGGATCGCCCGAACTTCCATGTTCGTGTTTTTGTACTGGTTGTCGACGGCGCGCTTGATTGCCGCGTAGCTGCCGCTCGACAACTCGTCAAGATCGCGGGAGTCGTCGCGGAATTGCTGCTCATTCCAGAACCCTAGATTACCGATGATCACGCCGCACCCCCTACGCGCACACTCTACACTTGGCGATCGGAATGGCCAACGCCGCGATCGCGCGCCTCATAATCGCCGTCGCTGCGCTGGTACATGAGCAACGTCTTGCCGCCGTGGAGCCACGACATCTCGACGGATGCGCTCACGACGTAGCGCAACGCATCACAGATATGGTCGTTCAAGTTGTCCTTGCGCGGCTTGTCCGTTGGAAGTTTGTGTTCGTCCAGGTGATAGCAGTAGCCGCGCAGCGCCGGCAGTAGCGGCGCGGTTACGCCGGTTGTCTTCTGCGAGAGGTTGCGTGAGAAGCGCAGCATAGGCTCGCCCTCTTGCGGGTCGAGCATATCGCGCACGTATTCGATCCCGGTCTTGACCTTCTGATCCTTCTTTTTCTCCATCCAGCGCACCGGGGTCTGATTGAAGTGCAGCTGCAGCGCGGCGTTTTCTTTCGGCACAGCCCGGTCGCACGCGATAAGCGCCGGCGCGCTCCCGCCGCACGCTTTGTCGTGCCCTTCGATCCAGTCGACCAGGCGCCGGTAGAACTTGCCGCGCGGAATCCCGTCGCACACGAGCTCGTCGCCGGCGGTCCAGCGCCCGGCGTTGTCTGCCTGTAACATCACGGCGACGTGGTGATCTTGCGTGCCCCAGTCGACGCCATACACGCGCTGCAGATCCGCGTGCGAACGCCACCGCCACTCGACAATATGCCGGGCCTCGAGGCTCCAAACCGTATTCATCGGGCGCAGCACCTTTCCTTCGACCTCTTGCTGGTATCGGCGTTTGCTCATGCTCTTGAGCACGTCGTAGTAATGATCGGGGAGATACGGGTTGTGAAAGCTGCTCGACGTTACGACGTGATATTGAGCGAAGCGCCCGATCGCCGTCGACGCCTGCTTCGCGCGGGCGTCGAAGTAGCCGCGTTGCGCGTCGACAAAGCGCTTTGTGATTCCGCGCAGCCCGTTCGGCGACGTCGCGAACGCTAGCCCAGGCATCGGGCCGCGACCGCGTAGCCGTCCGGTGAACACCGACCAGATCTCCTCCGGGTCTGCCTCGCTCCATTCAACCTCGTCGGCCGCGGCAAAGGTGAGCGTGAGCCCGCGCACCTTCGCGATCCGGTTGTAGGGGCGGAAGTAGATACTGCACCCGTTGACGAGCGTAATCTTGGCTTCGCCCTTGTCGTAGCTATGGAGCAGATTGACCCCACACGCGTCCTGCATCTGATCAAGCAGCTCGAACAGCGTAGGGAGCAGGACGGTTTGAAGGTCGTTGTTGGTTCGTCCGAGCAGCGCACCCACGCTGTTTGGATTGCGCAGCGCCCGGTTCAACACCCACGCGACGAGCGCGAAGCTCTTGCCACTGCCGACGCCGCCAAGGAACAGCGCGAACAGCGACTCGCACTTAACGAAACGGATCTGCTTGTCGTACAGGCCCCACGCCGCATTCAAGTCGAGCTGCGTCTCGATGACGTCGCCAGGCTTGGCTCGCCCGCGGCCGGATTGCGCGCGGGTGTACGGGACGATCCGCGGCATGGCTCAACCGTCCGTGTCGATGATGTCGCCGACGGTCGGGTCGGGCGGG
>Ga0233415_10001281_pt1 | contig 10980 bp, 12 predicted proteins | sample Na_anoxic_12_MG_FD_188631 | JGI IMG/M metagenome (GOLD analysis project Ga0233415, IMG submission 188631) | Seawater microbial communities from Saanich Inlet, British Columbia, Canada - Na_anoxic_12_MG | ecosystem: Environmental > Aquatic > Marine > Inlet | place: Canada: British Columbia...
CCAGATGTTGTGGTGATGAAAGCGCCTGCAGCTGTGTGACCAGAGAGGTAAGACAATACGTCTGCGTCCATTGCGTCTGCCATTTTATATGCAGCACGGTCAGCGGCCAGAGATGTGAAGTCTACATTTGCAAACTGCTCTTCAATGTCATCCATTTTGAAAGCAAAGTAGTTAGCTTTGTCGATGGTGAGCGAGAAGTCAGAGTCATCAAGTTTCTCTACTGAGATACCTGTGTGACGCTGCAGAGGGTTGACTGTTACGTCTGGCTCTTTTTGGATGCGAACAGTGTCGCCTTGGTTTGCAATCTCACCGAAGTAAGAGTTGTTGGTGATTGCGTTAGTTACAGCTGCACGACGAAGTGCAATCTGTGCTTGTTTGGAGTAGATAATCGGGGAAAAGTTCCCGTCAAAACCACCCGATGCGGATGTAATAGCCATAATAATTCTCCTTTATAGATATGGCGTGATATTTAGACACTACATATCCACAATAAAAGAGGCTCGTTGTCTTAGGGTAGTCAGCGTTGCTATCAGGATGGCCGTCCTTCAAGCGCTGGGCCTATACTTAGAGGTAGTTCTTCGTGTGGCTAGTGCTTAGTGAAAAGCATGTACAAGCAGTTTATGCCTGACAATGTACATGCCTATAGTTTTATCCACGATACAAGTATTGTCAACTTATTTCTTTGATACATCGTAAATAAACTTACCAGAGCGCTGAGCATCAAAGATCTCTTCCATGCGCTTCTCGTATTCCTTGATAGACATTTTAGCTACCTGTGACTCAGTGATATACTTAGATGAATCATCTGTGTCAGGTGCTGCCCGTCCTTTAGCTTTAACTGAGGATGCTGCTGCTTTATCAGAGCTAGACAGCTTCTTAGTCTTAATACCTTGATCTGACTTATAAAGATCAATAACTCGTGCAACAGACTTAGCGTCTTCGCTATTCTCATACAGAGCATCCTGTACAACTTTAGGCTGCTTCTCTGCCCAAGCATGAAACGCATCATCAGCACGAATCTCTTGGAAGTCAGGGTGAAAGGATAGCAACTCTGCTTCTGCCTTCTCACGCTTAGCTGTTGTACGTAAAGCTTCAATCTCTTTTAAACGCCCGTCAAGCTCAGAAGAACGCTCACTAGCTTTCTTATCAGCGATTGCCTCTACGATACCTGCAACGTCTGGGTACTTCTTAGCCCAAGCCTCTACTTCATCTTCTGACTTAGGTAGTACAAGCTCATTCTTAGTAGCCGCATCAAGCTGAGCAGTTAGTTTATCAAGCTGAGCCTGAAACTCTTTCTCTTTCTCTTGAGTATGACGCCGTAGATCACCGTAACGCTTCTTGAAGTTCTTCTCTTCTGCACTCAGATCTTCATCTTCTTGTGCTTCAGCTTTTGGTTCTTCTTTTTGTTTGGTAGTACTCTCTGCCTGAACTGGGGGTTCGCTAGACTCTGAGCTATCGGGTTCCGCTTCAACAGCTTCTTCTTCTGTTTCATCTTGCGTTACACCTGCTTGCTTAAGCAGTTCCCGTAGCTCTGCCTCATCCCGCTCTACACGGGACATGTTGCGTTTGTGTGACATTGAGTCTGTTTGGATTAGGGCTTCTGGCATTTGTTATTCCTTATGTTGGGGCCAGCCTTAGCTGGGTAGCCTTATTGTTATAGGGGTAGTTTAGTTTAATCAAAGTAGCCAGACTTACTTCCTGCTGTGCTACCTTTCTTAGTTTGCGCTCCAAGCCCATCAGACTTGTTTCTTTCAGCTGCTTCCTCTGCACGTTGTACCGTGTCTTTAAAGGGATCTTCTGTTTTATCTCTATACATAGAACCTGCTGCACTAGCTTTAGCGCCTGCCGCATCTGCTGCACGTTGTCTTTTTTGCTGGCCTTTCTTAGCAACATCAAGGCTAGTACGAACAGCTTCGTCTATTTTAATCTGCTCATTAGCCTCTTTAACTTCTGCTGTTTCTGCAGCCGTTGCAGCTGGGGTGTAACCTGCCTCAGGCGTATAACTATAAGGTTCTGTTACACCAGGAGCATCAGTCATAGCTGCTTCTACTTCCTCAGGGGTCATTACAGGAGGTGCTGCAGGAGATGTTACCTCAGGCTTCTCAGCTTCTTCTGTCTTACCAAACAGACGCTCAAACAAACCAGGCTGATCTGCAGTCATAGTCTCTGTAAGATCTGTATAGAAAGCCTTTTGCTTAGCATCTAAGGAAGGGTCTTCCATACGGCGCTCAAGCTCTTTAGTGACTAGCTTTGATTGGTGCCATGTAGCTGCTTTAAATGCCATACCCATAAGAGGGTTGAGCATACCTAAACCTAATGCAATAGCGTTTCTATTTGTATCTTTTTGTGCATCAACTAGATCACGTAACTCTGGTGCTGACAAACCCTTGTAGTCAATAGGCTCAGGGTCTGTTGCACTGGAATCAAAAACACCATCGTCACCGCTATCCACAACTGCTTTAGCTTCACTAGGTACAGCCTCTGGAGTGTAGGGAGAGTAACCATCAGGTACTGCGCTCATAGGCATACCGTTGAAGAACAAGATAGTAATGATATTACCTGCAGCATTACTGTACTGTCGTTGCTCCATACCTGTGCCTTGGTAGTTCTCTTCTGTTAGAGGGATGTCACCTGTATCGACTAAACCACCAGGAGCATAACCAGAGATGAAGCCACCCGCATTCATCATAGGTTGTTCTGGCTCACCGTCATCAATTATCTGTAGCTCAGAGATGTCAAACGGTAGTTCGTCACCACCCATCTCCATGCCAACAGGTTCACCACCAATGCGCCCATTAGCTTCCATGGAGTTGAAACCCATCTTAGCTTCTGTGCGTAGATCTTCAAAGAACTTAACACCAAAGAAGCGTACTACATCAGCAGGTACAACATACTCGCCTTCACTCAGTTGAGCAGGGATGTCATCACGTACCTCTTCTGGTAAGGAGCCTGTAGGTACTTCATTGCCTGACACAGGGTCTACACGTTCACCTTCAATACCGAAGGCCATTTCCATTTGTTCATCCATTACTGCTCCACCCTCATTAAACTTTAAAGTCTTACTTCTATCTACAGCAGCATTTATAGCATCATCTCTACTTTTATGCGTACTTGTAGGTTGTATTACTTCTGCATCTAACATCATACGAAGTGTTTCATCATCGTAAGAGTACCCGTTGTGAATAGTGGGTACGTTAACCCACTTACCCTTATGTTTAAAAGTAGTAGACCGCTCAGAAACCATTTTACCATCAGGTGTTTCATACACCTTACGATTAGCTTGAGTCTTCTTACCTGTAGCTTTACCTACTTCAGCCATTCACGTAATCCCTCAAGTACTTAAGTTGTCTAAGCGCTTTGATAGCACCTTGGTGTCGATATACCTCAACAGTATCTGAGAGGTTCTCCATACTTCTATGGTTTGCTGAGATGCGATCCTCAAGCTCTTCAAGAAACGCATCCCATACTTCTTTATCGTTAACTATTCTCTTAAGCGACATTACCGCTGAACCCCTGCTCACCTGGCGCTGGTGCTGTACCCATACCTATTTGACCACCTCCACCACCTGATGTGTCCTGTACGCCGCCCTGAGGGCTTTGTGGTGCCTGTCCCTGTCCTTCAGGTGCTAGGACACCCTCTGGCCCCATTGGTGGCTGTGCTGGCTGCTGAAAGCCTTTGAGGATCTCAGCCTGGATAGCAGCATCCTGCATAGAGTTAGTAACCTTGTCTGGGTCAAGATCCATAGACTTAGCAATCTCACGAATGATGTAGTCCATCTTAGCAAACGGAGCTAGTACGGGGTTCTGTGCTACCTGCAAGAACTGCATCAAGCGCTGTGAACGTACTTCGTTAGCCATCAAGCTCTCTGTACCAGACGCATGTACTTCTAAATCACCACGAATAGACTCATCAAAATCGAACTGCATGTTAAATGCAAAGAAGGACTTACCTAAGGGGCGAATCAGATAGTCATCTACGTTCTTAACTACCGTCCGAATAGAACCGTTAGCAGCAGACATAAGCATAGAAATACCAGAAGCTGTACGCCCAACGCCAGATACTCCGGTTTGTCCGTGAGCAAAGCTAGGGAATCCAGTACTCTCATCTGCTAATACTCGTGCCTTATCAAAGAGTTGCATGTTCTCTTGTGCTACGTTGGGGAACTTGGTGCCGAAGATAGCTTGACCAGGAGCACCGCCTTGGCGGCGGAACACTTTGCCAGGGTAAACACTCATGTCTTGACCTGGTACTAGGTTAGTCTCATCTACTTCTATGATAAGGTTACCAGATAGAGCAGCGTTGTCAATAGCCATACGCATAAAGCCATTCATCAACGTCTGTGTATCATCCATGTTCTCAGCAATACCTACGCCAAAGAAGGAGTAAGGGTTATGCTCGTATGGTACAGCATAGTATGGAATACGTGTAGGTTTGAATGGGTTAAGCACAAAGCGCAGTACTTCACCGTTACAGATCCACACGTTACAGTTTACTTCATCAAAATCTTTTAGCGACTTAGGAATAGATACACCATGCTCTTCTAGAACACCTACATCTACAAAACCCCAAAACTCTAGTACTTCCCAGCGCTCAGAGGATGGCTGTGTGTCATCATCCTCCATACTCATTTCCCAGTACTTCTGGATGTAGTTTGGCCCCTTATCAACTGCCATGCCAATCGAGTCAGCCATAAAGTAGGGACGCCCTTTTAGAGCGCGTATTTGTGTGCGAGACATCTTGTGCCGTTGCACTACGTACTCTGCATCAGTCATAGACTTAGCTTCTGGGTCAGGATAGAAGTCCCACACAGAAACGTGACTACACTCTGGAACAGTTTTAACTAGAGGGTCATACTCACCTTCTTCATTCCAGTTAGGGTATTCCTTATCTACAGCAAACGGGCCTTTCATAACACCCGTACCAAGTAGAGCCATCTCAAACGCCATAGAGCGTAGGTGCGTAGAAGCGCCAGACTCTTGTAGCTGATCATGGATCTTCTTTTCCATCTTCTTAGCTGCAATCAATGCAGGATGGAATGTAACTGTTGTAGGTGAAGTACCGTCACCCTCTACAATCCTATCAGACACAGCCTCTAGCTTGTTAGCAACAGGGCCAAGGCGCTTAGATAGATCAACAAGAGTCTCACCAGGTTGTAGCTTGTTTTCACCATCAAGTAGATAGGGCTTAGGTGAAGGCTGTTGTGTTACAGGATCAAGAGCTTTACCTGCAGCACTAGCGTTAGGATCTACATTGATATGCAAAGACTCAGCTACACCATCAGGTAGCACAGAGGGATTAACTGACAGAGGAAACTTGTTATTACCAAATAGTACGTCTACGATCTGACCATAGGCTGCAAGTGTCTTAGTCTTAGTAACCTTAACAAATACACGAGACTTCTCTGTGTCAGTGAACTGTACATCCTTGCTATACAAACCACGATAGTTACGGTATGCTTTAAGCCACCGCTCTTCGTCAGCATAACGTGAATCCTCAGAACGTTTGTAACGGTCTTCAATGAAAGATACCACGCTAGACTTAGCCTCAAAGATGCTGTCAGTGCTATCTTCTGCAGCTATAACTTCATCTGTTTCAAACATTTCTTCTTGTTCTGCCATTATCAATACCCGAATGATGGATCACTAGCCTGAAAGCCAGTGCGTTGTTTTGCTGGGTTGTAGTCCCATATGCTGCTACGTGGACGTGTCATGATCCCATACCTTAGAGCGTCATATAAGTGATCCTCTGCGTGAGTATCAACATCTTCTGGGTTTCGCTTGTCCAGAGGAATACTTGGAATCTGTGCAATAGTGTTAGTGCAGTTATCCATAAACACTAGGCGAGGCTTCTCAGTAAACTCATCTACCTGTAAACGCCTGTGTATTTCGTTTTTACCTGAGACACGTGAGCCTCTTGACCTGTCAGACGGACGCCAGCGGCACCCTTTGTGATTCATCTGCTCTGCCAAGCTAGGCCCAGTGTCTCCACGGTTGTGCCATAAAGAACTATCCAGCACCCCGTATCTTATTGTACCATCTCTTGCTTCTGCTTCAAGTATTAAGTCTGCTAAGTCAGAAGCTGTAACTTTAGAGACATACATCTCACGGTACACAATTAGTTGCTCATCAGGTGCTACCGCAAACCACAGAACACCAGTGTAACTGCCATACCCATAATCACAAGCCCTAAACCTTGCCCAAGAGTCAGGGATCTCGAATGAGTCCACGACATGTATCTTTCGGTCAAACTCTGGAAAAGCGGCACCCTCATTAATATCCCAGTTACCTTCAAGTAACTGCTTACGCTGATGCTCTGGAAGCGAGAGAAGCATTGCTTCATAGTCTCCAGCCTCAGCCAAGTACGGATTGTCGAATAGAGAGGCAGGAATAAAGCGTCTTTTAAATAAAGGATCACCTTCTTTACTATGCCCTTTAGGGAAAGTAATCGTGTCACCTGTTTCGATATTAGTTGCCCAGAACGCATTACCAGCTGTCGAAGGGTCAATAAACATCTTTTTAACCCAAGCATGTCCGTTTCCTCCAGGGTTTGTTGTTGCTCTCATGTATAGCCCAAGGTCTGACGCATGTGCAGATCTCAAGCGGGATCTCATATAATCCCAAGCGTAAGGGCTATTCCATTGCGTAAGCTCATCGAATCCAATCCAGTTAAAAGCCTGACCTTGATAGCGTGTGACATCCGTGTCTTTATCAAGATAAGACATCCAAAGTCTGCCGCCCTGAGGAGAAGTCCATTGCGACTTACGTTCCGACCACTTAATTCCAGGTATAGCACGGGGGTATAACTCCTGACTTTTTTGTATAAGTTCTCTTAGTTCTTCCGTAGTATGGCGTACAAGCAACCCAGAGAAGTGTGGGTCATTCAAACCATGTAGAGGGTCAGCCAACATGGCGTAGCTCTTACCTCCACCCGCTGCACCACCATATAGAACCTCACGCTCTGACGCACTAAGAAAGAATGTCTGTGGGCCAGGGTTAGGCTTGAACACAATGTTCTGAGCCTCTTCTACATCGTACTCAGCTGCCTTTACTTGAGCAGGTACAGTCTGTTTATCCTCTACTTTAATCGTTTCCGCTGGAATCGGTGTAGGCTCCTGCACCTTTCTTTTCGAGCTTTTCGATTTGGTCAAGCGTTTCTTGGAGCCACTTGGCAAGCTTGCGCTTAATTGTAAGTGCTTTTCTACGTTTTTGCTCGACATCTATTCTCTTCTTTAGACCTGTATACGTCATAGTTCTACCTGTCTCTTTAGTTAGCCAGGCTGCTACCGCACGATAACTATACTGCTTAAGATGGCGCTTTGCAAGCTCTAAAGCTTCAAGCTCTGATTCTATAGGTAAAAGAATTCTGTCGTTATCAGGATCTACCCTGTAACCAAAGGGTATTATCTTTGTAATCCTAACTATAGGGTGCCATTCTTTTGTGTGGTTCTTGGGAGGTAACGGTAGCTGCCAAAAACCTAGGTCTCTCTCAGGTATTATTCGTTTGAACCTTCTTTAGGTGGCAGATAGAAAACGCCTCCGCCAGATGTTACGTCTACTTTGTCTACCTTACCAAGTCCTGCACGATCTAGCAAGTCCTTAGCTGCAACCATCTTCTCTTTAATGCCTAATTCTGTAGGGTCATACAAAGCGCCTACCATAGACATAGCAGCTTTAGGTGCCATACGTGCAAAGTAAGAACGAGTCTTTTCACCAATCTCATCCTTAAGAGTCTCTACAATAGCAGAAGTGCTGGATGTAGGGTCATAACCTGCAAGTTTCTTAGCTTCAACTGCATCTCCATTAGCCTCATCAAATAAGACATCTAGAAAGCGTTGTTGCTTTTCTGTTAATACTCTAGCCATGTTAAGTCCCTTGGTTACCGTTACTTTTATTCTTTAAGGTATTTGCGTAGTTAATAGCGTGATATTTGTGACGTGTTATTATAACAACTTTTCCATTCTTATCATATACAACATACTCACCTTTTTTATTACGATGTAGTATCACAGACCACTAACTCTACCACTTACCTTGTTTTACACCTAAGAAGTACATTACTATTATTAAAGCCCCTACACCTGCTAGTGTTACTGCAATACCTACAGCCCAGTTAATGCAGTTATCTATGAACTCTTGCTTCTTATAGACTAGCTCACGCTGTTCTTTACGTTGTTGTGCTTCTATACGTACTATCTCTTCCCAAGCACTAGGCCCATATGTCCAAGAGATGTGTGACTTAAGCTCTTCTCTCATCTCTTTGAGCTTCTGCTTTTGTGACCATATCTCTAGTGCATTAGATTGAGTGTCACTAAACATCTTGTACATAGGAGGGTTCTTAGCTTTCTCCTCCAAGAAGTCTAGGTCACTTACAGCCTTAGACCACTGAGACACTGCACCAGTCATAGCACTAATCTCGCGCCCTACAGCTACAGCTTTCTTAATGCCATTGTAAGCAGTAGTAGCAGCCGCCATAGCTGTAAAAGGATCAACCATCTTAGTTAGCCATATCCCTATGGTCACGGTTAATGTACCGTAACTCACTCTCCATAACGGCTATACGTTGCTTGAGTTTATTAATCTCATTGATAGCTAAGGTCATAGAGGCAAGCTCATCCCACAACTCTTCTATGTCGCCCCACACATACTGTATCTCTACACCATTACCTTCAACATCACGCTTAAGGTTAATGTTGTCCTCAATAGCCATACGTGAGCCTAATTGGCTTACTGTTTCTTCTAGGCTAGATATTGTGGAAGCCTGTTGTGATACCCACCAGACACCACCAGCAAGTTGTGCAGCCATAGCAGCCACAAGGGCTATAGGTAGTTTAACATTCTCCACAATAGCTCTCCTAACTATCTGTACCGTAGAACCGTTGTTTGATTTCGCCACGGGTAATACCGATGTCTTTTAGTTGTTTGTCACTCATGTTGTTAAGGAGCCAGTAGTCTGCTCTCATCTGCTGTGCTTTTACAAGTGAAGCACCAATAGAAGCAAAGAACTTAGCTACTGCTTTAATGGTGCGTTTTACTGAGGCAGTTACTGCGATTCTAACTTGGCTTGGGTAGTCGTATGTTAAATACATTTGTATATTCCTATATGTTTGACCTAGCTTTATTGCTAGGGACGTACATAGTTATACACAAATGTCAGACGGTTACCTCTACTAAGTTTGCATACCCGTTATGCAATGTTTTGACTTCCTTGGAAGAACTCTTCAACGTTAAAAGTAATAGTCACTGCGTTTGAAGCACTAGCTAGACCACGTAACTTATCACCAAGGTTTAAGTATAAGTTATCTGTAATCTGCAGAAGTGAGTTTGGTGGCATCTTAACAGACTCAGCTAAAGTTATATAGGTAGTACTTTTTAATTCATACCAGTCTAGGCTAAATGTAACCGAACTGCTAGAACTATTATTAACGTATATAGCCTTAATATTACTGTCAAACCTATCAGGAACAGTATATAAGTCTACGTTAGATGTAGTCAGAAGCTTACCTATTGTACGGTTTTTACTTGTCATGGCGCAGTGTTCTCTATGTAAATAATATCTAAACCTGCAGATATCTCAAGGTGTGCATTTGAGCTAGATGCTATTGCACGTACTCTAATGTCTGTCTTTTCTAAAATAGGAAGAGGTGCTTGATATTGCTGATGGTGTATGTTTTCCACGATTGCAAACTTATCGTCCGTTCTAAACACACCATTTAACTCTCGTGTTTGTATTTGTACAGTGGCAAACTTATTGTTTTGCTCTGTAAATGCTGTTACATCTGTCTGTAAAAGATAGGCTGTATAACCTGCAGGTACAGTCCATAGTGCCATTAAGGTTTGGTTTTCCCCAGTAGAAATACGAGCATATGTAGTACCACCATTAGTAACGTTTATATTATTTGTAGGTTCTTGAGAGCCTGATACGAAAGCACGAAACACTCTTAAATACGTCTGTGTCGTTGTAGCAGTACCCGAACCTGCTAATGTAACGGCTTCACTTACCTCATTATAACTTGCATCTAATCCTTGCACCGTAACTTGGACATCATTATCTGTAGCACCTGCATCACTTGTAACGGTCATAGCAAGAGCACTAGTTTGATATGTATATACTCCACCTACATCCCAACAGTCTTCAGTGCTATTGTTTACATTATTATTAAACCCAAACTTAAATAAACGTTTGTGTCCATCTACAAGTCCTCGTGCAACCTGCATGTAATATGGGTAGTCGCCAACGCCACCGCCCATAGTCATTACTTTAGGATACGAGGTAATAGCCATTATTCGTCAACCCACGCTTCATTCTCTGGCGTGTTAGGGTCATCCTTAACGTAGTGACCTTTAGCTGTACGAGCACGTTTCTTGCCTGCAGGAGCAGCAGCCTTCTTAGGCTTGACCTTCTTAGCTAGTTTAGCCAGTAAGGGTGCTTCATCCTGCTCAATACAGATAGCTGTAACGTTAGCATCTTTACTCTGTACGTTGCCGTAGTTATCTTCACCAGCTGACTGGTTACCTGCAGAGTCCCACACGTAGCCATGCTCATCTACACGATAACCTGCAGCCTCAAGAGCTTCCTGGTATTTGTGATAATACTTCATTTCTTACCCTTATTCACTGGACGTGCGGGTTTTACATCTGCACCACAAGCCAAGCCACCATGAGCATAACCCATCTTCTTCTTAGCCATACCGCCATACATATAGCCCATCTTCTTAGCTACTTCTGGTGCTTCTTTCTTAAGAGCTTTCATACCTTTGTTCATCATACCACCTTTGTTCATACTTTCATGATAACCTGTTCCACCACAGTGAGAACAGCCTTTACCCTTACATTTAGGACATACCTTCTTCATGTTCTCTTCTTCCCTGATGCGGTTGTAGACCACTTAACTTTCTTTGGCCCTGTTTTCTTTGCTGCTTCTTGCTTACTAATCTTAGAGGCTACTGCCTTTGGCCTACAGGCTGGGTAGTCCCTACCGTC
>Ga0233415_10001282_pt1 | contig 10978 bp, 8 predicted proteins | sample Na_anoxic_12_MG_FD_188631 | JGI IMG/M metagenome (GOLD analysis project Ga0233415, IMG submission 188631) | Seawater microbial communities from Saanich Inlet, British Columbia, Canada - Na_anoxic_12_MG | ecosystem: Environmental > Aquatic > Marine > Inlet | place: Canada: British Columbia...
ATGATTTGTTTGGATAAAATAGTGTGAATATTATGTTCATCCACGGTCATTGTTGGTGGGGGTGTTGGCTTTGCCATATTGTGTATATATTGGAGTATGGTTGATTTAAAATTCGCCGCATTCCATGCCTCATCAAAACGTTTGTGCTGGATGAATCTGTCAATCATATCTGGAAACGGAATGTGGTTTATGTAGGGTTTGATATTAATGTAGTATACGTTTGACGCGCACATATTTGGAAAGTATGTGTCATCGATAAAGCAAATTTGCGTTTGTTTGTCTATCTTGGCGCATTTAATTAGGTCGGATGTTGTTTTGAGATGTGATGTTCTGCATAGTTCGACTTTTTTGTTGTTGATTTTAAACGCGCCGATAAGTTGGTCAAAAAGTTTATAGCCGACCATTGTTTCAAAGTATGATATTAACGAAAGCGCCCATTGTCTCGGGCCTTGATTGTTTGTGTATATCATTAATTTTCCGTATTTTTTTTGAATTCGTTTGCGCTTGAGATATAACAAAATTTTGATAATATCTGGGCGCATGATTTCTGGGTATAATTCTATGCAATGATTGAAAAACGATTGGTTAAACGGAACGTCAATATGTTCAGATTTAAAATAATAGGTAACGGCATCTAAAAATGCTCCAAATTGTGTATAGTGTCCTAACGTGTCATCTAAGTCAAGTACAATAATTTTTGACATTGTATACTGGATGATATTACCTACAATATGCACACATTTTTATTTATCTATATAATATACGGATGCGTACGGTCAATGGCAGCAATGGCAGCAATGGCAGCAATGGCAAAAATAGAAACAAGTTGACAAGGAAAAATTATGTTGATATTTTACATTATTATGATATCAGCATCCCCAAAACACTCGGCAAAATACGGGGGGCGGCAGAGAATGTCATGGCAAACAAATTATGTCGGTGCATAAAACGAGTTCGCGGCACCGGGGAGGCAACCGAGGGGCGCGCCATAGGAATATGCACAAAATCAATATTTACCAATCGCGGATATACGAGAAAGCAGTTTAGATGTAAGGGGAGTCGTTCGGTAAAAATTGGCATAAAATCGCATCGGCGACGAACACAAAAGCATATGTAACTGTCATGTAGTGAGTGGGTGCATGCAACTGTGGGGTGGCGCGTAAGATATTTGTGCAAATGTGATTTTATATCAAGTAAATATATAGCAATGGAGGTTATTCCAAAGAATAAATTATCTCATTCGACTCAGAAAACCATACATGGATTGAAGACTTATTTGGACCGTTCTATTTATTACTACGGTAGTGTTTTGCGGCCTGATTACGTGGACGGGGAGAGCGATGTGGATATATTGGTGTTTTCCGACAATATAGACAGCACTCTATCCCAGATATGTCAGTATCTTCGGGTGGATAGAGACGATGTTAAGAAGACAATATGGCATTTAAATCAGGCACATTTGATACATGGTTATAAATTGCAATATTCCGATGCCAATAAACATGTAAATATAGAAATATCGGTGTTCAACGAACGGAATCAGAAGGAGATCATAGACGACCATTTGAGTGTGTTATCACTGCCTGCGTATATACTGTATTTACTTTATATTGTGAAATTTCTGCATTATAGGCTGCATCTTATCTCGAAGCCGATGTATAATATATTAAAGCGGTTTATAATGGGTGAGATGATGGGTCGGTATGACGAAAATAACAGATTTTTTATGTATACTCCACGGGGGGTGGGGAATTCTCCCCAGCGTGGGGCGCAATAATTCCCCGCGCGCGCAATAGCGAGAATTTATTTTATGTGTAAAAATTATACTGCTCTTCGTTCATAATGACGACAGCCTTTACTCTAGAAAATTGTCAAGATATATCAGACAAAATAAGCATCGATGAGTTATATGACAGGAAAAAACAGACTGATTTAAATAACCTGGAATTTTACAGGAAAATGCTCCACAGAATTCACGTCCGAATAAAAAGTATCTCAAAAACAAGTAAAGACAGATGCTGTTGGTACACAATGCCAGAGATGATTTTGGGGGCCAGAAAATACGACCAGGCCGGTTGTATTGCATATGTTATGGATTCACTTATTGACAACGGATTTAAAGTTAAATATTTTCACCCAAACATAATTTTAATAGCATGGGAACACTGGATACCAGAATATGTGAGGGACCAAATAAGAAAAAAAACTGGAATAAGAGTGAATGAGTTCGGAGAACAGATTGCCGATAATGATGGCGACCGACAAGATGCTCGCAACATGGACGAATACGACCCAACGGATATTATGCTTAGCAATCAGCGAAACGGAGTTGCAAATGCAAAACCAGACAAAAAATACACACCCGTCGATACCTATAAACCAACTGGGACAATGGTTTATGACACCAATTTATTTAAGAACGATTTTTAATTTATATGCAAATTAAAAATCAATATTATTTTATGTGCAAAATTGCCATGCTACACTTCGGCGAAACGCTCCATCCGATTGGAGTGAAAGACATGCGATACCAATTCCTCTGCAAAGCCCATGCAGTTAGCTTTCATCTGTTCATAATCCAACGTTGCAAATAAATGAATCGCATTCGGATTCTCATATATCACTGGTCTAGCTACCTTATCCAAGTGTTGTTCCAAAATATAAATCGCCTTCGGGTTGGTAGATAACCAGATCCAATCAACTTTATCCAAATTTTGTTCCAACAGGTGAATCGCATTTGGATTTCCAGATAACAAGGTCCAATCCACTTTATCCAAGTTTTGTTCAATCAGATGAATCGCATTAGGATTTCCAGATAACAATGTCCAAGCCACTTTATCCAAGTTTTGTTCCAACAGGTGAATCGCATTTGGATTTCCAGATAATTGCAACCAATTCACTTTATCCAAATTTTGTTCTAACAAATGAATCGCATTGGGATTTGCAGATAACATGATCCAATTTACCTTATCCAAGTTTTGTTCAAGCAGATGAATCGCATTTGGATTTAAAGATAACGATCTCCAATCAACCTTATCCAAATTTTGTTCCAACAGATGAATTGCATTCGGATTTCTAGATAAACTATACCAATTAACCTTATCCAAATTTTGTTCTAGCAGATAAATCGCATTTGGATTTACAGATGCCGAGCTCCAATGTACTTTATCCAAGTTCTGTTCTAACAAATGAACCGCGTTGGGATTGGTGGATAATAAGTTCCACTTCTCCACATCGTCGTTCATATTATGGTTATGATTCTGATTCTGATTGTAATAAGGTTTGAACATACTTATTAGTTACTTGTGTTAAAAAATGTACAATAATCATTATTATTTCATTTTTAATATGCAGTTAGCTTTCATTTTCATAATCCTGCAAGTGTTATTCCAGCATATGAATTGCCAAATTTGTGCTGTGCGTTTTTTTATTATGAGAATATATATGAAGAGTCGCCACACACAACGATTACATACAATGAAAGGATGTAGGGGGTCGCGAAGAACCCGAGGGGGCTCATCCTCATGCGGCGCACCTGGCTGTCCTATTGCTCCGTATTCGTGGAAACAAATGCAACACCGCGGTGGTAAAACAAAAAAGGCACATTTAATGAAATCATCCAGACGCCGAGGTCGCGTCGGAGGCGGCTTTTATAAGCCAGCGCCCCCAATGCCTGGGCCGTTTATTGGCTCTCCTTGGAAGGCCGACATATATGACTGGCCTGGAGTTAATGGAATATCTGGCGATAAGAATTATTACCAACAAAACATGTATTTTAAAGACCCGCAAACAATGATGAAGGTGCGCGGCGGGGGGCGGCAGAGGCGTGCTAAAAAAATGCACAAAACACGCAAGCTGCGCGGAGGCGGTTTGGTACCACAAGACTTAGTTAACATAAAAAATTCGATTGTTTTCAATGCAACCAGTGCGTATAATTCACTCACTGGAGTGAATCCCCCCACCAACCCGCTCCCTTACAAAGACCAGCTATCTACGCCGCGTCGGTAATAATAATTTTGCGTTTTATTTTTTTAGGCCTCGCTTCCTTAGTAGGTGCAGGCACATCGGGTGTCGGCTGTAATGTAGACGATGGTACATCATCCGTGGCTGGTGCTGTTGGTGCTGCTGGTGCTGCTGTTGGTGCTGCTGGTGCTGCTGTTGGTGCTGCTGGTGCTGTCGCCAATGTAATTTTGCGACGGGTCTTCTTTATTTTCGATTTTTCCTCATTATTTACATTGCGAACCACCTCCTGGGCTGCGCGCTGGTTAGTTTCTTCATATTGAATCTCATACGGAGATGCGGCCATAAACTCGTTGGTCAGTTTGTCTGCGTTGACCGCCCGAAGTTTTTTGAATATGAAATATCGGTTGAGAAACGAAATCTGCTTTTCAGAGTCAGTCATATTGACGGCACGCCCGTATTTAGCGGCGTCTCCCGTCTTGCACTCTTGCACCATTCTATAAAACAGTTTGTCAAACATCTCGCTCCCGCTCGGCAGCCCCATACTGTGCGCATCCGCTCGAGGCAGCAACTCGAAGCCATAACTCTTCATTGTGTCCTCCAAGAACTTAAAGTTGACGAGGAATTCAGGGAATACTTGATTAATCGACTCTTGGTACACCAATATTTTGTGTCCGAGGGAACTTTGGCCAGCTGGAAAATCTCCGCTGGTGTAGTCCTTCTCGACCTCCCACATTTTCTTTCCGCTCTCTCGGTCGACAATTGTCACAACTGACTCATCTCGCAACATGTTAAACACGGTTTCTCCATCATAACACGTTCCAATAAAGTATCCCCCCACCTTCGTGCATTCTGACACATTTCTAATGAAGTTATAAAATGTGGCGTTGCTTTCAAACATGTAGTGTATCGCGAATTGGCACGAAGACACATCAAAGCCATTTGTCGCGCGACCATGCTGACGAAGAACTGCTGGTGGCATCTCTGCATCCCGTCTACTACTACCGAAAACAGCACTGGTAATTTGTTTGGAAACATGATTTAACATGGCAGCTCCATTTCGAACATTCACTGAACTATTTCCATGCACAAATAGTGCGTAGGGGGACGTCTTATTATCACGGTGGTTTTTAAGGTAGCGAACACACGCACCGTCCAACTTATTTTCCAAATTATCCTTTGAAATGTCAATGCCAAATACAAACGACAGCTCCGCCACCGTCCACTTTGGCAAGTCGCCAGCCTTGCCGCATGCGAAATCGATTAGTATGTCGCCGCGCTTAGACACATTTTGAATGAGAGCCTTTTTTATAAATAAATTGTGAAAATGCCTAAGACCCACCATCAACTTCTTTGCTCTGGGGTCTGCATTGTAATACACATCCCCCGTATCACGAACAGGAGGTGGTCCTCCCCCAGTAATCATATCCTGCGTCACTGGATAATGAATCGAGTACCAGTTGTCATTTGCCGTGGCGTAGTTATTTCCGTACACACTTTTTCCATGATTATACTCGTCCGTTTTATCATGGCGCACTCTAAGCGGAATCCACTTCCATAACCCATCTTTGCTCATGTCATACTTAAACTCAACAATCATATCGTCGGTAAACGTGTCGCGTTCTTCGGTGAACATTTGGTGCGTGCCAGTTCCATCCAACTCGAGCATCACATTACAAAGCCCCGCCTGAAGGTCATACGGGTCTGTAGGATAAAACTGGGTCGGAACATATGTCCCTGCGGTGTCAACATCGCCGTATTTTGTAAACACGTCATTTAACATGTCATTATAGGGATTCCCGTGCCGCTTTGTGTCATATCCCACTCGGAGCACCAATGTCTTGTACTGCTGATACTGGGTGCTGACATAATTGTCAAGCCCCTCCTGAAATATAGGTGTGACAATGTCCTGACCGTTTTCGCCTTTTTTTGTTGTCACCAAAAAGTCATTTGTGTTGAATTCGGCAGGCTTCCATTTGAAAGAGAAATCCCACGTAATTTTTTTTAATAGCTCGCCCGCAACTCCATATGCGGTGCCACCCACACCAAACGCCGTGGGGGTTATGATAAGCCCATCACGCTCGTATGGGTAGTCGGTCTGAAGAATTGTCTGGCATGCAGCAAATATGGACCGCGCGGTTCCACGAGCGTCGTTGCCCATGTCATTATAATTTGGGTAAAACTTTTTGCATATAAACTGCATGGGGGATTGGCGTACGGCGGTAGACCGATATTTTTGAAGTTCGGACAGTTGGGTTGTTGACGTTGCGTGTGCGGGGGCGCCCGACAACGGGGTGCCCAACATAATATTTTGTGGAGACAGGTCTGCCATAAAAGCTTGTAATTTCGCCAGACGGCTTTCGCCCCGAGTTCCCTTAGACTTCGCGGGGCGCGTAAGGTTTTCAGAATCGGGTATGTCCATGAACGGATGGGCCCGTACATTATTGTTATTTTCGAAATATATGTCAAACGCAGCAAACATATTTATAAACTTTCCATTAATGTCGTGCAATATAAGCTCCCCATCGATAATAGAATTGTGCGCGTGTTTGTTGTATGTTTTCGCGCCAGTGAAAATGATCTTCATGTTCATATTTATCAGGTATATCTTGCCGCTCTTGTCCACCACCATCAAATGCCTGACACCGTCCGCCTTATCTGTGGCGCAATACATATATGGGACAGTAATGTTCGGTATATTTGACTCGTTTGATGTATCGAGTGTGATATTTTTTTGCTGCAGTGTCCTGGAGCTTGGGCCGATAAACACTGGGCGCCCCCGATAGTCTTTTTGTTTCTGCGCAACAATGGCCATATATTGCTCTAGGACGCTTGTTTGTTCAGTGTATGAAGTCGGATAGTTGGTCTGCTGAATTCCACACATTACCATCTTGGCCATATTCTCAATTCCCTTTACAAAAATTGCGGGATTCGAGCTGTACACGGCGTGAGCCACAAGCGGAATAACCTCCACTTCGATTTCATATGTTTCTGGCGATGAAAACACGCGTGATTCGGACGTGGTTAAGCCAGTTCCAGATTTAACAATGCTCAAGTCTATCTGGAACGGATACGCCCTCGAATCTGCATGGGTGAACGTGGAACGATTGATATAGCGAAACATCTTGGGTGTCTCATTCCAAGCTTCGAGGAGGTGGGATACTTGGGCATTGTCCTTGGAAACAGTCTCCTCCCGCTTAAGCGACACCCGAAAATTAAATTCGTCGAAATTTGCGCTTTTTAACCACTGCCGCTCACTACCCGACGATACCGAGACGTCGGTCTTTTTCATAATATGCACTCCAGATGCACCTTTATCGGTCGGTTTTACCATTGAGCCCATGGAATTTGTTTTGCAGTAGGTTTGTATATTGCTCAGTCCATCAACATCAAACCGAATATTGGAGTGAATGCTGTGACCAATCTGCGTGGTTTTCTCCACATTCTCGGGAATAATCTTGAGATTATATTTGCCGCTTTTATACCGAGACTGAAAGCCCGCGTGTTTGATTTGCTTGATGACATTGTTGTAGTCACTTTGGGTTATTCTCTTAAACTTTCTTGTCCCGAACTTAACCTCCAACTCATACTCGATGCGCTCGGATGAATTTAATCTTAGATACGCCTCGGCAAGTACATTAAGCTGTTTTTTTGAGTCCATGTGATATTATTATATACATATGTATATAACTTATTTTCATTTTTGTGTGATATTTTGCGCAATATTGTCCAAAATATCACATAGAAAACAATTGTCTCAGCCCTGACTAAAATACTCGTCCTTAAATGCCTGCTTCTGATGCTCCACACTGCATAAATCAAACTCCTGAATACTGATGTATTTTACGTATTTCACTATTTCGTCTATAGTATCGTTGTCCAAAATAGTCAGGTTCAAATGTATACCAGATTTATTATCATTTATCAACTCCCTATTCTTGTCCCGACTAAGAATTATTTTAAGCATTTCAATGTGGTTAAACTTGGACATCTGAGAAATTTTAACACTTATGTTATGTAAAAAATCTGAAGAATATGTGTTATACTCCTCGACGCGATTGTCAGTCATATCCGCTGCTACATCAGTCATATCAGGTTTATATTATTATGTAAATGTCTCTATGTTAATTCGGATGAGGTTTGCCGGAACGTTCCTTGTCAAGTGCGTCTAGGTCGGCAATGAGTTCTATATGCGAGTCATTTATTTCGAACCGCTGCAACTTGGCAATTACGCGAATTCTATCGTCCACTGCGATTGAATTAAACTCGTCGTTATTATAGTAATGGTCCTTCATAATATAGACAATGAAGGGTGACGGGGATATGTCGGCACTTTCTGCCTGCACGCCCGCAGCATTTACCGTCTTTACAACACAGTTGAGCGGCATACCAGGCACCGAATAGAACACATCGCAGGTGAATATAGTGTTATAGATAATTTGAGTGCCTTTTACCGTACCGCTTGAGTAATTGACCAGTTTTACTGAGTCTCTTCGAACAAATCCCTCCAAAATGCACTTGCCCTCAACGAGCGAAATTATTTGTTTTTCGATTGTTCCGCGGATGTTTTTCCCCACCGAAGTAATGGCCAATATTATTGTTCGGGTTATCTCGCACTGACTGTAAATCGGGTTGCTAGAAGTCGTCTCCATTGCCGCAATTATTATGTATTATATGTACATTTATTTAATTCACTTTTATAGCAACGTCCGCCTACACCTACACCTACACCTACATAATATGCCTGTTAATTCGCTGTTTTTCCAGTTCTAAACACCATCGCCCCACTCCCAAACGTCATATAATCATGCAAAAACAACATGTAAAAATATGTCCTGTTATAATATGGTGGTGTCGCGATTAAATTCTTCTGTCAGTTATCCCGAGATAAAGGCAATTTCCCCGATGGATTTGCACAAAACATTTGATATTTACCAAATCGCGGTGTATGGGCTGGATGTGTTAATTGCAGTGGGATTTGCGCAGAACACATTTGCATCGAAAAACATAACATATTTTCCTATATACTTGGTAAAAAAGCATCCAAATGGGGAGAACGCCGACGCGCCGTCGGTGGACCAAATCGGTGTGTACGAAATTCCTAGCACAAATCTATCTAATTATGTCGACGAGGATGGTGATATCGACCTGTTAAAAGTAGATGAGCCGTTACTATACACGTTTGTTACGGACAAATATTTAAAGCCCATCTATATGCCGCCCGATGAAGATAGTGATGACGATAAGTCCGGCGATGAATTGCCAGTAGAAGATATGTCTGAAAATGCAATGGTGTCAATACCAGAAGCCCGTCGGGACATATTTGAGTTGGATGAATCCAGTTCTGCGCCGATCAGCCTGGAAATTGAAGACGCCGCCGCCGCAAAAAATGAGCGCGAAAAATATCATGAACAATCACATGATATATGGATTAAAAAATTCATGAAAAATTCAAACTATAACATAGTTGATAATGAGGGGGGTGGGGACTGTTTATTCGCGGCTATTCGAGACGCGTTTAAAACCGCCAACCAGCATACGACGGTGGGGAAATTGCGAAATAAGTTGTCTGATGCTGCCACGGAAGATATATACGCGGCCTATAAATTTCAATATGATATGTATTCGCAAGCAATCAAGGATATTACCGCGCAATCTATCAAGATAAATGCGCAATATGCTTCTCTGCGGAAGGACCTTAGTCTCACGATAAACCAGGATGAACAGCGCATTATAAAGGCGCGCGCACTGAAGTTAAAGCAAGATAACGCCGACCTAAAATCTGACATATCCAATGCGAAGACCCTGCTAAAGGAATTTAAATATATGAAAACGATAAGTTCACTCGACGAGTTTAAGAAATTCATTCGGTTGTGTGATTTTTGGGGAGACGAGTGGGCAATAAGCACTCTTGAGCGCGTTCTTAATATCAAGTTGATTATATTATCCAGTGAAAATTACTCGGCTGGAGATTTTCATAATGTGCTGCATTGCGGTACCGTGGTGGATCCCATGTTATCAGACGTGGGTGTGTTCATACCAGAGTTTTATTTATTACTAGACCACACTGGCAATCACTACAAAGCCATAAGCTATAAAAACAAAATGTTATTAACATTTAGTGAGCTTCCGTATGATATAAAGCGCATGATTGCGGATAAGTGTTTGGAACATAACTCGGGGCTCTACTCGCTCATTCCCGATTTTGTGTCATTCAAAAATTCCATGCGAGGGGGTGGTGAAATAACAGTCACCTCTTTACCCAGTGATACTTTTGGAGATTCCGCCCTACGCAACCTTTACGACGAGGGGACAACTTTTGTGCTGTACGATAAATCACATAACTCCCCACCAGGTAAGGGCTCGGGGGAGATAATTGGTGCGGACGACGCCCTAACATATGGACAGCTGTCAGGCATTTCCGATTGGCGCAAAAAGCTCGACGACACATGGCAGCAGCCCTTTTCTATCGACAACCATAGATGGAACAGCGTCGAGCATTATTATCAGGGCTCCAAGTTTAAACGGCGCAACCCCGATTTTTACCTGTCCTTTTCTCTCGATTCTGGCACCGACTTATCGAAGAATCCGTATATGGCGCGCGGTGCAGGTGGACGCACGGGTGCGTTTGAAGGAGAGCTATTACGCCCCAAAACGGTCGAGATTGACCCCGACTTCTACGAAACCCGCCATGCATTCGAGCGAACTGGTGCAGTAAAGGCAAAGTTTAGCCAAAACGCCGACTTACTTCGCGCTCTAGCCGAGACAAAGCGCGCCAAACTCACACATCATGTGAAGGGTCGGCCTTCTGTCGTGCTGGATGAACTTATGGTTGCGCGCGACGAACTTTCGCGTCCGATGGCGCCCAAATAACCCCCGACAAGATGCATAGCATAAAACTAACTCATGCAATATACATCAATGCTTCTGTATTCTGGTTCCAGTCGCAATATTGCGGAAAACCGTCTTGAAGCTGTTATTTATTTCGTTGTCCGTGCCGCCCTGCATTACATTAACG
>Ga0233415_10001283_pt1 | contig 10964 bp, 10 predicted proteins | sample Na_anoxic_12_MG_FD_188631 | JGI IMG/M metagenome (GOLD analysis project Ga0233415, IMG submission 188631) | Seawater microbial communities from Saanich Inlet, British Columbia, Canada - Na_anoxic_12_MG | ecosystem: Environmental > Aquatic > Marine > Inlet | place: Canada: British Columbia...
CAAGATCGCTCCGATGTTCGCCAAGGGTGGCGAGGCCGTCGCCGAGGCCCGCGCGGAGTTCAAGCGCTACTTCGGCGAGATCGACGGGCCTGGGCTCCAGTCGGCCGAGGACTTCATCGACGCACAGGCGCGGCTCAAGTTGGCCATCGGTGGCGCGAAGTACGCCATCGGGTCGCAGCTCCTGCCCGTGCTCCAGCCGATGATCGATCGCTTCCGCGACTGGATCGTGGCCAACAAGGGCTTGCTCAAGCTCAAGATCGCAGGCTGGGTCGAGACGGTCGGCGAGAAATTCGGCAACCTGGCGGACTGGTGGCGCGCGACCGGCTCGCCAGCCTTCGGCGCCATCGTCGACGTTGGGAGGAAGATCGGCGAGGGCTTCGCGTTCATCGCTGAGAAGTCGGGCCCTGGAGAGGCTGGGATCCTGGCGCTCGGCGCTGCCGCCGCCATCGCGTTCGGGCCGATCGGGCTTGTCGCCACTGCGATCGGTGCGGTCGCTGTGAACCTCGACAAGTTCAACCAAGTCGCCGACGAGATGCCGGGGTTCCTCAAGCATCAATTCCGGCGCGTCGTCATGGGCAAGCTCGGGCTCGTCAAGACGATGGAAGAAAAGGAGGCGGAGGTCGAAAGGCAGAAGGAGCGACGGCCATGGTCTGAGCGACGGACGAGTGGTGAGACGGGGCCCGACTTCACTTCGCCACGCACCGGCCCGGCCTTGCAGACGGACCAGAACGCCGGGCTGTTCATGGGCGCTCCAGGGCAGGCTGGAACGGTCGAGGTGTCCATTTCCGCCGATGGGCTGCCTTCCTGGCTTGCTATGAGCCGGCCGGTGGTTAAGGGGTCTGGCGTCAAAGCCACCACGAAGACCGGGCGCCGCCTGATCGGCACCGAGGCGGCCCGCTGATGCTCCCGTCCGACGTCAGGCCCGCATCGTTCCGCTCGGTCAAGTTCGAGGCCCGCGAGGTCGCGCGCTCGGGCGGCAAGCACCTCGTGGTCGAGTCGCTCGTCCAGCGCGCCGAGCCGTGGGTCGACGACCTGGAGCGCAAGACGCGGACTTGGCGGATTCAGGCGTTCATCGTCGGCTCAGACACGGTCGACGCGGACGACGTCAAGCGCAAGCTGATCGAAGCCTGCGAGGCCCGCGGCTCGGCGACGCTGGTGCACCCCACCGAGGGCTCGCTGACCGTCCAGTGCGAAGCCTACGAGGTTGCCGAGTCGAGCGACAACGGGAACGTGATCGAGTTCGCGCTCGCGTTCATCGAGGCTGGCAAGCCTGCGAAGTCGTCGCCCGACCGAAAGAGCCGGCTCAAGGCCATTGCCGCGCGGCTGCGGACGGCGAACCGGACGGCGCAGCGCGTCCGCCGGTCCGTGTTGGACTACGGCTCGAAGACCAGGGCCATCCTGGCCGGCGACGTCGAGGACCGCGCCCAGGCCATGCTCGGGCTACAGTCGCAATTCGTCGGCTCCGACACGAGCGAGTTCTCTGGCCTGCTCACGTCGATGATCTCCACAGCCGATTCCCTGGTCACGGACTCGGATGACGAATTCGACGCCTGGGTTGACGCCTTCGACGCACTCGACGAGCCGCCTGACCGCCGGACACTGATCGGCAGGCTGGCCGAGCTGGTGCAGGACGCCGATGACTACGCCTCGGCCGGCGGGCTCACGGGCTCGACGCTCGCGCTGGCCGTCGAGTCGCTGGCGTCGGCGGTGGCGGTCCACGCGACGGCCGTTTGCGCCGCGACGGACATCATCCTGGACGACCCCTTCGAGGTCTACGATGACGCCGTCCTGGTGCTGTCTGGGATGCTCGACGCGATCGATGTGGACGAGCCCCACCTGACGGACTTCGACGCCCTGGCGGCGCTGCAAGACCTCCAGGCTGAGATCCTCGACGCGCTGAAAGAGGACGCGCTCGACCTCCCGCGGCTACGGACCCTGAGCCTGGACAAGCCGACCCCGGCGCTTGTCCTGGCGTACTCGCTCTATCAGGACGCCGAGCGAGCCGACGAGATCGTCATGCGCAACGGAGCGTCCGACCCCCTGTTCCTGTCCGGCGACCTGCTCGTGTTGACGGAGTAGCATGGCCACCGACGACGACACCCTGACCCTCAAGACCGGCGGCGAGGAGCACCGCGGCTGGACGGGTGTGACGTTGTCGCGCGGGCTGGAGCAGGCATCTGCCGAGTTCTCAGTGGCCCTGACACGAACGAAGGACGCGCAGACGGTCGACCCGATCAACGTCCGGGCGGGCGAGTCGGTCGAGTTGACCATCGGGGACGACGTCATCCTGTCCGGCTGGGTGTACATCATCGATGCCGTCGAGGAGGGCGAAAGCTACGCGTTCACCGTCGAGGGCCGCTCGAAGACCTCAGACCTCGTCGACTGCTCGGCGGCCCCGGCGCAGTTCAAGCGGCTAACGTTTGGGCGGATCGCTGGCGCGTTGGCGTCTGACTACAACGTCGACGTGGTCGACAACGCGGCGGCCACGAAGACCTATCAGCGCTGGCGCACCGAGCCGGGCGAGACGGTCTTCATGGCGCTTGACCGGCTGGCCAGGGATGCGCAGGTCCTTCTGACCGACGACGCGAACGGCGCGCTCGTCATCGAGGCCGTGGGCACGACCCGCGGCGTGGACATCACCGAGGACATCGGCATCATTCGTGAGCACCTGCGCGTGGACGCCTCGCAGCGCTTCTCGGTCTACGAGGTGCGCGGCCAGGCGGTCGGCGACGATGCGAACTACGGCACGACTTCGGCCCATGGCTTCGCCGAGGTGGACGATGACGGTAACTGGACCCGCGAGCGGCGCCTGGAGATCCGCGCCGAATCGGGCTTCGGCTACTCGGCGGCGTGCAAGGCGCGGGCGATCAACGAGGCCGTCACGCGCGCCGGGCGCTCGATCTCCTACGACATCGACGTGCCAGGGTGGCGCCAGCCGGACGGGACGCTGTGGTGGACGAACATCCTGCACCGCGTGAAGCGCCCTCGGCTGCGGCTCGACGGTGACATGGTCCTCGCCGATCTGTCCTTCACGGCCAATGCCCGCCGCGGCAAGCGCGCGCACCTGACCTTCCTGCCGCCCGGAACGTTCGAGTTTGTCGAGCCCACGAAGCGACCGAGAAGAAAGGGCAAGATCGCGAAGGTCGGCGACCTCTGGTTCACGAGCGGCGACGTCGCCAGCATTGTTGCTGGTGTGGAAAAGCGGCTCGGCGAGGCGACGCAGTGAGGGCGCTAGGCATGATCGTGCGCGGCGTCGTCAAGCTCGTTGATGCGACGACGAAGCTGGCGGCGATCCAGGTCGAGACGCTCAAAGACTGGGTGCTCGACGACGTGGAGCTCTTCGAGCCCTACGGCCTGACCGCGCGCCCCTTCGCCGACTCCGAGGCCATCATCGTCAACGTCGGCGGCGACCCCGACCATCCGGTGATTCTGTGCGTCGCCGACAGGCGCTACCGGCTGACCTCGCTGGCCGAGGGCGAGGTTGCGCTGTACGACGACCAGGGGCAGAAGGTCCACATCAAGCGCGGCGAAATCAACATCACGACGACCAAAGACGTTGTCATCGGCGCGACCGGAGATGTGACCATCACAGCCGACGGCAACGCGACGGTGCAGGCGTCCGGGTCTGCGGAGGTCTCGGCCGGGACGACGGCGACGATTGACGGGGCGGCGATCAAGTTGGGGGCGGCCGCGGCTCTCGGTGTGGCGAGGTTAACAGATCCGGTGTCAGTGTCTGGGATGGTCGGAGGCGCGCCTGTCACGCTGACCGGAACGATAACCGCTGGCTCGGCAACGGTAACGGCGGCCTGACATGGCAACGATCTACGTCCATAGCACAGCAGGCAACGACGGCAGCGCCGACCCGACGAACCCGGCCACGCCGCTCCAGACGATGCCCGCCGCCGAGGCCCTCCTCGCGGGCGGCGCAGGCTTCGGCCTCGGAACCGACGTCGCGCTCCAAGACGTCGGCCCGCACGATGTCTCGGCCGGCGCGTTCGGGGCTGCCGCACCCGTCCAGGGCGTCACGCTGCGCGGGCCGGACACCTGGATCGCTGGCGTCTACCAGTGGGCCGTGCTGGACGCGGGCGGCGCAGCCGCCAACTGCGTTCTGACCGACCGATGGTGGCGGCTGACGGGCATCCGCGCGATCAACGCAACCGGCGTGGGAATCCTCTTCGGCACGTCGGCCGAGGCGTTCGGCACCAGGCTCCGGGCCGACAACAACGGTAGCCACGGGATCTATCTGCGGTCGGCCAACGCTGGCCGAGACATCGACCTGGAGTGGATCGTCGCGCACGACAACGGAGGCAAGGGCGTCTGGCTACAAGCCGTGGTGGCGGCGATCGATCTGGTCGTGCGGAACGGCATAGCCTACGGCAACGTAGACGAGGGCATCGACGTCCAGGGCTTCGGCGCCGGGACCGCCCTGGCCGAAAACTGCGGGGCCTACGACAATGGCGGCGGGGCCACGACGGCCGGGATCGACTCGTTCACGGCCCGCAACTGCTGGGCGCTTGACAACACGGCCCTGCGCGGCATCATCGCCAGCGTCGCCCACGACAACAACCGCAGCCACACCACCAACGCGGGCGTCTACCACACAGCTGGGAACTTCGGCGGCGTGGGCGTCGACCCACAGAGCGACGAGCTGCTGCCCGGCCTCGTCAACGCGGCGGGTGGCGACTTCCACCCGAGCAGCGGCTCGAACATCCTCGGCGCGGGCGCCGCTGCCGCCACGCTGACGGTCGACCTCGACGGGACGGCCTACGCGATCCCGTACCCGATCGGCCCGTACGCGGTGGCGTTCTTCGACCTCGACTCGGCCGACGGCCTGGCCGGGTCGACGCAGGTCGTGCTCGTCTTCTCCGAGGCGCTCGACCTGACCAACCCGGACTTGACAGACGACACGCTTTATGCCGTGACGACGCCGTTTGGGACGGTGACCAACGCCGTGACCGCCGCCTCGGCCACCGGCTCGACCGTGACGCTGACCGTCTCGCCGGCCCTCTACGCGGACCAACTCTACAGGGTGACCGTCCCGGCCACCATCACGGCGTCCAGCGGCGCGCTGATAGACCCGACCGACCTCTCCGAGGACTTCGTCACCGGCAGCCTTCCGCTCGTCGAGAGCGGCAACCCGTGGGCTGTCACGGCCAGTGGGGACAACGCGCTCGATCCGCCGCTTGAGCTTGTCCCGGCCGACCCGACAGACCCGAGCGCTAGCCTGCGCGATGCCGTGTGGCTCTCGATCTACTCGGACCGGCTGGCAGCTTCCGGTGATGCGCTCCCGGACGAGTCTAGCGACCCGATCAACCGCGGCGGATGGTGGGGCGACACGTACCAGGACGACGGCTACCTGCACGGCTCGCGGCTGTGGCTGCTACGCCGCTCGTCGCCGACGCCGGAAACGCTGCGTCTCGTCGAGGAGTACGCCGTCGAGGCGCTGCAATGGATGGTCGACGACCGGCTGGCCGCGCGCGTGGATGCGACGGCCACGCGTCTTGGGGCTGACTCGATCGGTCTCATTGTGAGACTATACCGCCAGGGAGTCGAGCCGACGCCGATCGTCTTCGATGACCTGTGGAACCCGTGGAGGTAGGGGCGTGGCTGACACAGGCTTCACGATCCCATCGCAGGCAACTGTCCTGGCGCGCGTCAAAGGCGACGTCAACGCCGAGCTGGGCTCGCAGGCGGCCTTCATCCGGGCGTCGCTCCCGTGGGCGATGGCGCACGCCGAATCCGGCGCGGTCCGCGGACTCTACCTCTATCTCCGTTGGGCCGCGAACCAGACGATCCCCGACCGCGCGACCGGCGCCGAGCTGCTCCGCTGGATCCGCATCTGGCTCGGGTCGAAGGTCGCGGCGACGAAGGCGACGGGGACCCTGAGCGTCACCGGGATACTGGGCGCCAACCTCCCGAACGGTGACGGACTGTCGCGCGAGGATGGCGAACTCTACGTCGTCACCGGCGGCCCCTACCCCTTCGCAGTGGCTGGAACGCAGGACGTGACCTGCGAGGCCGTGGACGCGGGCGCCGACGGAAACTACGACTACGACGCCGGGCCGCCCATCACGTCGCTGTCGCTGACCTCGCCGCCGGCCGGCATCGTCGCCGACTGCCCGCTCAAGACGGGCGTGGACATCGAGGGCGGGGCCGACGAGGAGACCGACGAGGAGGCGCAGATCCGAATGATCGAGCGCATCCAGGACGCACCGCAGGGCGGCGCCGAGGCCGACTACATCGCATGGGCGCAGGCGTCCGACCCGAGCGTGGACCGCGTGTGGGTGCAGTCGTTCCCGGACGTGGCGATCGGCACGGTGAAGGTGCTCTTCACGCTCTTCGCCGACGGCGCGGCGGTCATCCCGGCGGGCGCGATTCTGACGACCGTGGCGAACTACATCAGCCCGCTCCGGCCGGTCACGGCGACGGTCACCGTTGCGGCCCCGACGAATCGAATCATCACGCTCGGCACGCTCGGCAACAAGTTCGAGCTGTACCTGCTGGCCGGCTACGTCCTGGCAGACGTCAAGGTCGCCATCATCGAGGCGATCGAGGACATGTTCCGGGACGAGGTGCCGGAGGACGGCGCGGACCTGGCCGCCGGCTACACGATCCGCAACTCGGACCTACAGGTCGCGATCTCCAGCGTGGCTGGGCTGGATTACTACGTCCTCGGCGACGTGGACGGCCTCGGCGCGTCGGCTGACCTCACCATCCTCGGCGACGAGTACCCGACGCTCGTGGACGGCGACATCGAGTGGGGCCCGTAGTGGGCGACCTGACGACAGTAACCTTCGAGGACCTCGCTGCGGCGCTGCTCAAGCTCCAGCCGCCCGGCGTCATCTGGACGCAGGAGACCGAGCGGCGCGCCGTCGAGTTGATCCGCGGCCTCGCCGTCGAGTTGGCGCTGTTCCACAACCGGGCAGGCGTCGACTTGATGGACGAGGCCGACCCGGACACGACCACCGAGCAACTGGAAGATTGGGAACGCGTCACCGGGATGCCGCGGTGCTCGGCGATCGACCTGACGACGATGACGACGCAGCAGCGGCGGGACGCCGTGGTCGCGCAGCTTGCCGCGCAGGGCGGGCAGTCGGCGGCGTACTACGAGGCGCTGGCCGTCTCGCTCGGGACAACGGCCACGGTCACCGACTCGGCCGTAGTCTTCGAGTTCACGATCGACACGCCAGCTTGCACACGATTCCGGGCCGGCACCGGGCAGGCGGGCGACCCGCTCGTGGAATTCTCCGACCCGGTCGGGCTCATCTTTGCGTGCCTAATGGAGCGCACTAAGCCGGCTCACACCCGGATCAACTGGACGGGGCCATAGAATGTACAGAATCGACAGCGCGAACAACGTGGCGGTCATCCCGGTCCCGGCCGCGGTCGCCGTCCAGGGCTACTTCCAGGACACGGACCCGGCCGGCGGCACGGACGTTGACGCCGACTTCCTGAACATGATGCAGGAGGAACTGATCTACGCGCTCCTCCAGCGCGGCGGGACGCCGGACAAGGCCGACTACAACCAACTCTGGGACGAGGTGCTGCTGGCCGAGCAGGCCGTCAAGTCGCACGCAACGAACACCGGGAACGTGTCCACCGACGTCTCGCGCGCCGTCATCGGGTCCACGTGGAGCCGCTCCAACGGGGAAACCTCGGCCGTCATGGCTTCGGACCAGTGCCAGTCGGGGACCCAGAAGTCCGCGGTCGTGGCGTCCGCTGCGGCGACCGCGACCGGAACCGGAGTCGAGCAGTTCATCGCTGCGAGCAACACGAGCACGATCTCCGGCACCGCGAAGACCAACATCCTGATGCTCGGGTCGACCCATTCCAGCGCAGCGACCGAGACCCGGGCGGGCGTCATCTCGTCGAGGGGCGGTACCGCGAGCGGCGACAAGTCGACCGTGCTGGCGAGCTACACCTGCGGCGCGTCTGGAGCGCAGTCCGCGGTCATCGCGAGCGAGAACGGGTGCACGGCGAGCGGCGACAACTCCTCGATTTTGGCGAGTTCGGACGCATGCGCCGCAACCGGCGACGAGGCGGCCGTCATAGCGTCCTTTGATGAATGCACGGCAGCCGGAGACCAGAGCGTCGTCATGGCGTCCTACAAGGGCGGAGGCGCGATCGCAGCCAACGGCGATGCTTCGGCCGTCATTGCGTCCTACGCCGGGACAAACACGGTCGCGGCCTCAACGGGGTGCGCCGCCATTGCATCGACAGGGTCAACGGCTGGCGCAAATGGCGTGGTCGCGTCCTTCGTTGCCGGGACGTCTGGATGCGCAGCAACGGGCAATACATCTGCCGTGATCGGCTCGCTTGGAGCCACAGCAAGCGGAAACCGCTCTGTCGTCATCGGGTCGGGCGCGTGCACCAACGCTGTCGCTGACAGTGTGGCCGGCGGTACCGGCGCGGCGATTACGTGGCGCATCGTGTCGACCAGCGGCGCGGCGACGTTCGTTGATCTCAACCTGACCGGCCTTGGAAACCACGCCAACGACGCGGCGGCCGAAGTCGCGTTGGTGCCGGTCAATGGCGTCTATCGCAACGGCTCTGTCCTCATGATTCGTGTCGTCTGATGAAGGGCTTCGCCATAGCCGTCGACACCCGCGAGATCGACCGCGGTCTACGCGAGCTGAAGCGTCAGATCCCCTACGCCACGGCGCGCGCGCTGACGATGTTGGCGAAGGACGCTCAGGCCCTGGTGCGCGAGAAGCTCAGTGAGGACTTCACGATCCGGACCACGCGGGTTGGAAAGGGCATCGTCACCGAAATGGCTACGAAACGGCGTCTCGTGGCTATGGTCGGGAGCCTGGACAAGTACATGGCTCAGCAGGCCCTCGGCGCGACGCTGACCGGCAAAGAGGCCGGCGCCGTTCCGCGCGTCGGCAAGGGTCTCGGGCGGCCAACGAAGCGATCCAAGACGCTGCCAAGCAAGTGGATCGGCGCGCGACTGGAGAAGGCCGAGGCCAAGTCCGAGGGCAGCCCGATCAAGCGCCGGAAGGGCAAGCACTCCCGCCGCCGGCTGCCGTTCTTCGTCACATTCCCGGGCGGCCGCCGGGGCCTCGTGAAGCGCAAGGGCAAGGACCGCTTGCCGCTGGAGACGATCTACACGATGCCGGGCCGCATCAGGATCCCGGTCCGCTGGCCGATCGGCGGCCGCGTCCGGCGCGCCGTGGCCGAGAAGCACGCGCTCCGGGTCGCCATGGCCATGGAGCAAGCCGTGCGAACGGCGCACTCCAAGTCCGGCGGGTGGAAACAGAGCATCAGGACGTGGTGACCACATGAGCCGCACCCCGCCATCGCTCACAGACCTCGTCCCGGAGCTCCGAGCGGCCGTCGAGGGCCTGGCGGCCGACCACGAGGCGGCGTTCCCGGAGCGGTGCCTGTGCCTGATCTGGGCGCACCGCTCGCCCGAGGAGCAGCGCGCGGCCTTCGTGGCGAAAAGCTCCAAGCTCGACGGGTTCGAGCGCTACTCGCTGCACAACTTCTGCCCGAGCTTCGCCGCGGATCTCTGGGTCTACACCAGCGGCTACCAGGCGGCCTCGCTGTTCGTCGACCGGCCGCCGCGCGCCGAGGGCTTCCGCCTCCAGATCAAGCGCGGCACGTTCCGGCCCTACTACCGGCCGATGGGCCTGCTCGCCGAGCGGCACGGGCTGGAGTGGGGTGGACGCTGGCGGCACCTCGGCGACGGGCCGCATGTTCAACTCCCGAAGCGCCTGCGCGTCAAGCTCGTACAAGAGGCGCTCCAGCGCTGCGGGTTCAACCCCGGCCCGGCGGACGGAATCGACGGCAAGCGCACGGCCCTCGCGGTCGCGGCGGCGAGCGGCACGCTCGGCATCGATGGCATCCCGACGAAGCGGCAGCGCAGGCTGATGCCGGTGACCCCGGCGCTGTGGGCGCGGCTGAACGACTGGCACCAATGACGGCCCACCCCGTCTATCAGGGCGGGGTGCAAGGATGGAACATGAGTTGCGATTCTTGGGAGCACAGGCCGTGAGCCACCCGGACCTACTGACCGGCAGCGGCGTGTTCGCTGTCGCGGCGGCCGGCGCGCTGGAGTCATCGATCACGATGGGCGACGGGCTCGCGATGCTCGGCGGTTTGGCGATCATCGTCGGCGCCGCGCTGGTCATCCTCCGCGCCATCGGGCGAGTGGAGCTGATCGCGTCGAACAACGGCAAGGGTGTGGACTTGCTCGCCGCTCGCGTCTCGGCGATCGAGGCGGACCGGGCCACCGCCGGGAATCGACGCGTCGAGGACGCCCGCCGGGACGCGCGCATCGATACGACGCTTGAGCAGGTGTCCAAGTCGGTTGGGCGCATCGAGACAACGCTTGAGGGGCTGCCCTGCCGAAGCGGCGGGGCGTGCGTGGGAGGCACGACGTGAAAGGCTACAAGACCATCACAGCGGCGGCGCTCGCCCTCGTCGGCGCGGCCGTCGCGCTGATCCTCCACTACTCCGAGGCGGCGGTCCTCGACCCCGGCGCGCTGTCGGCGGCCTGGACGTCGCTCGTGACGGCGCTCGTCTTCGGGGCACTGCGCTTCGCAACCGACACCCCGGCCATGTCGAGCGGCAAGCCGAGGGCTGAGAAGCCACCGGCCCCAGCAAGCCCCGGCTTCGCCCGGCTCGACCTCATCGCGCTGGCGTCGTGGGGCGGCCTCTCGGTCGCGGTCGGGATGCTCGCCATCGCGTGGCTCCTCGGCGGCTGCGGCCTGCTGCGGGACCTGACGCCCGACCAGCGGGCGGCGCTCGCCGCGTTCTCTCAGGAGGCTGCCGCGGCGAACCTCGACGCGCTGTCCGACGAGATCGCCGTGAAGGCTCCGCAGGGGGCCGCCGCTGTGCGCGCCTGTGCGCCGCTTGTGGACGAGGCGATAGCCGAGAGCATCATGGGCGACCCGTGCGCCGTGGAGCTCGCCCGGCGGGCTGTGGCGTGCGCGTCCGGGGCGCTGCATGGGTTCGGGCTG
>Ga0233415_10001284_pt1 | contig 10953 bp, 9 predicted proteins | sample Na_anoxic_12_MG_FD_188631 | JGI IMG/M metagenome (GOLD analysis project Ga0233415, IMG submission 188631) | Seawater microbial communities from Saanich Inlet, British Columbia, Canada - Na_anoxic_12_MG | ecosystem: Environmental > Aquatic > Marine > Inlet | place: Canada: British Columbia...
ACTCCTACTACAGATATAGATAAAGATGTATTGATAAAAATGCTGTTGAAGAACCAAGATATTATGGAAGGTGTAATTTTAAAAAATACTATTGTAATGGATAAAATGATAGAGATGATGCCAAATGTAATGGATAAAATGATAGAGATGATGTCAAATATATGAAACAAAACAATCATATAAATAAATTATTTGTTGAGATAATTATGGACAGTAACTGTATTATTAGTATTAGTTATATCTCCAGCTAAAATAGATTGTTCATACATAGTTCTTAGAACATCGTTTGGGGTAGAAGAACCGATTTTCAGCAAATTTTTCTCGTATAAATAGCGTTTAATATCTTGCAATGGCTTTTGTTTTAATAATCCGTGTTCTCTTTTAATATTTCGTCTAGTTTTGTTATTTTTAATCAATACTGATATATTTTTTCCAGTTCTCCCCAATTTATATGTAGTTTTTTTAGTTTTTTTAGTTTTTTGTTTGATTTTCTTGTAAGATTTCTTTAATTTCGCCAATTGTGATTGACGAGTAGAATTACCAGCATTTTGCATAGAAATTTTGCTTGAATTATGTTTTAGTGTTTTATTATGATATTGTCTATATGTTGGCTTTGATCCGCCTTTTAAGCATCCGTATGGTGTATCAGGTTCTATCATAAAAGGTGGTTTAATAACATTATTTATATTTTCTGGTATAACGTGAGGAGCTGATCCGGATATATTATTATTATTATTATTATTATTAATAGGTTGAGGAATCATATTATTTAAATTAGTCATAGTATTTGCTAATGGTTGTAGATTAAAATCGCTAGGTAAATCGACTGAAATCAATTGAGAATTATCAAATGAGATATTTGGTTTAAGAGTATTATTTTGTATAGGATTTTTAAGAGTTTTTTGTTTTCGTTTTCGTTTTTGCATTTTTTCTTTTACCGATAAATTGTTTAAATATTCTAATGAATCCATAAAATCGTTATGGAATCCGCTACTATCATCAAGTGTATTTTCATCAGGCTTTTTTTTAATTTTTTCGTTTTGTTGATGTTTTTTAATTTTTTCAAGTAAATCCTTTTTTAATTTGTTTGGTTTAACAGCTTGTATGGGTTTCTCTTTTTTAGGTTTTCTATTTTTTTTGGTTTTACTACCTCCCATTGAAGTCATGAATGAATCATTGAATAGAATGGTTTTTTTATCGCTCATAATATATTTTTTAATTATAAAAAAATATTATGAAGTTTCAGCAATAAAGAGAATTATATAATATCGTTGTTCGTTTATTATCTTCTCTTCTCTTCTTAGAGTCATTCATTTGAATAAATATATCAAATCCTTTATCTAAATCTTGACTATTAATAAGAGTTTTTTCTTCTTTTGGTAAACAAAAAACTCTTCTACTATGAGCGATTTTAACCTTTGAAAATAGAGTTTCCATGTCTCTACCAAAGAATGCGAAGCAATCTTTATTTTTATCAAACCAATCATCAGATAAGGCTGTTTTTAATCCCCAACCACTGTCCTTAATTTTTTTTTCAAAAATTTGGCGTAGTTCTGAAGGCGAGTATTCATCAATTTTAAATTTCCAGGTGAATCTAGATTCTAATCCGGCATTATAGCTAAAGAAGCAATCTTTTAATTCTTGTTCATATCCAGCAATAATACACATAATATCTTTTTTATGATCACTTAGAGCTTCGCAAATAGTATCAATACATTCTTTGGAAAATGAGTCTTTTTTTTCGCTATTTCCTAAAGCATATGCTTCATCAATAAAAAGGACGCCTCCAACACATTCTTTAATAACATCCTTTGTCTTTATAGCAGTTTGTCCTAAAAAGCCAGCAACTAAATCTTCACGAGTAACCTTTTTAAAGACATTCTTCTTTAGTATACCTAAGTTGCTGAATATTTTACCCATAATCTTTGCGACTTCTGTTTTTCCTGTTCCAGGTGGTCCATAAATAACCGCGTGCATATAATCAGAATTATTAGGTGATACATTATGTAAATCTTGAACGAAGTATAAAATTTGGTCAACAATATTTTCTTTAATAGAATTCATTCCAATCATATCTTGTAGTTCTACAAGCGACGGCTTGATATTATGTAGTGCTTTCATATTAATATTATATTCAACGTTGTCCCGTATTGGGTATTTATCACATAATTCAATTAAATCAATTAACTTATCAATTGACGCATCAATAAGAATATGTTCCGTTATAACTTCTTCTTTAATTGGTGATAATGGGACATTAATAGATGACATTTGTTCAATAGTTTCCAGATATTGTGAAGATCCAGAAAAGAAAGGACTATTATAATACTTGAAAAAATCGTCTTCTGTTTGTTTTAAAAGAGTTTGTAATAAAATAGGTTCTTTATCAATGGTATCATTGCTAGAATAAGTATTATTAGAATCAAGATATGTAATTAATTTATTAGGAGTATTCATTATATTAGCATTGAAGTTCTGGTTTATATTGGTTTCTTTGTATATTATATTATCATTAATTAATTTTGGTAATTTATTGTAATTAGAAGAATGTAGTGGATAATAATTACGAATATGTAATAAAGAATCATCGTTTGATAAATAAATTCTATTATTTGAGAGATCTCTGACATTTTTAACACACCGAAGTGTATGTTTATTTAAAATAATGTTGGGGTTCTGATTCATATATATATAAATGATATTAAATAATATTATGATTAAAAAAACTGATTAAAAAAAAAACTGATTTAAAAAAAAGGATATATTATATGCTAATAATTAAATATGTTAAACCTTGAGAAGGATATTAATGATAATTTGGGGAAGTATGTAGAAGCTCCCTGGTCAATCATAGAATCTTATTTTAAGGATCAACATTTATCACAACTGGTTAGACACCAATTGGAATCATATAATGACTTTGTTAATAATCAAATCCAAAAAACGATTGATATGTTTAATCCGGTCCGTATTTGTAGCGAAAACGATAAAGATAAAGATTCGGGAAAATATAAATTAGAAATATTTATAACATTTGAGAATTTTCATCTATACAGACCACAGATCCATGAGAACAATGGTGCATCTAAATTAATGTTTCCTCAGGAAGCTAGACTTAGAAATTTCACATATGCTTCCATGATGACAATTGATTTAAATATTAAGTATATTGTTCGTAGTGGTGACAATCTAGAAAATTCTCAAACATTTTATAAGAACTTGCCGGGAATCCACATTGGAAAACTGCCGATTATGTTGAAATCGTCTGTATGTGTATTAAAACAATATCAACATATTGATGAAAATGTGAGTGGTGAATGTAAATTTGATGCTGGTGGATATTTCATTATTAATGGAAGTGAAAAGACCGTATTGGGACAAGAACGAGCTGCAGAGAATCGTGTATATTGTTTTAATGTCAAGAAGGGAAATAATAAATGGAATTGGATGGCTGAAATCAAGTCTGTTCCAGATTTCAAATGTATTAGTCCAAAACAGATTAGTATGATGATTTCAAGCAAGAATAGCGGTTTTGGAACAACTATTCATATTCAAATTCCTAGACTTAAACAACCAGTGCCATTACTAGTTGTATTTCGGGCATTGGGTGTTATGTCGGATAAGGATATTTGCGAGAAGATTATTTTAAATATGGATGAAGGCAAATATAAAAAGATGAAATATGGTCTTCAAGGAAGCATTGTAGATGCGAATAGTATTCTAACACAAGAAGATGCTATTCAATATTTAATGAATCAAGTAATGTTTACCCCTATTAATATGGATAAAGAGACTGGGCTCAAAAAGAAAAAGGAATTCACAATGGATATTTTAAATAATGATTTGTTTCCCCATTGCCATGATAAGATTCAAAAGATTTACTTCTTAGGATATATGACAAATAAATTATTAAGATGTAGTTTTGAGTGGATCACTCCCGATGATCGTGATTCCTATTTAAATAAGAGAATTGATTTAACTGGAACATTATTGAACAACTTGTTAAGAAATTATTTTAATAAACTAGTGAAAGATATGCAAAAGCAAATTGTTCGTGAAATTAACAATGGGTCCTGGCGTTCATCAGAAGATTATCTGAATATTATTAACACTACAAATATTTATAAAATTGTTAAGTCGACGACAATTGAAAATGGACTAAAAAGAGCACTTTCCACGGGCGATTTTGGAATTAAGAATGTAAACAGTAACAAAGTAGGTGTTGCACAAGTATTGAATAGACTAACCTATATTTCCAGTTTAAGTCATTTGAGAAGAATTAACACACCGATCGACAAGAGTGGTAAACTAATTCCTCCTCGTAAACTACACAACAGTTCTTGGGGGTTTCTATGTCCTGCTGAGACTCCAGAGGGTGCTAGTGTAGGTGTGGTAAAGAATCTAAGCTATATGACTCATCTTACAGTTCCTAGTAGTAGTGTTTCAATTCATGAATATGTAAAGCCATTTATCAAAGATTTATCAGAGGTTTCCACTTGTGATATGGACACCCACGTAAAAATATTTGTAAATGGAACTTGGCTTGGAATAAGTTCAACACCATACGAGTTATTTACAAGTTTCCAAGAAAAGAAATATAAGGGAATTATTAACATTTACACATCAATTATATTCGATTATAAAAATCGCGAAATTAGAATTTGTAATGACGCCGGAAGATTAATTCGTCCTGTATTACGCGTAAAAAATAATAATATATTATTAACAAATGATACATTAAATGACATTAAGTATGGAAAAATAGAGTGGAATGATTTACTAACTGACTGTAAAATTGACAATTCTGTGATTGAATATATTGATCCTGAGGAGCAAAGTTTCAGTATGATTGCGATGAAGCCTCAAGAATTACGAGCCGAAAAGCAGTTTATCTATAAATATACTCATTGTGAAATCCATCCGAGTACTATTTTCGGAATTCTAGCATCTTGTATTCCATTCCCTGATCATAACCAAAGTCCTAGAAATACATATCAATCTGCGATGGGTAAACAAGCTATGGGGATGTATGTTACTAATTACGATACTAGAATGGATAAGACCGCGTATGTATTAAGCTATCCAGCAAGACCTTTAGTAGATACTAGAGTGATGGGAATGGTTCATCTAGATAAAATTCCTGCAGGATCTCCAGTGATTGTTGCAATTATGACTCACACTGGCTTTAATCAGGAGGATAGTCTTCTATTTAATCAAGGTTCAATCGACCGAGGTCTATTTCAGGCAACAATCTATCATACAGAAAAGGATGAAGATAAGAAAATTAATGGTGACGAAGAAATCAGATGTAAACCTGATCCGTCCAAGACAAAGGGTATGAAGTTCGGAAATTATGACAAGATTAATAATAAAGGCCTCATTCCTGAAAATATAATGTTAGAGAATAATGATGTAATTATTTCAAAGGTGATTCCCATTAAGGAAAACAGAAATGATCATACTAAGGTAATTAAATACGAAGACTTGAGTCGAACATATAGAACGAATGAGGAATCTTATATTGATAAGAATTTTGTTGACAGAAATGGTGATGGGTATAACTTCTGTAAAGTTCGTATTAGAACTGTCCGTCGTCCAGTGATTGGAGATAAATTTTCAAGTCGTCACGGACAAAAGGGAACTATTGGTAATATTATCCCAGAATGTGATATGCCTTATACAGCAGAAGGGTTGAAACCAGATATTATTATTAATCCTCATGCTATCCCATCTCGTATGACTATTGGACAACTAAAGGAGACTTTATTAGGAAAAGTGCTTGTAGAATTAGGACTATTTGGTGATGGAACATCTTTTGGAGATTTATCAATTGAAACAATTCGTAAAGAACTTACTAAAGTAGGATATGAATGTAATGGTGAAGAAGTAATGTACAACGGACTAAGCGGAGAACAGATTGAGTCAAGTATCTTTATTGGACCAGTATTCTATCAGAGATTAAAGCATATGGTTCGCGATAAACAACATAGTCGTTCTATTGGACCAATGGTAAATTTAACAAGACAGCCTGCAGAAGGTAGAAGTCGTGATGGTGGACTTCGTTTTGGAGAAATGGAGCGTGATTGTATGGTTTCACACGGTGCTTCGAGATTTACGAGAGGAAGATTATACGATGCTTCGGATAAATATCAAGTGAACGTTTGTAAGAAATGTGGTATGATTGCTGCTTATAATGATAAAATACATATTCATGTGTGTAAAACGTGTGATAATAGAACTGATTTCAATTATGTAGAAATTCCGTATGCGTGTAAACTGTTATTTCAAGAACTACAGACAATGAATATCGCGCCTAGAATAATGACTTAGATGACTAATTATAGTTTAGCAAAGTTTATATAAATTTTTTATATGCGAGATATATATATATATAATGCCTGGTTGTGGAAATCAAAATGATAATACTAGATATGTAGCTGCCGGTAGACCCGGAATTGCATTAAGATTACTAGGTGGAGGAGCCAATGGTTCTTCTGGAACTGGTATGGAAGGTGGGTCTAATCGTCAAATGATGAGATTAAATCTCCGTCAAGCATGGAATGGACAAGCCGCTACTGGAGTATCAAATGGTCTTAAAATATCTGCTACTCCTTTTAGAGCTGTCAATAACGCTGGTGATTTATTAAATCGCAAAAATTATACATCTGGTGGGTCCAATCAAGTAAATACTGGACGCATTAAACTTGCTTCTAATCAATCCGCTAATGTTTTAGGAGGAAGTATTTTTGCCAAGCCCGATGGCACTGGTGTTCCAAGTTCTAATACCAATGTGAAATGGGTATATGATGGTTCTGATTATACAAAATTTAAGAAACAACAAGCAAATAACAGAAACTTCAATGATTCCTCATTTGGTGGTGCTGGAAAGAGTAACACATTTATTGCTCTTAACCGTGTAAGAAGATAAACATATTTTTATATATAATCTAATAATATATATAAAATGAGTGGATTAATGTTTACATATAATTATAATGGTCCTGCTGATCAAGGAATTTTACTAAAAAATAGAGGTGGTAATGCTATAGTAAATGCTAAGAGCGGTATGCCTCAAAAATTTTCGCCATCTGCTGGAGATTCCATGTTTTCTAATGCCAGATCTGTATATAGAAAGGATGGTGGTGGTGGAGTTTTATTATCAGGACATTATGATGCTTCTCAGCAAATCGCTTTGAAAAAACTTAATACAGTAGGTAAATCTTCTATGTTACAAGATACAGTTGCATTTCAAGGACAAGCAGTTAAAAAGGATTCATATAGAAATAGTGCTTTAGCAAGATGTAGAGGTGGCGGATGTGTAGCTCCTAAAAAGAAGGGAGCGTTAGAAAATAAGTTTAAATCAGGTGGAAGATCTAGTGTCACTGGTACAGGAAATAGACAAATATTCGCTTAATTTTTTTTTGCAAGTCAAATATATACAATGAACAAATTTCTTGTCGAATTTTTAGGAACTCTATTCTTTCTTTATGTAATTCTTGCCACAGGTAATGCTTTAGCAATTGGTGCTGCATTAGCTATTGCTATTCTTGTAGGTGGTAAAATCTCTGGAGGAAACTTCAATCCTGCCGTATCTATTATGATGGTTGCTGCCGGTAAACTTCCCAAGAATGATTTAATCCCATACATCCTTGCTCAAGTAGCAGGTGGTTTAGCTGCTTTAGAACTTTTTAAGCGCGTTAAACTCTAAATAGTTTAAAAATCTAATATCATATAATATTTTCTATAATTATATTATATAATGTCAAATATGTCCATGACTACACCACCAACATCACCTACTAAACCAACATTAGTTGCACCAGGAGCTCCTGTAAAGAAGGTTCCAGTTAAATCAATGACAGATCATGCAACAGATGCTTCCGCGGCCGCTTCAAAAGCTTGGTCTGGATTTACTGGAATGTTTGGATCTAAACCTGCCCCTGCTACTGCTACTGCCCCTGCCTCTCCTGGTGCCACCATGGGTGGAAGAAAATCCAAAAAGTCCAAAAAGGCTAGAAAGTCCAAAAAGGCTAAAAAATCTAAAAAGTCCAAAAAGGTAAAAAAATGTACTAGATGTACTAAATACAAAAAATGTCCCAAATGCAAAAAGACTAGAAGAAACCGTTAAGTATTACACCCTTGGTAATCTTCAAATGTGTAAACATTTCACCTGTAAATAAATAAATTATAATTAGTAATAATTTATTTATATTAATTTAATAATATCCTTCATTTCTTAATCGTGAAGTAATATGACCATGATGTTTAAATTTAGTATTATCAAAAGCAACATATCTTCTACCATTACCTACATGAATATCGGCAGTATTATTGTCTTGAATTTTAAAAGTTTTAACACTATAAGTCCAAGCAAACACATTACAATATTCAACGATTTCTATTATATGTTGTATAGGATTTTTAGCAATTTCTTTTTTAGCTTCGTTTTTAGCTTCGTTTAAACCAGCTATGTTATGAACTACTTTTATTTCATTACATTTAGTAGGCCAAGGACTATGTAATACGCCACCTTTTGAAATATAAAAGTCCATTACATAATTATTTTGGGGAGCAGGAGCAGGAACAGGAGCAGGAGCAGGAATAGATAATGGTATAATTGGTGGAATTTCAACATCATAAAAAGAAATTTTGAAACACACTTCCTGACTAATTATTTTTTTATTAGATGAATTAGCAAATAATCCTAATTTAGAATTTAAATTAAAAGTTTGTTGAAGATTTATTTCAACCTTATTTATATCAGTATTCTCTATTTTTTGTGATTCATCAAAAAGTGAAAGATTTTTTATAGTTCTTTTTTGTATCATATCTAATTCAATAGAAGGATGATATATATTATTTTGTAAATTTTCTGGCATATTGCTATGTAAATAATCCAGTTTACATTTCGAATTATTAAATTTGGTTGATAAATTAGTATCATTTTTCTGAAATTTCATTTCAATAGTACCAGTATTTTTGGTATATTTTGCTGTGCTATTTTCTACAGATGCTTTAGCTACAATAGCATCAATACTAACATTTAAATCATATTCTATTGTGCTATTATTATTTATTTTCATAGAAATATTTTTTAAACCAAAAAAAGAAAAGATGGTAGAATACAATTTAAAATAAAAATTAGTATATTTTTCAAAATAATCGTCATTTTTTACATAATAATTATTATTAATTTTTCTATATAGTACATCACGAATAGGAATTTTATGTTCATTATCATCGTAATAAATATTTGAATGAGTATTAATGAAAGTATCAACATCGTTACTAGTTATTATTTTCATACGATCCGTTTCTTCTAAATGCTGTATACAATTATCAAAATTTAATAATGTATCTGCTGCAAATACCCCGTTTTTTATCTTAAAATTGTTTAAAGACATATTGTTTTTTGTAGATAAAAAATATAAAGAATCATATTCCATTTATATTCCATTTATATAATTTTTTCATTTTCTCTCCTTAATTCTCTTCATGACATTGATTAATAGATAGACACCTACAACACCTAATGAAGAATAAAATAGTTTTACTAAGAAATCGTCAGGAATCTTGCCTCGTTTTCTACTAGTAAAAGCCTCTTTACATTTTTGACCAGTTATAGGATTGCGTTTATTACCAAAACTACAAGAATTCATATTTTTTAAATCAGTAACAGTAACATGTCTTGTTTCTGAACCCTTATTATTATCAACATCAATTGTTTCCAAACTAATTTCTTGACATTCGGGCTGTGAACCAGACATGAATGCTTGGAATATAAGCATTGGGTTCATAGCATTAAGATTACTTAAAGTTCCGGGTACAAGACCCTCAAATTCGGAAAAATTCATACCAGATGCTCCGCTAATAAATGGAATATTTCCATCAGGTACATTATTTACATAGACATATCTATCAACAATTTCTTCAGATGTCTTGTCCTTACACGTAGCAGCAGTTTTTATAAAAAATTTGTCTCCTAGAGGTTTGCCTGTTTTTGAAGCACCTCCCTTTCCAGTTACTAATAACTCGACATAATTAATTAATCCACCAACATCTTTTGCTATAGCAGACATACTCCCTTTTGAACTCATACCCAATTGACTTGGGGATTTAATTTGTTTCCAATATTCATAATCAGGACCTAATATTTTTTCTTCAACATTCTTAGCATCATCTAAAACATCTGCAAAAAAATTAGACATTTAAATATATATATTCTTGATATAAATTTATATTAAAAATATGGCATTCTTGATAATTTGCTTTTAGTGATAATATATTTTATATTTGTAGTTATTTTTCTTTATTAACTATATATAACAACATGTCTAAACCTGCTAATTTTAGTTATTCAAATAATTTAATTTCTACAAAGCAACCATTAGTAGCCAATAAAGGAAAAAATCTAGAAACTAATATGCCTGCATCATCGGCAGGAATAATAGGTGGAATGTCTAGACCCAATGTCAATTTGGGACATGCGCCCCAAACATCACCTCAAACTAATTATAGTAACGCAGTAAATTTTATAGGTATTAATGGAAATGCTAATCGCGGAAGAGCTAATCCTATTAAACACTGGAGACGACAATTGCAAGTAAATGGTAAAAGTGGACGAAGTGCTTCTTCTATTAGCGTTGTAGATAGACCTGGCGGGACAGTATTTAGGGGATATACATCACCGAATGATTGTAATTGTGATCCCAGTGGCAATAATATCTTTATTACATTTGATAATAAATTTTTACAATCTGATAATAAGTCTATTAAACCACCCAGTAATGTATCAATATCTCCTGATACTACAAATAATAAAATTCAAAATAATGGCTTCATTAAAATTGGTGAAGTAAATAATGGTGGTTATGAGATACAAACAGGTATATATACTACAAAGGCGATATGCTGTAGTCAAGCAAAAAAAATCGCGATAAAATACGGTCTAGT
>Ga0233415_10001286_pt1 | contig 10952 bp, 6 predicted proteins | sample Na_anoxic_12_MG_FD_188631 | JGI IMG/M metagenome (GOLD analysis project Ga0233415, IMG submission 188631) | Seawater microbial communities from Saanich Inlet, British Columbia, Canada - Na_anoxic_12_MG | ecosystem: Environmental > Aquatic > Marine > Inlet | place: Canada: British Columbia...
GGTCTTTAACAGATGAAAAGGTTTGCCATGACAATAATTGTAATGATTTTCGATAATATTTCTTTTTTCATCCATCAATACTGTATTGATAGAAATAGAACCAATATCTAAACCCAGATGTAAATTCCTTACCATAATAAAAAAGATTGAATCAGAATAGTTAACAAATACTTATGAATGGACAAATATAGATTAATAAATATAACAAAAAAATCAAATTTCCGGAAATTGAAATTTTAAACCACATAAAATCAGTTCACTCATATTAAATACCGTAACTATTTAGTGCCTTAAGTTTGTAATGCCAGAAATGGCTAATCTCATTATACTTTGCATCTTTAAGTCGCTTGCCAATTGCCGGCTGTGGACTGTAGACTGCCGACTGATTAGTCCAGCTTCAGTATTGCAAGGAAAGCCTGCTGAGGAACTTCAACATTTCCGACCTGCCTCATTCGCTTTTTCCCCTTTTTCTGCTTTTCCAGCAACTTTCTCTTTCTTGTAATATCACCCCCATAACACTTAGCAGTTACATCTTTCCGTAAAGCTTTTATTGTTTCACGGGCAATAATTTTCGATCCGATTGCCGCCTGGATTGGAACATCAAATTGCTGTCTTGGAATAAGTTCTTTGAGTCTAACACACATTTTGCGACCCAGTGCATATGCATTATCCTTATGAATTAATGATGACAAAGCATCCACCATTTCTGTATTCAGCAAGATATCAAGTCTCACAAGATTAGCCTTTTCAAATCCCGATTGATAATAATCAAAAGATGCATACCCTTTTGAAATACTCTTTAGTTTATCATAAAAATCAAATACAATTTCAGCAAGAGGCAGAACAAAAGTCAATTCTACTCTGTTGCTTGTCAGATAGACCTGGTTTTTAATAACCCCTCTTTTCTCTATACATAAATTCATAACAGGCCCCACATATTCTGCCTTCGAAATAACCTGTGCAGTAATGTAAGGCTCTTCAATATAATCAATATGAGTTTGCTCCGGCAACCCTGATGGATTATGCACCTCAAAAACCTCGCCCCTGGTTGTATGTGCAATGTATGATACATTGGGAACTGTTGTTATTACATCCATATCAAACTCACGGTCGAGACGCTCCTGAATAATCTCCATATGAAGAAGGCCAAGAAACCCGCAGCGAAATCCAAATCCCAGTGCTGCAGATGATTCCGGTTCAAAAGTAAGTGAAGCATCATTCAGCTTAAGTTTCTCAATAGAGTTTCTCAATTCCTCATAATCGTCGGCATCAACGGGGTAAATCCCTGCAAAAACCATTGGCTTTACATCTTCAAAACCTTCAATCGCCTTACCACATGGCCTGTCAACATGAGTGATAGTATCTCCTACTTTAACCTCTATTGAAGATTTGATACCCGATATTATATATCCCACATCCCCTGCACTTAATTCTTTCCTTGGTTCCAGTTTAAGTTTCAAAACACCTATTTCATCAGCATGATACTTTTTACCCGTTGCAACAAATTGTACTGAGTCCCCTTTTTGTACCGTGCCATTAATAATTTTAAAATATGCATGTATCCCACGGAAAGAATCAAAAATCGAATCAAAAATCAGGGCTTGCAATGGGGCATCCGGATCACCTTCAGGTGAAGGGATTTTCTGAATAACCTCTTCTAATATTAACTCAACTCCCATTCCTGTTTTCCCGCTGGCTTCAATAATATCATCCCTTTCACACCCAAGAAGATCTGTTATCTGGTCTTTTACATCTTCAGGCATAGCATTGTCCAAATCCATTTTATTCAATACAGGAATTATTTCCAGGTCATTTTCTATTGCAAGGTAAAGATTTGAAATTGTCTGTGCCTGTATCCCCTGTGTGGCGTCAACAATAAGTAAAGCTCCTTCGCATGATGCTATTGACCGTGATACTTCATAGGAAAAATCAACATGACCGGGAGTATCAATCAGGTTCAGGAAATACTTCTTTTCACCGGAAAAATATTCCATCTGAATTGCATGACTCTTGATAGTGATTCCCCTTTCTCTCTCAAGATCCATATTATCAAGCACCTGATCCTGAAAATCCCTGCCGTTAAGTGTACCCGTTTTTTGCAATAACCTGTCAGCAATTGTGCTCTTTCCATGATCAATGTGAGCAATTATACAAAAATTCCTTATATTTTTCATTTCTCCTTACGCAATTGAAATATCACACAAAGATATTCTTTTCATTAAATATGAAAACAAGCTTTGGTAAGTATATGGATTTTGCGATTCGCCAGCTGGCGGAGAAGCAATCTTTCATGACTTTTCGTAAAGTTCATTACTTATGCCTTGATACTGACTCTTTTCTATTTTCTTTTTGCTTTTCATAATGTAATTGGGTATTTTTATTTGATTAATAATGATAAGTATTCCGTAGATTAATGATAATTTTTTATAAAAAACAAAAATATCTGTTATGAAATCAAACCGTAGAAAATTCCTGAAAAATTCATTTACTGCAGCCGGCACGCTGGCATTAAGTTCAATGTTCAAAAGCACTTATGGCAGTGAAGCTGAAAAAGCACTGAATCGTGTTTCACTTCTGCCACCGGAGAAAGCAGCTACTGATGAGGATTTCTGGTACTGGGTTCAACGCTCCTTTACCTCATCCTCAAATATGATGAATCTGAATAATGGCGGTGTTTGTCCTCAACCCAAAATAGTTCAGGATGCATTTGAAAAATATAACCGTATATGTAATGAAGGACCTGCATATTATATGTGGCATGTATTTGGTGATGGAAGAGAATCGGTTAGAAAATCGCTGGCTAAGCTGGCAGGATGTTCATCTGAAGAGATCGCTATTCAGAGAAACACCACTGAAGCGCTGGAGACTGTTATTTTCGGACTTGATCTTGAAAAAGGAGATGAAGTGGTGCTTACCAAACAAGACTATCCAAATATGATCAATGCCTGGAAGCAAAGAGAAAAACGGGATGGTATTGTCCTTAAATGGATTAACCTGCCCCAACCAATAGAAGATGACAATCTGATTGTTAAGACTTATGTTGATGCATTTACCTCAAAAACGAAGATCATTGAGATAATGCATGTAATAAACTGGACAGGCCAGATTTTACCTGCTAAAAAGATAGCACGTGAAGCCCATAAACGAGGTATTGAAGTTATGCTTGATGGTGCCCATGCTTTTGCACATTTTGAATTTACTATTCCTGATACTGAAGTTGATTACTATGGTACAAGCCTGCATAAGTGGCTTTATGCGCCTTTTGGCACTGGTATGCTTTATGTTAAGAAAGACAAAATAAAGAAGATATGGCCTCTCACAGCCCCGGGCGATCCCCAATCTGATAATATTACCAAATTTGAAGCTATGGGCACACGTTCGTTCCCTGCTGAGCTGGCAATTGGAAAGGCTATTGATTTTCACTATATGATTGGGGCGAAAAGAAAAGAAGAGAGACTCAGGTACCTGAAGAACTACTGGATGAAAGGTATAAACGAAATAACAGGTGCAAAATTCTTTACCTCTTTTAAGCCTGAATATGCCTGCGGTTTAGGAAATTTTGCTATTGAGGGAATTGACCCCGCCGATATTCAAACAGCCCTGCTTAACAAATATAAAATTTACACAATTGTTATTGATTGGGAAAATATTCACGGAATAAGAGTTACTCCTAATCTATATACAACAACCAGGGAACTGGATAAATTTGTGAACGCTGTTAAAACTATCGTTAAGGAAAAGAGGGGATAACAAAATATTGTTATTTTAATGAAATTTTTATTAAAAAAACTCGTCTAATAATAATATGATACTCCAAACTCTGATTTTCTGTGGAAATAACAATTAAAAATCTGGGTAAGACCTACCGAAACGGGAACAATGCCCTGAAAGAGGTTAACCTTACCATTGAGAACGGAATGTTTGGATTGCTTGGTCCGAACGGTGCCGGTAAATCAACCCTGATGAGAATTCTGGTTACACTGATGAAACCAAGCACAGGGCAGGCAAAGGTAAATCAACTGGACCTGATAAAAAACCGCAAAGAGATCCGGGCAATGATGGGTTATCTTCCACAGGATTTTCGCTTTTTTTCAAAATTACGCACCTCTGAATTCCTGGATTATGCCGCCCGCTTAGCCGGCATGAAAAACCGCCGCGAACGGAATATTGCTGTGGAAAAGATGCTCGAAGAAGTTGGTCTGTTTGAAGCAAGAGACCGTAAAGCAAGCAAACTATCGGGTGGAATGAAAAGGCGGCTGGGTATTGCGCAGGCTCTCATAAATGAGCCAAAAATCATAATTATTGATGAACCCACTACAGGCCTCGATCCCGAGGAAAGGATACGATTCAGAAACCTGCTCTCTACAATGAGCACTAAAGATATTATTATCATCCTTTCCACTCACATTGTCGGAGATATTTCAAGCACATGTAATCAAATGGCTTTACTCGACCGGGGTGAGTTGGTGTTTTCAGGCCCACCCGATACGCTTATCCAGCAGACCAAAGGTCATGTCTGGCTTGTGCAGGCAAATGAAAAAGACTACCTGGAGCTGAATAAAAAATACCCTGTTGTTTCCAGTGTTCCTGTTGAAGGTGGTTGGGAAATACAGGTTGTTGCCGACAAACTAAACGGCTTCAGGGCAAAGAAAATCGATCCTAACCTGGAACATGCATACATTCATTTTATGGAAAACAAACAGGAAACCAGAGAAATAATACAAGCTTTATGATCTCAATATATCATATCCGTTCTATTGCAAAATATGAGGTTAAAACGCTCTCCCGCAGTTGGTTTTTTCGCATTTTTGGATTATTATCCCTGGCTGTTCTGTTTATTTTTAATATGATGACCCAGACCAATATTGAAATTCCGCAATGGGATATCGTGGCTATTCCAGCAGGCATACCATATGCCAATCTGTTAATTTTAAATGTGGCGCAAGCAATAATCGCCGTCTTTCTTGCTTCCGATTTTCTGAAACGGGATAAGAAACTGGATACTACCGAGGTAATTTATATGCGATCAATGACAAACGGGGATTATGTTATTGGGAAAACCCTGGGCAATTTAATTGTTTTCTTTGCTATCAATTTTGCCGTACTGCTCATTGCACTTATCTTTAATATGGCTGTTCAAGGTCATAAAACAGACTTTTTGGCCTACATTTACTACTTCCTGCTGATCAGCCTTCCAACTCTCATCTATATTTTAGGAGCATCTTTTCTGCTAATGAGTATTATCAGGAACCAGGCCATAACATTTATCCTGCTTCTTGGATATATTGCCCTCACACTTTTTTACCTGCAAAACAAAGTGTACTACCTTTTTGATTACATGGCTTTCAATAATCCACTGATGAAATCGGAATTTGTGGGCTTTAGTAATTTGAATGAAATTTTAGTTCACCGGGGTATCTATTTTTTCCTTGGTCTCGGATTTATTTCTCTTACTATTTTTCTGTTAAGAAGATTACCCCAATCAAAGGGTATGAATTACATATCGTTGATTTTTGGCATATTGGCCATCGGGTTCAGTATCGGTCTCATGAACAGCCATATACAAAGGTTCAGGCACGACCAGCAAACCCGTGAATCAATCATCTCTCTCAACAACCAATATGCTTCAGAGCCGGTTTTTGATATTACACGTCATTATATTTCTTTGCACCATTCCGGGGAAACTATTGAAACGGTTTCAAAAATCACACTTCAAAACAACAATAACTCATCTGTAGATAAAATTATCCTTAACCTGAACCCGGGACTCGTAGTTGAATCAATTCATTCCGGTGCAGAACCGCTTGAGTATTTACGAAAACAACATTTGATAATCATACAGCCCGATCGGGAAATTTATCCGGCCGACACATTCCGACTGAACATAAAATACAGTGGTAATATTAATGAGGCATTCTGTTATCTTGATATTGATGAAGAGACACGCCAGGCAAAATACGGACCGGATATGTTCAATGTTCATAAAAAGTACAGTTTTATCACATCCGAATATGTATTATTAACCCAGGAAACAGGTTGGTACCCGAGAAGTGGTGTGACATACAGTGCAACTAATCCCCATTGGCTCCACAGAGATTTTACGGAATTTACATTGCATGTTCAAACCAGCCACAATATTATTCCCATCTCCCAGGGGAAGATACAAGAAGAAGAAACTGGATGGAAGTTTTCCCCGGAGCACCCACTGCCTCAAATATCCCTTGCCATAGGACATTATGAAAGAACAACTATTGACACAAACAATATTCAATTCAGTGTTTATTATAAAACAGGCCACGACTTTTTTTCCGGTTCCCTGCCGGAAATTAAAGATACCATCAGCGCAATAATATTTGAGCGATTTGAGGACTACCAGCGAAATATTAACCTTACATACCCGTTCTCCCGGCTCAATATAGTTGAAACACCGATTCAGTTTGTTTCGTATAATCATATCTGGTCAAGCGGATTCGAGATCGTACAGCCCGAGATCATTTTCTTTCCTGAAAAAGGTATACTAACCAGGGAAGTTGACTTTGAGGGACAGGTGAAAAGATTTAAACGATGGTCGAAGTGGTCTGATGAAAGCTCTACAGATAAACAATACCAGGTGCGTGCCCTGAACGATTTCTGTAACCTGTTTATAAATGAAATGGGACGACCCGATTGGCAAAGAGGTAGTGGCAGGGGCACCTGGCAACCGGAAGAAACACTTAATCCCTATTTCATTTTCCCAACTTTCTACAACTTCTCAAATTTTATTGAATCAGAAAACTGGCCCATAATAAACAGAATCATAGAAGCTTATCTTCAAAGTTCGAACTCAGATGACCGCTTTACATGGATGCGACAGTACACCGGTGTCAGTGAAGATGAAAGAGCCAATATGGCACTCCAGAACAAAAGCTTTAGTGAATTGTTGCAGGATATGGAACAAAAAACCATTATTGATAATATAATTAAACTGAAGGGCGAAGTTTTATTCTCTATTATTAAGACAAAAGCAGGACAGGAAGAATTTGACAAATTCCTGTATGATTTTTTTAACGAAAATCTTTACCGAAAAGTTAGTTTTGAAGAATTCAATAAAAAACTTTACGAAAAATTTAACCTGAGCCTGGACCGGTACATGGATAACTGGTTCAGCGGTATTCAGATGCCGGGTTATATATTCAGTCCGATTAATGGAGAAAATGTGAAGGATAATGAACGAATCCTTAGTATGGTTCAATTCAAAGTATCTAATTTAGAAAACGCTGATGGGATAATAAAGATACGATTCAGATTGAGCACCCAGGGAGGCGGAGGGGGTAAAGGCAGATTCTCAGGAGGCAATGAAGAAGAGGATAATACGGTTGAAAAGGTGATTTATCTGGAGAAGGGACAAACAAAGGAGCTTAGCTATTTATTCGATAATGACCCCCGAATGATGACAATCCATACATTGACATCCAAAAACATTCCATCTACAATTACCAAAAACTTTCCGAAACTGGAAGAGAATTTTAAGATACAACCGGTAGAATATGAAAGGTTAACGGATATTCCTATTCGAATTTTGGAGGAAAATGAGATTATTATCGATAATGAAGACCCTGAGTTTTCTGTGATCCAGCCCGAGAGTGAAGGCTTGTTAATAAAGCTTTTGTTCCCTCCTGATGAATCCAATGAAGAATATACCGGCTTTCGAAACTGGCGGGCACCCCTTAACTGGACCCCAACAACCAACTCTTCTTTTTATGGTAAATATATCCGGTCTGCCAGTTATGTCAGGTCAGGATCAGGCGACCGGAAAGCCATTTGGAAAGTACCTATAAACAACACTGCTTATTATGATGTTTACTATTATATAGAAAATGTACAACAGAAACGATCAAGAGATAAACCTAAGGGTGAATATCAATTTGTAATTCATCACAATAACGGAACCGATGAACCGGTTCTCTCGCTGAATAATGATCAAACAGGCTGGAGCCACCTCGGTTCCTACTATTTTTCACCTGATACAGCAGTTGTTGAGCTTACAAACAATTCGGAGAGCCGTGTGGTTGTTGCAGATGCAATAAAATTTGTTAAACAATAAATTATAAGATTATGTGTTTTGAAAAAAAAATAGTGCGATTTGTTATATTGTTCACACTTTCCCTGATAGCATTAACCCTACCTGCACAAACTTTGATTACACTCGAAAAAGCGATTGATATTGCCGGTGTTAACAGTCCTGATATTAAACTATCTATGCTGAACCTCCAACGTTACAGGGAGTCGCTGAATGCACAAAGAGCCTCCCAGAAATCACAATTCAGGCTCAACCTGACCCCTGCTGAATACAGTAATACCCGGGAATTCAACTCCATGTACTCAGAATGGTACACCAACGAAATATTCAGGACATCCGGCACATTCAGAGTTGACCAGCGCATTCCGTTCTCTGATGGTACATTATCTCTTGTTAATAATCTTAGATGGCAAAAAAGCAAATCTGATTTTCAGAATGTTCAATCCGATAATGAATCATTTGTTAACTACTTATACCTGAGTCTTAACCAACCTTTGTTTACATATAACCAAACAAAACTGGATCTGAAAGAAATTGAGCTGGCTTATGAAAATGCGCATATAAGCTATACCCTTCAGACACTTAATCTTGAAAAAAATGTAACACAATTCTTTTATAATGTATATATGGCCCAAATGAATTTGACTATAGCACAGGAAGAGTTGGAAAATACAGAGGAAAGTTATTCAATAATTAAAAATAAAGTGGATGCCGGCCTTGTAGCAAGAGAAGAACTCTACCAGTCTGAGTTAAACCTGGCAACAGCAAAATCGAGTCTGCAAAATCAGGAGGTAACCCTTGAAAACGCTAAAGATGAATTTGCACGTTTCCTGGGCATGGACCTGTATGAAGAAATACTCATTGCAGCTGATATTACAACTTCACCGGTTGAAGTGGACATGGAGAAAGCCGTGAATTATGGACTAAACTCAAGAATGGAGATGCGACAACGTGAAATTGACCTGGAATCTTCGCAGTTTCAGCTAATCAGAACTAAGGCAATGAATGAGTTCAGGGGAGACATGGAATTATCAATTGGTTTAACCGGCGATAATGCAAACTTAGCAGACATCTACAATAACCCCACTCAAAACCCAAGAGTAGCTGTTTCGTTTAACATACCAATATTTGACTGGGGAGAGCGAGAGGCACGTATTAAAGCCCAGGAGGCAGTTGTCCAAACCCGGGAGCTAAACCTGTCAGAAGAAAAAAATCAAATTATTATTGATATACGCAAAGTTTACAGAAACCTGATCAACCAAAAAAACCAGATTGATATTGCAAAGCAAAACGAAAAGAATGCTCAACTTACATACGAGATCAACCTTGAACGATACCAGAACGGTGATCTGACAGGCATGGATCTTAATCTTTATCAAACACAACTGTCTGAAAAGAAAATGGCTTATGTCCAGGCTCTCATCAATTATAAAATTGAATTACTGAATTTAAAAATTCAAACACTATACGATTTTGTTAATAAAAAACCCTTAATTCCTGAAGAGTTGTTTAAAGGCAATTCTAATTAACTTTATAAAAACTGAAACTAATGAAAATCCTCACAAATTTTTCAATTTTAATTATTGGCTTGTTAGCTATCACTTCCTGCAACAGGCCAGACGATGATACTGAAACTGATCTTGCTATTCCTGTATCCGTCATGGAGATAAAAGCCGGGGCTATTGAAGAATATGTTAATACAACAGGCACAGCTCTGGCTCTAAGTAAAGCGGAAATGAAAGCAGAAATTACAGGACACTACAAACTAATGACTAATCCAGCAACAGGACAGCCATATAAATTAGGCGATAAAGTAAATGAAGGACAAACACTTATATGCCTTGAGGATAAGGAATATGAAAATAATATTGCCATAGAATCAAAAAGGCTAAACCTTGAAATATCGCAGCAGGAACATGAAAAACAAAAGTCGCTTTTTGATAAGGGGGGGGTTACTCTACGCGAAATGCGAAATGCCGAAGTCTCTTTTATCAATGCAAAATATGATTACACGAATGCACAATTAATGTTGGATAAAATGAGCATTGAAGCTCCCATAACGGGTGTAATTGTAAACCTGCCTTATTTCACACCCGGTACCCGGATTAATACCGCGGAGCTGCTGATGGAATTGCTTGATTATAAAAAGATGTATATGGAAACAAATCTTCCCGAAAAATATTTATCAACGGTAAAACCGGGACAAACGGTGAGAATTACAAATTATACCATGCCGGAAGATACATTGAGCGGGGAGATCAAGGCGCTATCCCCGGCAATAAATACAGAGACCCGTACTTTCAAAGGAAAAATACTGATAACCAATCCCACACTCCAGCTTAAACCAGGGATGTTTGTAAATGCTGATATTATCATCAGGAGCAAGGATAGTACTATTGTTATTAGTAAAGATCTTATCCTCTCCAGTGCAACCGGTAAAAGAGTATTTGTTGTGGAACAAGGAACCGCCTTCCAGCGGGAAATAACTATTGGACTTGAAAATCAGGAAAAAGCCGAAGTTTTAAAAGGACTTTCACTGAATGATCGCCTGGTGACTAAAGGATTTGAAACACTAAGAAACCGGTCAAAAGTAAAAGTAATTAAATAGCATATGAAAAAACTCACAACCTTTGCCATAAATTTCCCGGTAACTATTTCCATGATCGTTCTTGGCATAGTATTGCTTGGGGGTATTTCGTATAATAAGCTTGGTGTTGATCTGTTTCCAGACCTGAATAATCCACGCATTTTTGTTGAAATAAAAGCGGGAGAACGACCACCTGAAGAAATGGAGAAACAGTTTGTCGAGAATATCGAATCCATTGCCATAAGGCAGAAGGGTGTAGTCCAGGTCTCCTCTATTAGTATGGTGGGATCGGCTCAAATTAATGTT
>Ga0233415_10001288_pt1 | contig 10939 bp, 7 predicted proteins | sample Na_anoxic_12_MG_FD_188631 | JGI IMG/M metagenome (GOLD analysis project Ga0233415, IMG submission 188631) | Seawater microbial communities from Saanich Inlet, British Columbia, Canada - Na_anoxic_12_MG | ecosystem: Environmental > Aquatic > Marine > Inlet | place: Canada: British Columbia...
ATAGATCTGCCTCCAAAAGAAGCACCTATAACTGTAATTAATACTAATTGAAGTAAGTCAGTCCATTTATTTTTTACATCAAAGTCTATGGAACCTGCATCAATGAAAACCAACAGGACCGTGCTTACAACTAAAAATATAAGAACCATTGGTCTTACATTCTTACTGAGCCAACTATCACTGCTCATATCAGACTTCCATCTTTCAGTTACGTTTTGATTAATGATCTGCTCACTATTTGCTAGTAGTTCTTCAAGCTCATTTTTTAAAGTCAATCTTTCTTCATCTGATGTCACAACATTATCAATGATCTTATCAGCATTGCCAAGAAGACCTCCAAATATTTTTGCTATCCACGGTGCTGCCATTTTTTATCTGCTTTAATCAACCATACCTCTAGCTATAGATTGCCGTCTTTGATTAGAAATTGGTTTATCTTTTTTGTACTTTGTAACTTGTGTTTTATCAGAGCCTATTGCTTTACCTATAGCATTATTAGGAACATACGTAGGTTTTTTATAAGTTACAACATTGTCAACATTAGTATCTTGTGCTTTTTTAAGCTGTGCATCATACTGGTCATTAAAGTATCCTAACGGATTGCCTATATATTTTTTATTCATTATAGTTGTTTTTTAGTTATAAGATTTTAACTGAATTTTTTTAGGTTTCCTATAGACTGTCTTTCCGTTCTTCTTTGTTACAGCTACCTTACCTGCTTTTAAAGCAAGTTGCCTTTTAGCTTTTTCATCATGCATTTTTAGTTTTTCCTTATCAGTCAGTTTACTACTATTAGTCATTGTCATTTTTTTCATTATGACATCACTAGTTTCTACTCCAGCTTGTGCTTTTGCAATTTGAGCATCTTTTTGTTTTCTAAAGTATCCCAATGGATTACCTACAAATTTTTTATTTATTCCTCCCATTATCTTCTTTTTTTATAAGTTGTTACTTTAGCTGTCTTAACCTTATTTAAATTAGATGACACCTTATTAATTTTCTTTTTTTTACCACAAGCTTTGCAACCCATATCTTATTTTTTTATACCTCTGCGTCCATTCTTAAAGTTTGGCTGATCAAATCTAGCTGCAGACTTAAAATTAGAAAGCATTCCACCACCGTTCCGTCTTTGTGGTACATTTGATTGCCTTTTTTGCCTTGCTTGGTCCATTTTCATTTTGAGAAGCTGCAGATCAAATCCATCAGGATTACCAGTTGAAACTGAGTGTGTAAGATCATTTAACAATTTTAAATTAGCTTCTCTTGAATTATCTGTGTAACCTAAATCTCTTGCAACAGACCAATCCGTTCCAGTAGTACCTTCCCATGTCTGTTTAGTATTATGATTTGGATTTGGAAATGTTTCATATCCTGGTGCAGGATTAACATTACTATAAGTTGGACCAGTGTAGTCTTTTATTTCACTATTGTTGATTTGTGCTTTTTTAAGTGGTTTCTTTCTCATGATTTTTTATTTTTTTTGGGTTTTCTACCTTTCCTCTTTTCTCCTTTGGCTGCATCAACTATATCATCTAATTGATTGAAAGTTTCTTTAGCAGCTTCTCCAACATCTTTAATTTCCTCTTTCATATTTTTAAGCCTTCTTCCTGTTTCTTTAGAAATTTTTACTATTTTTTCATCAACAGTAGTTTTACTAAGTAAGAAATCTACACTTTTTTTTAAGCTAAGTGTATAAATTCCATAAAATATTTTTTTAAGCATGATGGCTTGTTTAATGTTTATATTAACAATATACAAAAAAATTAAGAGAATGTCAATTTCTGTACTCTTTTTGTACAAAAAACTCTTTAAAGGAAGTTAAAAAAATTTTATTTATATTAATGATTTTAGTATCTTTATAAATCACCCTCCTTAATAATAGTATGCAAAAAATGTATACAAAAAATAAAAAAAAACAATATGAAAAAAAACAAAAACAAAATGCTTTCACGTGAATACAATGTTGAAATTATGCCTAAAGAACCATTGATAGGTGTAAAATTTGTCAATTGTCTTTTAGTATGTGATGATAACATAGAAAGACCTTTGTTTAGAATTGAAATAGGAATCTTATTTTTACTATTTAGTTACACAAATGTAAATTATAGTAAATAATTTACGTATCTTATATTATGAGAATCCTCACAAAGACCAACACACAGTATTAACATTTAAAAATTTAACCAATATGGAATTAAGCAATGAAATTCTTAGTGAGATTACTATCCACATGAAATATGCTCGTTATATCCCTGAATTAAACAGGAGAGAAACTTGGAAAGAACTTGTTACACGTAACAAAAAAATGCATATTAAAAAATATCCAAAATTAAAAGATGAAATAGAACAAGCTTATAGCTTTGTTTATGCTAAAAAAGTTCTTCCCTCTATGAGGAGTATGCAATTTGGTGGTAAACCAATTGAAATTTCACCTAATAGAATGTATAACTGTGCTTATCTTCCTATAGATCATATTGATTCATTTAGTGAATGTATGTTTTTGTTATTAGGAGGTACTGGAGTAGGGTATTCAGTTCAACAACATCATGTAAGTAAATTACCTCTTATTAATAAACCATATAAAAATCGTAAAAAAAGATTTTTAATTGGAGATTCTATTGAAGGATGGGCTGACTCTATTAAAGTTCTAATAAAATCTTATCTTAATGGTAAAGGTTCTCGTATTGATTTTGATTATTCTGATATCCGTCCAAAAGGTGCAAGATTGGTAACGTCTGGTGGTAAAGCACCTGGACCTCAACCATTAAAAGAATGCATTGTTAAACTAACAGGTATTTTAGATTCAAAAGAAGATGGTAATAGACTTTCTACATTAGAAGTGCATGATATTATTTGCCATATTGCAGATGCTGTATTAGCAGGAGGAATTAGAAGAGCTGCGCTTATTAGTTTATTTAGTGCTGATGATGCAGAAATTATTGCATGTAAATCAGGAAACTGGTGGGAGTTAAACCCACAAAGAGGTAGAGCTAATAATTCTGCTGTTCTCATGAGGCATAAAATAACTAAAGAGTTTTTTATGAATTTATGGAAACGTGTAGAAGCAAGTGGCGCAGGTGAACCAGGTATATACTTTAATAATGATAAAGATTGGGGAACTAATCCTTGTTGTGAGATTGCATTAAGACCTTATCAATTCTGTAATTTATGTGAAGTAAATGTATCTAATATAGAATCACAAGAAGATTTAAATGTAAGAGTTAAAGCTGCTGCGTTCATAGGGACGTTACAAGCTGGTTATACTGACTTTCATTATTTAAGAGACATTTGGAGAGAAACTACTGAAAAAGATGCATTAATTGGTGTATCAATGACAGGTATTGGATCTGGTGCAGTATTAGGTTATGATATGAGTGAATCAGCCAATTTAGTTAAAAAAGAAAATGCAAGAGTAGCTAAACTACTGAACATTAATAAATCAGCTAGAACTACAACAGTAAAACCTGCAGGAACTACATCATTAACATTAGGAACTTCATCAGGAATACATGCATGGCATAATGATTATTATATTCGTACATTAAGAGTTGGAAAAAATGAAGCTATTTATTCATACTTAGCTAAAAATATTCCAAGTTTAATTGAAGATGATTACTTTAGGTCTCATGATACTGCTGTAATTAGTATACCTCAAAAAGCTCCAAAAGGAGCAATTATGAGAACTGAATCTCCATTTCAACTACTAGAAAGAGTAAAAAAAGTAGCAATAAAATGGATTAAACCAGGGCATAGAAATGGGTCTAATACACATAATGTTTCTGCCACTATATCTCTTAAAGAGAATGAATGGGAAGCAGCAGGTGAATGGATGTGGGATAATAAAGATTGTTATAATGGGCTTTCTGTATTACCATATGATGGTGGTACATATAAACAAGCACCTTTTCAAGATATAGATAAAGCAAAATATGAAGAGATGTTAATACATCTCAAAGAGATTGATTTGTCTAAAGTAATTGAAGAAAAGGATGAAACCAATCTTAGTGGTGAACTTGCATGTGCAGGTGGTGCATGTGAATTGTAAAAGAAAAAGGGAGATGTAGTGTCTCCCTTTTTATTATTTTATATTAAAATTATGTTCTTTATCATATCCTCTCCATCTTTGTATAGAATACCAAAGAGGAACAGCATCAGCCCATTGTTTAGATAACTTTAATTGTCCTTTACGAGGTTTATTTTGATATACATATTTACTATTAGTTTTAAAGTCTTTATCACTTAAAAATAATTTTCCATAACCATAATCAAGTGTAGCACTTACTGCTTCAGCTAATTCACCAAGAGTTCTAGTTGATGCTATTGGAGATTTTCCCATTTGATATATTTGTTTAAGTCCTGTTGGTGTAAAAGGCATGAATTGCACCATTTCTTTATAGGTTCTATCAGCTTGATACATTAAAGCATTTTCTAGTCTTTTTTGTATATAACCATCATCATCATCATCATCAAATAAATTTTCAAGCAACATTCCTACTATAAGTGTAGACATTATTAACCCAAGTTCTCCCATAGATCTCCAAACATTTAACATTTTCATTTTTGCTTGTTCTGAGACACCATTAACTAGGTTTCCTTCTTCATCAGTTTCTGAATATTGTTTCTGAAAATTAGTACTCCATTTATTTATTTCACCTAAATGTGTTGCACTATATTTCATAAAACTCCACATAGATTTATATCTACCTTCTAACCATCCTACATTTTCATCAAAATATTCAGGTCTAAAACGTGCTTTAATTGCAGGAACAACCCATTTATGAAATTGAGCTACTAATTGTCCTAAAGCATGTGATTGCATTACCATTCTGTCTTCATATGCATAATTACCATGAATTTGTTTGTTAACCTCACGAATTTCATTTCTTATATCATATCTCACATCATTGGTAAATTCTTTCTCTTTTATTATTTTACCATCAGAATCTAATTCAACTAATGTATCAAATCCTTCTTTTAATGTTGCTGTACCGTCTCCATTAAGAGTATATGCATCATATAGATTTAAAGTAACACCTGTTTTACTATTCATAATAGTCTTACTCATAAGCACAGCCATTCCTACTTTTGTTTGAACATTATATTCAAAAGCATCATTAAGCAGATATCCCCAATTAAGTTTTTTAGCTAACCAACTTTCTTTTTCATTGAGATCTTGTGTTTCACGTATATCCGCTTTATCATCCATCATTCTAAAATGATCAACTAAAACTTCATACTTACTTTTAGGTACATAAAGTTCATGTGCATTTTTTGTTCCTATAAATGCTGTTTTTCGTGCAAGATCTGGTAACATTCTTTTATTAAACTCAGCAGAAGCCCGAATGTATGCTTTTTTATCAAAAAATCTACCTCCTGCTAACTCAATCCCATTATTTATTCTAGCAATTGTATAGTTATTGATATTACCAAAAACATTAAATGCAACATAAGATAATGATGAATATCTAATAATATTATCAATAGATTTATGATACCATGTTCTTGTCATTTTATCATTATCATAATAAACCATTTTCATCCACTTTTTTGCTCTTCTTACCATATTTTTCTCCCCCTCAGTAGATACACCTGGAATACCTACTTGCTTCATTTTTCCTTTTACCTTAGAAAATAATTTTTGACCATCTGATGGAGAATACTGTCTTTTTTCAACAACTTTTAACATTGCTGTAAGTGTATCTTCTATGCTACTCATTACTTCATAATTTTCAGCCATTCCACTAAATCTTAAAAGACTATCTCCTAAATCTTGACTTATCTCATCTTTTGCTGGTTGTGATAAAATCTGAGCTCTTTTTATTTCAAGCTCTCGTTTCTGATCATCATATTTTAATTTAGATAGTTTACCTGAATTAAATTTCTTTTTTAATGCTGAAATCTCATTTTCTATTTCCTTAAGGGCAGTTTCACTTCTTGGGTTTCCTACATAATATATAGGAAGCGTGTCTATAAAATTTCCATTTTCATCAGTCATTACTTTTTTAGAAGACCCTGTTTCAGTAAAAAAATCAGTAGCACTTCTTGTTGTTTTAGCCCACATTCGTGTCATTATATTAGGCTTAGTTTTTAAATCATCATAAAACTTATCTTTAATTAATGGAGCGTACCCTAACATTTGATCTCTTGTTTCCATTGGTAACATTCTCAATAATTCTTCTTCAAACTGATGCCTAAACATGAGATAAAAATCTTTTTGAGCTTCTCCTAAAGAATCCGTTGGGTTCATTAGTTTTACCCATTTAGGATCTCTCATATCTTTTCCTGAAGCACTTATAGGTCTTATTTCACTATGTTTCTTTTTTACTATTGGTCTTGAGTCAATTCTAGTCATTCCTGTGAAATCACCATTAGAGTCATTAATCTTATAATGTACTGTTCTTACATCATAGTTTTTTGCAATAAATCTTTGGTAAGCAACATCTGATACACCTTTTTTTCTTTCCCAAAAACCTCTTCCTATTGAATTATAGACTTGATATTTGGCTCTTTCCTCTTTAAACTGTTCAGTATACCTATGAAACTCTCCATCTATAGGTCCTTCTTCAGTATGCCTTTCTGTTGATAAATACTTTCCATATTTAGCTTTAGCTTTTGCTAAATTTTTGTTTTTTTCAATATCTTCTGGTTTAGCATTTTCTAGGTCTTCTATAAATACATACTCCATCCATTCACCAGTTTTTTTATCAAAAAGATCATTTCTTAAATCAGCTCTTTCTCTAAAATAGTCATATCCAATTTCTTGAATATATCTTCCATTAAATGATCCATCTGGATCATACTGCAACATAAAACTATAATCAATTTTTTTACCACTAGAAAGCTTTAACAGTCTTGTCATTACCTGCCTAATTGAATTATTTCTTAAATCAACTCTATCTAATACTTCTTGCTTTTTTCTTTTAAACAACTTATCCATTAAAGCAAGTAAAGTGTCTGATGAACTTGACATGTCATATGATTGTAACTCATAACTCCCCATGTCTTTAGCCATAGTCATTAGATCATTTAGATCTTCTTCTGTAAAATCTCTATTAGAGTTATCTGTAACAAATGAACGCACATAATTATCTATAGCTTTATCAATTACACCTTCTGTTCTAGTGCCATCTGGTGCAGTTATAGTTTGAAGCTTATTTAATTCACCCATAAGCTTTAATATAAGTTTACTTTGAGTCTCATTTAATACTCCAGATTCTTGTACAGTATACAACCCTCTATAAGTTTCTATAAATTTTGAAAAATTCAAAACATAATTAATATACTCTGGCTTATTGTAATTTTCTGGATCTTTTACATATGAATTAAATCTTTTAACTTCACTTAATGCATCTCGTAAAAGTTCTGAATATACAACTTCAACTGCATCAGCACCTTGATCAAGTGCCACTGCTATATTAGACATAGCCTCTTGAATTTGCTCAACGTTCTCTTGTCTTGTTTTGTCAAGATATATTCCATCTTTCATTTTCTCAACAGCTTCTTTTCTCTTCATAAGACCCGCATTAAAGTCTATAAGACCTTTATAAAGTGCATCATACATAGTTCCAGATGTATCATTATCTTCTGGTAGTGCTTCATCAGGAGTTAAAAAGTCTTCATCTCTAGTTGGATTATCTACTCCAGCTGCTTTAAGTGCAGATTCTATATCTGCTTGAGACATCTCATTTACCATAGAAGGAAGAATCTTATCAATATAATAATTGTTTAAAGATGGCGCATGAGGTAACCAACCATCAAACTTAAAACTATCATTAAATGTTTGTTTACTTCCTTTTCCTTGAATGTCAACATTAATGTGAAGTGTAGATATACCAAATGATTGTTCATCTAATACCTCATATCCCATGTTTTCTGCCATTCTCCTATATGAATTGACTTGAATACCATGTTGCTGTCTTGTTGATAGTGTATCAACCCCTTTTTCTTTAAGGATTCCATTTATTGGATATTGAATATCATGACTTTCAGACCTTATTGGTGCTTTTCCTGTTTTCAAATCAATAATCCCTATCTTTCCTTCAGGAGAAATAACTACTAAATCTGCAGTACCTGCAATTCCTGCATATTTTTTACCATTAAACTCAAATTCTGCTTGTGGGTCAGAGAAGACAACTTGTGGTATTATAATTGAGCCATTATGTTTTATAGTTTCTATAGCTCCAAGCAATTGATTATATGCAAGCAATGCATTAGGAACCATTATGTCACCTTGTTTACTCATTGATTGATGAATAACTTTTAATTTAGGTAACACATCTTCATATGATAAACCTGCTGCTAATCCATCTGCAATTGCATCAAAATCATTACCTATATCAAGATTTAACTGTTTGCTCTCTTTGTCAACAAACTCTCCTTTAATAGCTGTAGTTAATGACATGAACTCTTTTCCAGTTTCTAGATCAAAATACTTATGTTGTGGTTCAAATACACCAGGTGAAGTTTCTATTAAGTCTTCATTTTTAACTACAAGTGAAGAACTTTCAATTAAATCAGATGGTCCTGCAGCTATAGTTCCTGACTTAATTGTTTCTGTTGCTGACCTAGATAAATGGAACATTCTCTTAACAGTAGCCTTTTGTGGATCAGTAGCATGATCCATTATATTATCCAACATTGTTTCTTGTTCAGGTTGCAATGCATATCTTATTTTCTTATTTACTACCCTTTCTATAGTAAACTCTAAGTCAGAAGTATTTAAAAGTTTTGCTAAGTCAGTTAAGGATGTTTTTGAACTTATGTCTCCAGCCTTTAAGCCTTTACCTGTTAAGTATTTATGAAAATCATTAACCACATGCATTACCCACTGTAAAAATTCCTTAATTTTTGTAGTCCAACTCTCTGTAGGCTGCTCTGTATACTCTTTATTAAAATGTCTTGAAAGAGCCTGAGTAACAAGTTCTAGTTCTCTTTCTTCTGTAGTAAACCCTCTATCTTCATTATATGAGTCTTCAATTCTTTGACTTAACCCTGGAAAATTCTTTTTAGCCTCCGCCAGGAGGGCGTTAAACAACTTTACGTTGTCTACTTTTACTGAGTCTATGAATGGATGCAACACTTCTTCTATAGAAGTTTCAACATCTGTTCTTCCTTCTACTAAAACAGCTTTACCATTTACATAAAATGATTTAATCTTTTCAAAAGGGACCTTAGCTTTTTGCCATTTAGGTAAATTATCATAATATTCTTTTGCTGCTCTTACAGATAATATTTGTATATCTAATTGAGGAAACAGCTTTGCTAGATGTTCAATGATATCTGCAGTATGCTTACCATCATTTTCTCTAGACTCTTCTATAATGTCTTGCTTTGTAAAAACTTTACTATCAATAGCTATTCTATATGACTTTTTAGTTTTTTGTATATTAACTGAATCAAGAGGAATATTCTTAAAAGATAGATACCTTTTAACATGCTCTAAATTTTTAGCTAAAGTTGCAGCATCATATTCTTTTGTTATTCCATTAGAATTATTTACATAATAATTATTTTTCCATTTACTAATCCACTTTTTTCTACTTAAATTAGCTAAGACTGATTCTGCAAACTCTCTTTTTTTCAAACTGAATGCAGCTTTCATTTTTTTCTTCATGACTTCTACATCAGAAACTGTTGGAAAATCATCAGTTTTATGAATGTTTTGCCACTTGTTAACAAGACTATCAACAGCAATCTTAGATTTATACTCTCCAAGTAAAGTTTGGTATTCTGGTGTATTTCTTACGTAACATCTCATATTATAAATAACATTTTTTTAAGTCCTCAATAAATTCATCTTCAGTAAAGGTATTACTTTCAGTATTAAATTCATCAATTAATCCTGCAACAGTGTCAACTTCTAGTGCATTTCTAAGTTTAGCTCTATCTGCACGACTGAGATTAGCCCAGAATGCATTGATTTTACTATGCATTGGTTCACTTGACTGAATTCTAGACTTTAAGTTCTCTATGTCTACTATTTGTCCCCTACCTTCTATCTCAAATCCTCCAATTCCACCAAAGTCATCTTGCTCAGTTTCTTCTATATTTGATTTTTCATCTATAACTTCAGCATCTTCAATCTGCTGACTCTTATTAGCTAAATCTTGAATACTAAGTTTTTTATTAGAATCAGTTGTTATTGTAATTTTTTTACCATCATAATCAACATTTTTTGCATTTGCTATTGATTTTTCAACAACATCTTGTTCAAAACCACCAATAAGATCGTCCATATAGCTTTCATCATCTATATTAAAACCGTCTACAAAACCCATTATATCATCATCTTTGCTTTCAATTGACGCTTCCACATCTTTCCATAAAGGTCTATCTCCAAAAACAAATCCAATTGGATTCTGACCATATGAGCCAGATAAATCTACTTCTTTATATTCAGCTCTATTACCATATGCCATAAGATCTCCATCTTCTATCATTGTGGAAAAATCTGATGTTTTTGGATCAGTGTTTCCCCATACAGTTTCTAACTTATAAAATTTCCAATCTTCTCTTTGAAATGTTCCTTTATCTACTCTTACCATATATGGAAACCCTATTCTCAAAACTTTTTTATTTTCAATAATTTCTATATCAGATTCCGTAAAACCTTTTTTCATTATAAAACTCATATTCTTTTTGAGATCTTCAAATTTAGATGAAGCAACTTTCCAAGCAGGTATCTTTTTACCTGATTTAGTCTTTTTACCAGACCATCTAGATGTTTTTCTAACTCCTGTTGTTTTATCTACAAATGAAGACACCCCTTTATATAAATCTACAACAAGTGTTTTTTTATCTTCATTTATATGAACTGCATGACCAAGAGCTTCTGTATTTTTTTTCATTCTTTTAGCATTCCCCTTGCTAATATCATATCCAAATTCTGCTTTTAGTCTATCTTTTATATAAGAATATGTTTTATGCATGTGTTTATTCA
>Ga0233415_10001289_pt1 | contig 10934 bp, 16 predicted proteins | sample Na_anoxic_12_MG_FD_188631 | JGI IMG/M metagenome (GOLD analysis project Ga0233415, IMG submission 188631) | Seawater microbial communities from Saanich Inlet, British Columbia, Canada - Na_anoxic_12_MG | ecosystem: Environmental > Aquatic > Marine > Inlet | place: Canada: British Columbia...
TGTCGAAATTACCTGTGTGGACGTAGCCTTGATCTGTGTTGGTAGAACTGTATTCTGTACCACGTTCCCATGTATAGTTATCTGGATTCCAACGGAAAATATAACTATGTGTCTCATGAATGCGGGCTCCACTGGCTATTGTATCAGTAGCAAAGTCACCCAGAGATATGATTGCATCTACTCCAAAAATACGCCATCCGACCCTTGAATTTGTTGCAGTATTACGGAGAAACCCAACTATCTGGTTTGTGTTACTGGTCGATACTCTCTTTAAAGTCGTTATAAATGTGCCACCAGTTATCGGGATTTTGCCTGCATAAGCGTCAGCCTCAAACCGGCGAACATTAGTGGAACAATCTAAATAGTTGCCTTTCCATACTTGTGTAGGGGTTCCGTTTGCGGGAGATAACTGGGCAGACAGACTCCCGTAGTCTTTAGGGTAATTCCCAGCGCCTTCCCAAAATGGGAGGTAAAGCAATGGCGCACCACACCCCACATCCTTCTCAAAATACCTTCTAACCCCACTCCGCACGTCTTCCTGCGTACCCCAAATGGAGGGCTTTATCTTCGGATCACCACGGAAATATGGGCCTACGATTAAGCTCATAGTTCTATCCTAAGAGGTTGCAAGGCCAGTGTATTTGATGCCTTCCCAAATGGCATTGTAGGTCAGCGTGTAAGTTTCATCCTCGTTCTCAACGCCGATGTCCAGATAGTCGAAATCATAGAACGGAATGGTCACGGTGACTTCGTTTCCCTGACTACACTCAACCGTCTTAACTGCTGTGCTCACATCTTCCGTGTCTTCGGTGGTAGCGTTATCAGCGCTCTTACGGGCATGGATAATCGCATCACCTGTTGCCGATCCATTAAAGGTGATAGATACCTGCACGTTGACAGAGATAAAACGCTCACCACTTCCAGCGTTTAAGACCGTGCCGCCCGTGTCTGACGCCCACTCGATAGAGGAGAAAGCAACGCTTTCGTCACCTGACTCTATAGTCTGATTATTTAATACTGTTATTCCGATAGCCATAGTTCACCTCTACTGATTGATATAAGTGTTTGCCTGTGTCTGAAGCGAAGAGATCAAGGAGTCAAAGGCGGCGGCATCCTTGATTCCTGCTTCAGCAATGAACTTGTCCCAGTCCGCCACAATCTTGCCCTGAAGCTCCGCCTTTAGAGCATTCATATTGGGAGCGTTTGGATTGTACTTGGTCGAAAAAGACCTTTCGAAAACGTCGTTCTCCCCATCGTTAACCACCATGTCAATGGAGATATTATAAAGTCCGCCTTCAGTCTTGCTGACCGCCCCTTTTGTTATCGTCGCTGTGTATGCCATTTTGTTTCCTTCCTCCCTCGAATATTTCGTTCACTTCCATGAGCCACGCTGCGACCCCGATTTTCTTTATCCGCCTGGCTTCCTTGATCCAGCTGTGTTTCATTCCGCCAAAAAGGGCAGGACAATAACCCGTTGTTTCTGCAAATGAAGCACCAGCAGATTAATGTCGTGGCCCGTAAGAATCGCCTCGTTCAACTCGGGAATCGTCAACGACACAGGGTTGTCGAATATAATAAATAGTGCCTGAACCGTTGCTGGTAATGTTCCGTGCTTTGCAAGGATGGCATCAACGAGAGTTTTATAAGTTAGGCTTTCTGCCTCTTCCAAATAAACCAGACACTCGTCGATGAAGTCCAGTGCCTCTTGCGCCGTGTAAATGTTAGTTGCCAGCCCGCTTACGTTGCCGAGTTTCAAGGCCGTCGCCACATCGCCAAGTTCTACTTCCAATTTATTAGCCGCTGCACAGAGAACAATGGGCTTTGTTTCGGGGTCAGCACAGTAGTCTTTGGCTGTACACCCAATAAAAGAAATCATGATTGTCAGCAACAGTGATATAAAAATGTTTTTCATGTGTCAGTCTCCTATTTTTGCGTTTAGTGAAACTCTATCCAGACCAACACCCTCCGCCGCTATGATGTGCCAGTGGAGGAGGTGGTCCATGTAGTCAGGTCTTTGTACGGAAAACCTCAAATTCTCCAGAACAGCGAAGTTTCCCGACCATTGCTGATATGTGCTATTAAAGTTGCCCCACTCAAATGTATGCCCTTCAGCTTCAAGGACCTGGATGATCCGCTTTTCCGTCATTAACCTTGCAGACGGGGTATAGCGGTTCATCAACTCTAACAGATAAAACGTGCGCTCAGCATCGAAATATTTGGGCAGGCTCACATGGTCGTCGTACCCTTTATTGTACTTATCGGTGGGGTTCCCGTGCCACATGTTCGTGCCAACAACCTCGAAGCCTTCCGGCATGTATTGTGCCCAGTTTAAAAGATAGGCAGTACACTGCGTAATATTTGTTATATCGGTATAATACCCCAGGTCGACACAGTTGGCTGTGTCCTTGCCGTGGCTTGCCAGGTGTTCCGGAGTGATTGGAGTAGCTGCTTCGATTTGAGCAGGAGTCAGGCCCTCGTTGGCCGACCAGTCCATGATGTGGGTCCGCCTATCATTTGCATTAGGAAATTGGAAATAGACTTTCCGAAGCATGAACTTCCACGTTTCCAGAAGATCCTTATCAAACGAGTTGAGCACATCGACTGCCGAGCACCACGCCCAAGGTTGAAGATCGCCAATATACTCAGGACGCTCTCTGTCTGCATACTCTGTGAGCATCAACCATCGTTCTAATGGCCAATCTGACGCATCGATTAACTCACTATTGTTGTTGAACATTACATCAGTGCCTTCAACATCTACTAAGGATACCTCCCGGGGAGATATAAAAACGCCATCAGAAGTTTCGAGGAAGAGAGCATAATGTTCGTAAACCGTGTTCTGATCAGATATGATAATGTTTGATAATTGCTTGATAGAGACATGTTTTTGTTCAAAAGGCTTTAATTCAATAAAACCTTCTCGCACTTTTCCGGATTGCATCACATACTTTACATAGATTGCTGTATCATGTGATTCCAGAGATGTAGCATGAAAGCCAGATGAATAGTATCTACCTGCCGGACCATAAGGCATAAACAAATTTTTCATGGAATAATCTCTCCATTATTTATTGTATTTAAAACATCTAGCACTTTATTCATCGTATCAGTGTAATCTTCCATTTCTGTTACCATACTGTCAAGAATAATTTCAAACTCGTCATTTGGACCTTTTACCAGATTGAATCCTTTAAGGTTGCTGCTAGCAAGAATTTTTGTATATGTAGCTTCGTAACCATCCTCACTTACAGAAAGATGAATATAAGTACCGCATCCCATTAAAGATGTAAATAACAATAGAACCATAAATATTTTATACACTTTGCAGCTCCTCTGGTTTGTTTTTACCTTCCCAATAGAAAGGACCACCGTGATCTCGAACCATTTTATAATACAAATGGGCTCGCTTTAATCGGCGCCTAAGTAACCATTTGTTATGTGTATGGGCTACAATGATACGGATCATGTTATTCCGAAAGACTCTGTCTGCAATTTGTTTATCCTCTTCAGTCTTGCCAATTTCGTACATATAATCATGTCGTTTACAAGCTGGTTTAATTGATAAAAACCATACGGTATCGGGTACCAGGATATCACCTATTCCTCCGGGCCCACATCCATATTCAGCAAGGATTTCGGGAGGGAGATGATTAAATTCTTCAGGAGCGTATAATTCTACTTTAGTTTTCATCTTTCTCATTTCCTCGAGCCTTATGAAACATGAGCATAGCAACACCAATCATGATCGTATAAGAACTTCCTATCAGCTTCTCATCTCCAGTGAAATAAAAAAATAAGGCTATACCCATAGCTAATCCAGCAAAAACTAACCTTTCACCATGTCGATTCCAGAATCTTTTAAACCAGGAAGTTTGCATTATTAAACCTCTCGTAATTGGTCATCTAAATCTCTTGCTTCTCGATCTTTGTAATCATCTCGAGTAGCGATTAAAGCAGCAAAATCATCATTATTCGGAGGAGGTAATACTCCTTCCTCAATAAATTTACTAATCCAACGTTTTCGCATTCTTTTGTTACATCGATTAATTTTACCTTGAACAACTTTTATCAACCAATCTAAAATTCCTATTTCACCTTGCAAACTGTCTTTCAATGCTTGAACATGTTTATCACTCATTGTTAAAGATCTAACAATGTTTCCATTGTTATTATTAATTATTTGAATTGTGAAACTCATTTTTTCTCCTATCCTAAATGGTAACCACTAAAAAAAGCTCTAGGACCTGCATATCCATAGATATCCACACCTAGAGTACCTCCTAGATTGTATACACAACAATAAGCAGTGTCTCCTTCATCCATATCTGCAATAACTGTTAGTGCACAAATTTTCCAAGTAGTTGGCTCAGTAGCAAATAGATACAAATCACTAACATAAGTTCTGTTTGAGGTAATAATATACCCGTAACAGGCGTATCCTGCATTGATTGCTCCTACTTTAGCAGTAAAAGTTAATAGATAATCACCATCACAAGGAGCCGTAAAGGTAGTTGAACTACAATCCGATCCTTGATCTCTAACCTCTTCATCCCATACAATAGTATAAAATGTGCCATCACCTGTTACATTGGTCACATCCGATCCTAAATATAATAAAAAAGAGGCTTGTTCATCACTATGATAAACATCTTCATCATACCAAGCGAGTGTGGTACTACCATCTTTAAATCTAACTTCGCTACTTTCGATTTTTACATGCTCGTTATCTGGATCTCCTACTGATACCAAGGAACCTGCGTAGATCTCTCCACCATCTATCTTCGAAGAGTTAGAGGAATGTTCCCAAGCTGTGTTATTCGTAGCGTTATCTTCAGGTTTATTAAGTGAAGCATCTGCGAGGTGGCTATAGTCAGTAGGGGAAGGCTCCCAAGAATTACCATCCCAGTAGGAGCACCTGTTGTCATCATCAGTATCAAACCAAAGGTCACCTGTATCATCAGTGCCTAAACCTGATGGTGCAGAGGTAGCAAAATAAATATGGGCCTTCTCATCGGCTTCATCAAGCGCATCACTTGCATCACTTAGTGCCGTTGAGATATCTCCGTCCTCTACGATAACCCAAGTGCCGTCATAGACGTACCACTTATCTGTTGGGGTGTAGAACCAGTAATCACCTGTTTCATAACCAACAGGCGTACTCGACCCATGAAAGATATTTGTGGTACGATCTGGGGTATCCGAAAGATCATCGTAAGACATACCCACAACTAAGGAACCAGTCACTACAACATTTTGTAAAGTTACAACTTCCCCAGACACTGAGAAAGGTTCCTTGGAGCTGCTATCGGTACGGATGGCAAAATAATCAGCATCAACGATTACAGAGGTATTTCCATTATCTCCTACCTCGGTTCCCTGGGTCCAATAAGTGGCATTGGTCGGGGTAATTGTTTCCGATTGTTCGTAAGTTAAGATACATGTATAATAATATTCAGTGCCCAGGTATTCATAGATGAAAATATCTCCAGAGGTATAGCCTCGATATTGAGTCCAATAAGGATACAGTTGTAAGGTAATTCCACCCATAATCGTAGTGGATCCATCAGCCTGGTAAACATGAGCTCCCCATTTAGTAGCTGTTTGCTCAACTATGGAACCAAGTGAATAACCTAGATTATCTATATTGGTTTCCTGTACTGCCAGAGTGATTCCATGGGCGGTAATTGTGAGTTCCGCTGTATCCAAATCTCCGCTAACATCATTTAGTGTCGACACATAGGCAGAAATTGCATCTGCATAGGCACTGATACTTCCATTATTAGTAACGATATCATCATAGTTAGAACTGACATCAATTTCAATTCCATTAGCTCGCTGGGTAATTGATGATTCATTGGTGGTAATTGTGCCTTCCAAAGTGGTCACTTCAGAGGCTACTTCAGATCTAATGGCGGCTGCAGTCACACTTAAGGAACTGGTTAAGGTTGTTACCTCACCATCCAATAAAGCTGTCATGTTGGTAACAGCTAATTCAATGTCACTATCAGTGATGACTAAAATAGCAGATTTATAAGATTCTGATTCAGTTGTCCACCAGGTATCAATTGTGGTTTCTACCCCAAGAGTAATGGAACCAACTTGTGTATCGATATAAGTAAGGGAATTAGCGTAAGAGGTACTAATTAAGCCCCGGAGTTCAGTATCATCGAATGCTGAATAATCACCCCAGGTAGCAAGGATATTTTCAATTGCCTGTAATCGATCAACATGGGATCCATCAGCAATTTCTAATTCATTGGCATCATCTTTGAGGTCAAGAATATCACTATCATTGTCCTCAATTGCGGTTGTATTGGCTGCTACTATAATTTCCAGTTCGGCAAGGGTACCCATACATTACCTCACTATACAAATTTTCCAGCGGTAAATCGGTCCCGATTGGTCTGCAGCTCTTCAACAAAACCTTCTCGCTTAATCTTTATACATTCTTGCTCATACAGGTACTCATATGTATTGAAAGCCGGCTTCCCTCCTTCGGATCCTTTTGCCACTTTGGCCTTAAACAACCTGGCGCCAAGAAAATAAAGCAAGGCTTCTTTAATAAAGGGTGGAATATAAAGGGGATAGCTTTCAGCGTCGAAATCACTATCATATACAATTTGAGGATATTTTGCTTGATACCAGACAATGAAAGTCCTCATGGTATCAGCATTAACTAATTCTAAGGTATCGAAAGTTTTTGTAAATAATCCGGTAGCTCGATTAGCCGGATCATTTAATGGGGTATTATTTAATACATCCTCATCATCATCGTCCTCTTCGAAAACTTCGATAATTTTGATTAAATCATCTTCAAAGAGGTCATGACCGGTTTCAAGCAGGTAATTATTATCATCCAGGCTATTGGAACTGGCTGCTATATAGTCTGGTCGAATATAATATTGAGTTACACCGCTCTGTTCGTAGAGTAGGATCTTTTTCCGGAATAGGATAAATCGTTTATATAGATCCAATAAACCAAGATTTAAAAAAGAGAGTACCCGGGGTATATGAATTTCATTGAGAGTATTGGTTTCTTCGTCGAGCAAACGGGTGTCAGAAAATTCACCAAAAGCCAGATCATCGAATATTTCTTGAATATACATAACAACCCCTTTGTTTTATTTTTAAACAATCTAGCATAGTTTTTTTAATTATACCACATAAGATTGTAAACGGCCTCCTCCCTCGTTCTCTTCTTCCATTTCAAAAACGTTTTGATCATCTTTAGTCATACCCACTTCCTCACTTGGACGCCAGGTCTGTAAATTAGCTAACATTGAAATAGTATCAATAAAATCATCATGTTTGCTCTTCATCCCACCTGCAGAAACTAATTCTAATTCATTAAGAGCTTCCTGTATAATCGGGTCTTCTCTCATTTCTGTTGGGAAATACATCATATGCATTTTAAACCAGGGAACAACCAGATTGAACCGAACCATCTTGTTAGTAGCCGGCCTGATCCCGGGAAGGTTACCATTCAGATCTGAGGCAATATTGAAATAAATATTCTTATCCATCATCATTTGCTGAATCCAAGGAATGAATCCTGCTTGTTGACCGCTTACCTCGATGCCCACTTGTTGCGGGTGGTACAGTTGAGATAGTCTGAATAAATGACCAATGCTCTTATCCATGGTCATTTTTTCACAGACACCATCAACCCAGTACCAGAATCCTTTATGATTTAGAGCCCATACTGAAACAACACTGTAATCAGCTGCTTGACGTTCACTTACAGCAAAATCTGTTGTAATATAATAATTAAACCTATTTTTATGCTGTAATAGAGAAGACCTGTTATACCAAAGAATTTCTGAATTCCGTATGAGGCGGTCCTCCTCAGACATAATCCTAAGCATCAGTTCCTGGTTGAAAGTATCAATCTTGCCCAGCTTCAATGCCGTATAATATTGATTCTTTACGTAATTATAACTAAATCGATCTGCCCAGGCTCCTTTAAATTCTGTTCGTTTACACGGAAAATGTTCACATATTGGGTAAACATTCACTTGCCAGGCGCCAGATTCAACAGCCTTATACAACGGGTCCTTGGCATTAAATGGCGTTCCGGACCATATAATTTTAGCTCTCTTTGGGTGCAGGGCATAATCCACTGCCTTGTAAACTGTATCTTCAATATTCGCAATTACCGTAGCTGACTTGGCATCCAGATCAGAAATTAAATCATCTAGCACGGCTAATTGAGGTCGTTTCCCCATTTCCTTGGATCCACGAACTCCAGTCTTACCACCGTATCCTTTGACTACAAATTTGTTACCATCAGCATTGATAAATTCCCATCGGACATCTGTAAAATGAGTTATTGGTATAAATTCTTTTAGAAAGTCAGAATGTTCCCAACGATGTTCAAGATTCTTACGCATATTCTTGACACCATTTTCGATACTGTCTGATACATATAGAGCCAGATCTATTTTACCAAAATTAGGTAATTCTCCATAAACTCCTAAATACAGGAATAAATACTCACCAAACAGAGAGGTCTTAGCAGCTCCTCGAAAAACCATATTTGCAATATTCTTAGTATTAGAGGCTACCTGATCCAGCATTTGGTAATGCAGCACCGGGGTAACATTTTCCTCTCCCTCGGGCCCATTAACCAATTTGATAAAATTTACAAACTCCAAGGCAAAATCAGAAGGGACATAATACGGATCTACCGTATAAGAGATATTATTCAGATAGGTTTCAACTTTTTTAGCTTCAAGCATATTTAACCCACTTCCTCGCATTCAGCATCTACCACTTCCTCAGTTACATCCTTAACAATCAGCTTACTGGCAGCCACTTCACCAGCATCATTCATTCCACTGGCTATTTGTTTACGTTGGGCTGTCACCAGGGCCATGGTAGTCTCCCTGAGCAGGGTAATAGCGCTGTCCTCTTTGTGTCCTATGTCCAGCTCTATTTTCTTAGTCTCCGGAGGCTTCAGCTGCACCAGGAGGCTATTGGCAGCGTTAGTCCGGACCATTTCACTCTTAGCTGTCAGCATCAACTCTGCTTGAGTATTCAATGCCTGCTGGTACAAAGGGGCATTCAGCACATGAGTAGGAATTAAGGTTTGTTCGTAAACCAAATTAACCAACTTGCTTTTATTAAAGGCCGTAGCATAGCTAGCTATATCTTTCTTAGGTGTTCCCTGACGCAGGAACCTCCTGTATTTATCTGGGAAAGTCTTAACATATGCACTGATATTGGTATCACCCAATAATTTAAAACTGACATACTTCACAGCATTGATGTAACCAGAAAGCTTGAATCTGCCTTCCATCATTACCCGGGTGTAACTAAGGAGGTTCTCTTTGAAAACCTCCATCTCCTCGGGGGAACCAATGGTATGATTAATTTCCTTCAGTAATCTGACATTCATGGATTTTCTTACTTTTGGCGGTAAGACGGCTCTAAACTCATCCATGGTCAGCTCATTCAATCCAGGTCTTTCCAACTCAGAAACGCCTTTAGCCATTGATCCCCCTAATCCAATAAATTAAATCTTAGTTTCATCCAGTTTATGATCACCACACCAGTCGGTCATATAAACTACCGGATACCCATTCATAGTAGGTGCATGCCTACGACACCTCCCAACTGTTGGTGGTCTGGTCTGGTCTTCCTGGAGATCCCTTTCCGGAGTTACTTTCTTTACACACCACATACATGTTTGACACGCCATGCCGGCACTTCTATGTTTCCAGTTATCCATGATTATTCTCCTTAATCCAGTAAATTAAATGTAGTTTGCGTCCCGGGCGATACTCGCATTTGCCCACATAACTGCCTCTTCCAATTTTGTAAAAGCCAGGGATCTTTCCCTACCCTCCGGGCAATTCTCCTCAATCCAGTATGCAATCTTCTTGGCCTGTTCTCTGATCTTTTCATACTTTACCGGTTGATCTTCTTTGGGTGCATGGTACGTAAAATTATTTTCAATGTCCATTATCTCTCCTTTGTTTAAATGTTTGGGTCTTAAGCTTCTTGGGTTATTCGATTTAAATGTATAGCCAATAATCCGCTAAGTTCAGTTTTATCACCTCCAGCAGCCCGATAGTTGTATGTTGCTTCATCCTTTCCATGAGATACCTTCATTGCAACGTAAAGAAAATTAGGCATCTTAAGCTCTCCGGATTTGATGTCAGCTACTAATTCCTCTAAGATCTCTAAAGCCGTACATAGCCGACAATCCTCTGCCTCCTCTGCTCTTTTAAGCCCAAGACTACACACTTTACTCATCTCTTTCTCCTTTAGTTAAATTATTTAACCTATAGTCCTGATACAGTATGTAAATCGGGTTTGTCAACTAAGAATTTATTTTATTCTTGAAACAAGTGTCCATAGACGAAAGTTGCCCGGGCTCTGAACGCCAGCGTTCAGGTCGTTGGGGGCAACTTTCAATACAAGAAGGGGAATTTTCTCTTTATTAATAAATACTCCAAAACTACCTGTCGTATTTATTAATAAACTAAAATGATTATCCTTCGTTACACATCATGGTACTTATTCCGTTACACTGAAGGTTACTTATTCCGTTATCACTACATAAGTAACCTTCGTTCTCACTACATAAGTACCATTCTGTTTCACTCAAGGATAATCATTTTAGTATTATTTTTATATTATATAAAAGAAATAGGACTAACTAATCTCTAGTTAATCCTATTTCCCAGGAAAGGAGGAGTATATGACATAGCAAGAAACATATAATTTAATATATAATTACTTACTAATAATTAGTAAATATACTATATAAACTAAATAGTCAAGTATTATTTATATATAATATATTATATAATATTATTATAATATATAAGAGACTTATCAAGATATTCAAGTAATTATTATATATATGATTATAAAAGTTTTTAAGAAAAATATAATCTACTTACGGATGGTTATAAAAGTTTTTATAA
>Ga0233415_10001291_pt1 | contig 10932 bp, 13 predicted proteins | sample Na_anoxic_12_MG_FD_188631 | JGI IMG/M metagenome (GOLD analysis project Ga0233415, IMG submission 188631) | Seawater microbial communities from Saanich Inlet, British Columbia, Canada - Na_anoxic_12_MG | ecosystem: Environmental > Aquatic > Marine > Inlet | place: Canada: British Columbia...
TACTACTATAAAGCCTTCGGTTTGTCAAGAATTAATTTTAATTAATTAATGGTGTGCTATTACGCCAAAGAGAATCAGATCCTTACTATTTCTAGGGTGATCTTCTACTATCCTAAATGTCTCCTACCTCAGTGTGTTTTAAGAGAGCTACTCTTAATGTTTATAACATCTAATTGCGAAATTAGCTTGATTCAACTTACACAGGCCCTAGCTACTCAACTATCGACACCAGATAGACTAGGCAGAAATCCGAGCGGTAGGTATTCGTCTCACTCCTTAGATGATGGCTGCTTCTAAGCCAACATTCCATTAACAAAAAAAAGATTTATTAAATTTCCCTCTCAACCTCTTCGATATTTGATTCTACAACATCAGAATAAACGTCCTTGATCTTTTCCTTGACGAAGTTGATATTACAGTCAACTTTATGACCGGCAACATCTGGCTCAATAGTCACTCTAAACCCAATAGAGAACTTACCATCTGCCATATGATAACCCTTTTCGATCTCTTTATCATAACAATCAAGGGTATTTCCAAACAACTCTTTCATCTTTACAAAAACTTCCTTCGGTAGTGCCATTATTTCTCTCTCCTGATTTTATCTGTTAAAGGTTATTGATTTTAAAGTTAAAATATTAAGGCTTAAAAAACTGAAGTTACGAAGTGAACCTTCACTATGTAAATCTGTTTTTCTTGCAGCAGATCTAACATAGTGAAGGAATCTAAGCAGGGAGGCTATATTTAAAACTCATCCGTGGTGGTAAAAACACCATCCCTTGATTTATCAGAAATAGGAGACTTCCTATAAGGCCATAAAGGACAATTAACATCAACACAAAGAGAAGTGTGCTTATGATCTATACACCAGGAGCAATAAGCTTTTATATCCTTCGCTCTTTGCGCTCCTGAATTAGGATTTGTACTCATTCTGTAAGGAAAGAGTTGACATTTTTTCCATTTGCACTCTTTCACTTCTTTTTGAGAAAAACCAGAGCAATCGAAACAACGTCTTCTAATTGCCTTCTTTTTGTTAAGACTGACCATTTCTAAGCCAGTTTTAGTTCTTGTTTCATGATTTATGGGCATTATTACTCCTTTTGTTTTAAATTATTAGCTGTGGCAGGGATTTGCACCCTGCATGGTACTTGCTCCAGTCCACCTCCGTCAAAGAGGACTTTCCGTTTAGGTTGCTTTCCCTATCCCTTGATATGCGTCTACCTATTCCGCCACACAGCTAAATTCGTATTTGGTATACATCAATTATAAAACTGGTAAACCAATTGCCCAGATTTTAAAGGCTCAGGACCTTGTAACTAGGAAGCATTGATGCCAACTTATTTATGTTAGAATGTACAGCTTATCCGGTTTTTGCAATTCAATGTAACCTGAATTATGTTTAAGACTATACTTGATCTAATCAACTTTGTCAAGAACTTTATCTAATTATTTTTTCCATCTCGCTATCAATCAATGGTTGGCCTACACCAAAACTCTGTAATAAGATGCAAGCTTTTTGAGAATCGAAGTCTTCATTCCTTGCTGCAGCCATAATCACCCTCATAACACCTTTTCTCTTTTCTTCTGGAGTTTGGTTCAATGTGAAAAACTTATCAACGTGAGCAGGGTTTCTGTAATTCTCAGAGGTATCTGAGGCCTTAACAGCTTTCTTATCCCAACTAGCTTTGTTTGACTGCGAAACAGTAGCTACCAAACAATGATATTGCGCAGCTAATCTGGCATGGGCCATCCAATCACGATCTACAGCATTTCTAAAATCACCTTTAGAATCTTTCAAGAAGATATCTACATAATCAGTAAGAATAACATCTGGAACAAACTCTTCTACATCAATCAAAATATTGATATCAGTTTCAAGTTGATCCATTCCAGCTGCAAATCTAGGGTAAGATAATGTTCTTAAATTATTATTTCCAAATGTCCTGCCAAAAGCCTTTGTATTTTTCCTGATAAGATCCACAGTGCAAGAAGGCCTGTCGATAGTTGTAAACCAAGATGAAGGAACATACTCCTCTGGTTCTTCATACCTACAATAGGTACAAGGCTCGTAGTTTCCTGCTTTTTCATAAGTAAGAGGTCTCCCCATGTTATCTATCAGCTTGACTTTATTCCCTCTTTGTGGTTTTTGACAAGAATTATCCTGGTTCTTTTGGCAATCAAAACAAGGATATTTAACAGGGCCTCCTATATCAGGAGCAGAAGTAACTCTTTTATAGAACCTTCGGTTCATTTGTCGTCTATCCATCTCAAGAGAGATAAACAGAACTTTTAGTCCATAAGTCATTGCAGTTGTTGCCATTTCAATCAAAAACCAAGTATTATGAACGCAAACGTCATTAGCAATAAAATTATGATGTTCTGGAACACTTATGTCATAGGTTTTTTCTTCTCCCACATAATCGATAGAGATAATTTCATCATAAAGAATATCATCATTTAATAAATCATTGATCTCTTTATCATTAAGCACCTTATTAACTTTTCTCAGCAACCCTCTCGTTATTTTAGATTTTGAATTAGGCATATCCAAGACGCTTTTAAAAGCCTTGTGTCTTATACCAGACTCTTTTATCTTTTTTATGACTTCGGATCTATATGAAAAAGGAATACCATCTAAGAAACTTCTATTTTTTTTAAGTTTTTTTAAAATTTCTAAAGATACTTTTTCTTTTTTAAAAGAGAAGCCTATATTCTTTATAAAAGCTTTGATGTTTTCAGAATCCCTGATATAAATACCCCAATAAGTTCTGTCAAACTGTTTGTTGAGTTTTGACCTGACTTTAGATACTATTCCAAATCTCAAAAGCAAGCTATGAAGTTGTCTAATAAGTTTTTCGCTTCCAGAAGAATATTCAATACTAAAATCAAATATACTGCCATCGCAGGTAAATAATTTATTTATAAACTCTCGAAGCAATGGTTTTGGTAAAGTAAAAATACAATCTGGAATTGTTTTACGTATAGACTTACAAAACTCAACATTGTAAGCTCTTAACAATGTTTTTGTCTTAGGAGGTTTTGGAGATTTGAATCCTTTTCCTATTGCAATAGACAATTCGTCAATTCTTCTATGTTTGTCTCCTAAGTCAGTAATTATCCTAATGACATCGTTTTTCAATTCCTTTTCTTTTTTGGTAAAAGTTATTTCACCACCAGTAAGACAACCATCTGCCAAAAGATAAGCCAATATTCGAACATGATCGACAGGGATCTTTTTGTTTCCGAAAAAAGCAACCTTCTTAGGCACGGCAATATGATCACCAACAGAAAGCCCATCATCTATTGAAAGCCAACCTTTATCAAAATCAAAAAGAGGATGATTTGCTGTGATAGGTACCTTCCTGCCTGTTCTTGTAGTTATATCATAGCATTTCTTCACTCCGTTATCCCAAAAATCACAAATTTCGGCTTTAGTAAACTTCTTGGTTTTGTTATCTAAAGTGATAATATTTTTTGTCTTTGTATTTATAACATCTTCCAGAGACATTATTCTCCCATCAGACAATGTTATTTTAGAATCACCCCTAAGACATTTACCTCTTTTGATCGGTGCAAGATAAGCACAGAATTGGCCTCGAAGGAAATCACCACTAAGATCTCCTAACGCTCCAGGGAAACGAAAAAGAATATCATTCTCCATCTCCATAGAGTCGTTTATCTCTGCAGGATCAAAAGGATTACTCCACCCACTTGTTGTTACAGAGATATTTCTATGATTAGCCATTGCTTCTTTAGCATCTTGAGTTCTGCCAACCTCTGTAAGATCAAGCATTTCATGAGCTAATTTCTTAATAGATATTTGGTCAATATATTCAATAGCCTTATCTATAAAGAAGTCTTCGTTGGTATCAAGGTCATATTCATAATCTTCCGAAAGAGAGATTAGAAATCTTTGAATGAGTTTTGTTTCCTCATCATCAAGCTTTCTTTTCTCATTTTCGAAAATATCTTCTATAGAAGATGCCGGTGCTTTCTCATAAAGCGTGTAAAAGGAGTCTATCCACTTACAGATAACCGAAAAATAAGGGATATTAAATGATCGATTTAAAACAATTGGTAGTAGCTTGTTGCAGATCTTATCAGAAGTGATAAGACCTATTAGGATTTTCTTTTCTATCTGATTATCAACACGTTTACGTCTTACTAGTCGGGTCATTGTTCTCCTATCTATATTTATTTAAAATATTATCCATTTCATCAACTAAAAGATCAATTTTGTTTTCTCTAACAACGGTTCCGCTTAAATTACCAAAATGCTCTTCCAGACAGTTTAAAAACAACTCTTTGATAGCCTCTTCATTCGGGCCGTGTGGTAATGAACTATCAATGTAAACCTGCTCAAGAGCTTTTTCTTTTTCGGCAAAATAATCCTGAACCCTTTCAATAGTCCATTCACCTCTACGAATGGATTTTAACTGCTCTCTATTTCTTTCAAGATCGAGATCATGCTCAATAAGGATCTGTTCCACTTCGTTCAAGAGTCTTACAACATGGTATGCAAATTTAACATCATATCCATATTTATTTATATTATTAACTCTTTTTGTTAATTGTCCATTTTGATAAACCAATTTAACCAGTTTTTTGAACCGATCAGCTTCCTTTTTATGACCTCTATTTATCAAATATCTCTCAGTCCAATCAGGATCTATATCAAATTTAAAACCAAAATCATTACAAAAATCAACATATTCTCTAATAGCTTTTGATTCCATTTTATGCATCTGAGAAAAAGAATAGCCTTTGAATTTATGCCAAGATCCTTTATGTAAAAACAGTTTCCTGCTTTCACGAATAGTTTCTGATATTTTAGAAGAATAAAGAACACATCTTCTTGGAACAAATAAAGAATCTATCATATTGGGGTTATTATCCATACATAACTGGAAGAACTGAACTATATTATAGATAGCAACATCATATTCTTTGTTTTGACCATCAGGATCTTTAATATGATGCTGCTGAAACTGATTAAATTTTTGATACTGTCTACCGAACCCAGGAATAATACCTCTCAAATGAGGAAAGATCATATCCTTATTAGGAATGCAGAATCCATAAACATCAATATCAGAGGTATCATTTGAAACACCATAAGCTATAGATCCCATCATACATTCATATTGAATTTGTTTATAAACATATGATGGAGGTCTTATAGAGCCAGCCTCTTGTAGTTTTTTAATTATTGATGACATTTTTATCCTTATTAAATATCTATATTTGCATCACGATACTCATGATAATATTTACTCCACATATTGCTGTCTTGTTCTACATTTATTTCTCTTGCACTAGAAGAGCAATCATGATAATCATATCCATCCTGTTCGTCAAACCAAATATATGTCTTTTTATCATCAAATAATATCACCTTTGACTCAACATATTTGATTTCAAGATTATCGTTAAGAACATTTCCTTTTATCGCTGTAACTTTAAGTCCTAATATTTTTGATAAGATCATCATTTCTCCTCTTTAATAATATGAACGTCTGTGTTTAAAAGATTCTCCATTAAATATTTCATTAGTGTTCCTCTATCGTTCAGTTCTGGATCGTCAATAACAAGTCGTAAGAGATCATTCAAAACTTTTCCAACTTCAGGCCCAGGACTAATCCCAAGCATAACCATAACGTCATTTCCAGAAATAGCAAGATCTTTTATAGAAAAAGCCCGTTCTGAATTCATGACCTCTAAAAACCCATTATAAAATATATCACAATGTTTCTGAACTTCATCAGGATCTTTTTTAAGATTAGAAGAATCATCAGCTAAACGAAGCACAAGAAGATCCACCCAAGAATAAGTCTTACTTCTCTTTTTAGTTTCAATCCTATTCATAATCCTTCTATAATTTCTAGGAGTGTCATAAGTATTGAGATTGTACATGTGAAAATAGATACAATCACAAATAAAGTTTATATCTTCTGTTGAAAATCTCAATCTTGAGAAAATGGTTTTTGCTAACTTCACTCCAACCTTATGATGATCTTTAAAAGAACCATCACAATTCAGATCATAAGCTAATGGTTTTCCAATATCATGGAAATAAGCCCCTAATTTTATGATAGGATCAGAAGACCTTACCTTATCCCCACACATCATGGAATGCTCCCAAACTGTTTCGTCATGGTATTTACCACCATCCAGATTGATCATGCGGAAAAGATCTATGTCAAAAACTGTATCGACAATATTTAAATTTTTCAAAGCATTAAAGAACTTACTAGCCTTTTCAGCTTTCATAGCTTTAATAATTTCAAGTTGAAACCTTTCTCGTTTGATCTTGTTGAATTTAGAAAAAGACATTCCGTTCAAAAAAGAATAAAGAGCAGAATATGTACTCATTGAAAAACGACCATCAATGATAGCTACGAATCTACAAGCTCTTAAGGCTCTACAAGGATCTTCATGAAGTCTTTGTTTCCCATCTCCGACAAACCGAATAATCTTGTCTTTAAGATCCTTCTTGCCGTCAAAAGGATCTATAATATCACCAGTAAAAGGGTCCATAGCAATTGCGTTGATTGTCAGGTCTCTCCTGCCAAGATCCTCTTCCAGGGTCTCAGCGAATTCAACATGATCCAATGCCTCGATCTTACCTGTTATCGCATTGTAACTATACACATCTTTCCGGTAAGTTGCAACGTCAATACCGTCAATAAGAGTAACCTTGAATTCGGTTCCGACATAATCAATTTTCCGGTCAGAGAAGAGGCTTGCGATTTGATCAGGAGTTGCATTTGTTGTAAGATCTACATCTGATGGATTCTTTTTTAAAAGAAAATCTCTGACATAACCACCAACATAATAAACTTCATAACCTTCATCTTTCAGTTTTTTTGCAATTCCTAATGGTTCCATTTTAATCCTCATTTAAAATTCGTATCACTTCATCAATTATAACTAACATAGATTCTGTTGGTTTATCATAACCACAATTAGTTATCGCAGTTTGGTAACAACCTTCAACAATATCTCTGTATCCGTATTTTAATGAAGATAACTCAGTTATCATAAACCCCATTATCCTTCGAGCTTCATTTGAAAAGGCCATTTACTCCTCGATTAAAGTATAAGGCACACGATTACAAATAGTCCTCATTTCTGCCTCTGTCACCTTTCCGACATTATGGACTTCATGTTCTGTTGAATGAAATATAATCTGACTATTACGAATAAGCCTGCAAACTCCTTGGCCTACATGGGTCAGAGTGTAAACCAAAGACCTGACTCTGAATCTCTGCCCAACGGAATAAGTTTCTTCCTTTAATTCACCAAGATACTCACCATTGAACTTCTTTATGATGTTATTATAACCCCATCCTTTTGAGGTAGTATTTATAAAATTCCCTACTGCTTCGGTTGGAACTTCATACTTATACATTCTCTTTGTTTTAAAAAGAATAGTAATAAAAGACATATACGGCTTTTCGCTACTTTCTATTTTATATCCTTCGATAAAACTGGATTTTACCTTTGTGAAGCATGACATATTGCTCTCCTTTTTAAAATTACAGGTTACTGTTTGTGATACATTATTGCTTGCCTCAAAATGTTCGCAATCCATGCAAGCACCTGAACCAACTTTTATATTTATTGTTTTAGTGTTAAAAAGCTTACACTTCTGGTTGTGTGGGCATGGAGTTAGACTCAGCATTCTATTCTGTTCATATCTAATAAGCATTTTATATCTCTCCTTGATTTGAATTAACCCAATATAATCTTTTTATTTCTAATTGTCAAGTTAAATATCATAATATTGAATTATCCTCTCCTTTGTTTAAAAAAGCTGGAAATGTAGTTTTGAATAATGACTCATACGTGAAATTCATAGGTTTTAATATTCTATCTCCAAATACCGTAGTCTTGATAGCTTCAAACAAGGCTTCCGCCTGGGTGTAAGGGCTGTTAAACCTAGACATATCATAGTTCCTACCATGCTTTACGAAAAATTCATTCAGCAGTATTGATGCTTTTACAAAGCATTGGTCGTCATATTCGGTAAGATCCGGTGTTTCTGTGTTAATACCAAGGATCTCTTTGGAATAGAGATATGCTAAAGCGTTCTTATGCATAGGGAATTTGTCTGTTAGCTTCGTAGCAGGGGTTTTTATCAGTTCGGGTTCTTTTTCGAAATAAAGAATGAATTTAGAATAGTCATATTTGTTGACTTTTCTGCCATGATCGTTATAGATAAACCCTGCAAAGGAAAGCTTTCTTAAATAGGCTTTACTATTTTCATAAGGCTGATAAGATCCATTTGTAGCAGCTAAAGAAAAGTTCATAATAGCATGAATTATCTCTTTTTTAGAAAATATTCTGGCGTGATACTCAGGAAATAGGGAATTACCATTGAAAAAAGTCCCTCTTAATAAGGATCTTATGGTTTTTACCATAGAAGCGTAAGCTTTCGTAGGGGATTTACCTTCTTGTGGTAATTTATGGGTAGTTGCACCACAGTTATTCCAGATAGAGATGATCTCACTTATATCCTGAGTAACCTTTGGAACAGGAATCTCTTTCCTCTTAGACGAGATAGGAGATTCCTGTTGAATAGGGAGATTTACTCTTTTACCAGGAGGATAGGAAGGAGTTTCATCCGGTGTTTCGTCAGAAACACTAGTATTATCTTTAGATAATTCTTCTACTATATTATTATCTATAGTATTACGCTTGACCATCTCGTCATCGGTTGATGACCATTTGGTCATGGACCCCTTGACCATCTCGTCATTGACCTTATATTTTTCATCATATCGATTTCTAAAATCATCAACGCATTTGTATTGATCCATTATGAGATTTTGATATAAATCTTTATAATTTTGGTCTATAGATATGATTCTAGATGCCTTATGTGTTTGTTTTCTTACTAACTTTACATAATTTAGCTTGATCAATTTAGATATACTTCTACTAACAGTAGCTTCATTTAATTTAAGATTAGTTCCTATAAATTGGTTTGAAGCAAAGCAATGCTTAGGGCCATCACAAATATCCACCATTGCAAAAACTTTTAAATCAGCAAGGCTTAACTCATCATTATAAAGTAATTCTACTGGCACATTTATATATTTCAAATATGTATTTGTCTCTTTCATAATTTCTCCTATAAAAACAAAAAACCCCTGGAACAGTATTAAACTTTTATTTTGCCAAAAACAAAGTTACTATTCCAAGGGTATAAACACAATAATATCGTTTAACTAACTTTGTTTTTGGCATAAGCCATTATAACACATTAAGACCCTCCTGCAAAATGTTATTTACCAGTGACTTCTCCTACGATATCAAAATCGGAGCCATGAAATCCTCCTTTAGGATATTTTTCTTCTCCTTCTTTCAACATCAAACATATCCACTCACCATTATCGTATCCTTGTTCAGGGCTTTCAGTATAAATATTTTTATCATCAATGATTGTATAAGTATCTATATAGCTGTTTTTTGATTTATGAGGAGGGAAGCAATCTCTACTTGCTTCTTCAATTATTATTCCATTTCTTAGTTCGAATTTTCTTTTCATTTTAACCTCCTATTAGTGATTTACAAATAGGACAGCCTTCTGTGCAATCAACATATCTTCCTCGAAGAATGTCATTTCTCTCTGCAGTAGCTAAGCACCTTTTCTTTAAAGATGAAATCGTTTCTCTAAGTTTCGTATTTTCGAGCCTTACAGAAGTTCTTTCAGTGGTTGATTTGAGCATCAAATATTTAACCTGTTCTTTCCAATCTTTGATTTTTTCCTGCAGCTCAGAAACTTCGGATTTAAGCTTTCTATTCTCATGGCCTTTCTTTGTTAAATTAGTAACTAGATCTCTTTTAGTGGATTTAAGCCAATTAATAGTTGATCTGAGTTCTCCATTTTCTTTTTTAAGCTCTTCAGGATTAAGGTTGTAATCACATACGACTTGTTTTGATTTGCAATCAGTAAGTTTGTTGTGTTCACATTCTGTGCAATTCCATGACCCAACCATATTCTTAGATATAGAGCAACGTGTTTCAAGATAACCATCTTTATCTTCTTTATATTTTATTATTTTCATTATTCTCTTCTCCTTTTAATATCTCTTCAAATCGAATCTGGCTAAGGAAAGCCATACGTGGGTTTCTTCAAGCTCTTTCTTTAATTGTTCAACCTCTTCTTTAAGTTTGTTCTCATAGCGATTATTTCCTCTATGAGAACGAGTGATTGAATCTTTGAGTTTTTCGATAGTCTTCATATCGGATCGAATTGATTTTGCCTGTATTTTGCGAATCCTTTCTCCTGTTTCGATTTTTAACTTAAGCTTTTGAATCTTCTCCTCTGATTCATAGCATCTTTTTCTCAATAGGTTAGTCACATCTATGACTTCATACTTTTTGGCAATAACGTTATCCAAAGCATCTTCAAGCTCCTGGATAACTGCATCAGAACGCTTATTATCTGAGTCAGGTTCAATATATTCTATCCAAATATCCATGGGTGAACAACCTGTAGCGAAGCCATTTATTGTTTTACAATTCTCATCTAGGTAGATAAAAGAACAATTCTTACAAGATCCTGATCCTGTAAATTTAGGTGTATATTTTTTGCCATGAATCTCTCTTGTTACTCTCATTTTCTTAATCCTCCAATCTCTCCTTAAAAGTTATTATATTTTTCTCCTTGAAGCGAATTATCCTGCCGTACAAGCATATCGAGAAGGGTCTATTATTTTCACAACTTGATCGTGGTTTTGTTTGGTTGCTTTACTACATCCATAATCTATTATTACCATTTGAGGTGTGATTTTGATTATTTTACCCTTTCTTAAGTTTCTGTATGATATAGTCATAAATACAATCTCATCACCAACTGCTAATTCGTTTCCGATAAAATCTTTTGCTGTCATAATTTCAATTCCTTTCTTAAATGTTTAATAT
>Ga0233415_10001292_pt1 | contig 10932 bp, 13 predicted proteins | sample Na_anoxic_12_MG_FD_188631 | JGI IMG/M metagenome (GOLD analysis project Ga0233415, IMG submission 188631) | Seawater microbial communities from Saanich Inlet, British Columbia, Canada - Na_anoxic_12_MG | ecosystem: Environmental > Aquatic > Marine > Inlet | place: Canada: British Columbia...
CATCGAGGTGCTACAGAAGGCTATCGATAAAACTCTTAAGATAGCAAAGCAGTTTCCCGCTGCCAAACCGAAGATTGTTATGCATCTCGGAGGAATGAGTTTGGAACATGTAGTCGGCGAAAATCCGAACGATCTGATGATGGAGAGGGCAATAGATAATTTTAAAAGACTAAAGTTTGATTCATCTGATATTGAAGTGCTACCAGAGAACTTGCCGCCCCGTCCTTGGTATTTGGGTGGACAATGGTTCCAGTATGGGTTTATGCCGTCTTCGGATATGATTAAGTTTTGCGATTACTTCGATCTAGGGATGACATTTGATATTTGCCACGCCGGATTACACTGCAACCACGACGCAATAAGTTTAGCAAAATATAGTAAAGAAGTATTACCATATGTGAGACACATGCACATCTCAGATGCCAGCGGCATAGATGGAGAAGGCGTTGCTATCGATGATGGCAATATAGATTTCGAAGATGTTTTTGGAACCATGACTTCTGCCGACTTTTCGTGGGTTACGGAGATATGGAGTGGCCACCTGCATCAAGGATCCGGAACGTATAAATCAATGCACCAACTGAAGAAGTATTCTTCTTTGTTATAGGAGGGTGATAAGTTATGAAGTTCGTAGATTTAGAAAAGGAATATGATTATTTTGGAGGCATCGACGAGAAAGTTTCTCAAGTGATGTCATCGGGGCATTATTTACTCGGAGATCAATTAGCATCCCTAGAGGAAGAGTTCGCCGCTTTTATAGGAAAGGACCATGGCATCGGTGTAAAAAATTGTACCGATGCGATTATGCTAACTTTAAAGGCAATTTGGAAACCAGGAATGCCCATTATTCTACCGAATTTTGGAGCATATCCCACAGCTGTGGCGAGTCGCAATATAACCGACAACATTTATTATGTAGATGTAGATCGAAGTTTGACTATTGATCCATCTAAAATGCCGGATGTTAAGAATGGTATTGTGATAGTGGTTCACTTGTTCGGAAACAACTGTGATATGGCGCCAATAATGGAATATTGTAAGTCACACAACCATTTGCTCATAGAAGACTGCGCGCAGTCCACAGGTTCAGGTTCGGGCATCAAGGGAGATTATTCAGTCTTTAGTTTCTATCCCACTAAACCACTGGCCGCCATGGGTGACGGCGGGATGATTTGTACAAACGAAGATCCCGAAATATTTAAACAACTGAGATTTTATGGACAGTCAGGCGCAGACATTCATCGGGTTGGCATCAATAGTCGAATGGATGAAATGCAGGCAGCGATAGTGAGAAGTAAGTTGAGTGGATTTACTTTACTCAATCAAAATCGCCGTGAAATATGCGAAAGATATAGAAAGATTGTGCGTAGTTATGATATTCGCGAAGGTTGTGTTTTTCATCAGTTTGTGGTATTGTTTAATAAGAGAGATGTGGTGGTTGACGCTCTAAGAGAGTCTAGCATACCCTTTATAATTCACTATAAACATCACGTATCGGAGGTTGCCGCCCTTTCGGGAAAATTCAATAAGGTATCTTACCGGGTGAATGATAAGTGTATTTCACTCCCTTGTCATCCTTTTATGAATACCAGCGAAATTGAGCAAATAGAGGAGTTTCTTTACAAGCATCAGGAGTATGAATATGAAGAATAGTGAAAACTTCGGTAAACAGATCTCTGAAGAGCGTGGAAATTTATATTTCTTAAATTTAGCGGATTTGCCGTTCAACCCACAGCGGGTATTTTTTGTAAGTTGTGTGCCTCCTGGTGAACTTCGAGGAGAGCATGCTCATTATGAGTGTGAGCAAATGCTGGTTTGCGTCAGTGGGAAGATTGTAGTCACCCTCGATACCGGAAACGAGCGAGTTGAGCATGTTCTGCGGAAGGGAGATACGTTATTTCACGGGAAGATGGAATGGGCAGAACTTAAATATTATGATAATGGCGAAATGCTTTCGCTTTGTTCTAGAGAATACGATGTAAAAGATTATATTGTCAGTTATGACGAATTTTTGAGAGAGGTTAATAAAAATGAAAAGTGAATTTTTAGATCTAGGAATGCAGCCAGTGGCGAATAAGTTCCTATCCAGTTATTCCCAAATAGATGGCGAATACAAATATCGCCTTGCCGTGACATTCGATGATGAAACTAAGTTGGTTTCGTTAGGTGGATTTGTGCCGCCCGAGATGATGTTTAATGATTCTTACGTTTATCATTCGTCGATGTCAGATACTATGAGGAATCACTTTCGGCAAGCCGCCGAAAATTTTATAGATGATTTAAATCCAAATAGCGTTTTGGAGATTGGGAGCAATGATGGCGTCTTTTTGCGACACTTCCCAACAAAATCTACCATTGCCGTCGAACCGTGCAATAATTTTGCGAACATAACAAACAAAATGGGGTATTATACCATTCCATCCTTTTGGGACACAGAAACATCAGATAAAATCTTGGCAGAAAAGGGAGAGCAAGATCTTATATTTTCGGCAAACTGCATATGCCATATACAAAATCTTGAGGAGGCGCTTGAGTCTGTTTCGAGGGTTTTGTCTGAGCGAGGTGTTTTTGTGTTTGAAGATCCTTCTTTGTTGCAAATGATACAGCGAGGATCTTATGACCAAATTTATGACGAGCATGCACACGTCTTCTCCGTGACAGCACTTCAGAATTTACTGAATGCTGCCAATCTTGAGATCTTTCGCGTTCAGAAACTGGATGTGCATGGAGGTTCAAATCGCATATTTGCATCACCGCGCCACACCAGAGTCGTCGAAGAGAGTGTCCATGAACATCTGAACGAAGAACAATTGTTTGGACTCGGTAGTTTCGAAACTTATCTTCGTTTTGGCCTACGCATCCAGCAATCCAAGGAGCAATTGCTGGATACGCTGAGGGAATTAAAAAGAAAAGGTAATAAAATTATTAGTTACGGGGCAACTTCTAAATCTACTACTGTTTTTAATTATTGCGGCATCACAACAGAGTTGATTGATTATATCGTCGATACAACTTTAGCAAAGCAAAAGAAGTTATCTCCCGGAGTACACATCCCAGTGATTTCTCCAGAAGAAGGTTTTGATAGAAGCGTTGATTACGCATTCCTGGGGGCATGGAACTTTGAGAGCGAAATAGTGAATAAAGAAAAATCCTTTCTTGAAAAAGGAAGATTTATTTCACACGTTCCTTATGTTAGATTTATAGGAGGCGAGAGTGATTGAAGAAAAAAAGATTCAGTACAATGAAGATGATAGGGCCCAGCGATTATTAAATATTTTTGATATCCCGCAAGGTCAAATTAACATCTCTCATGTTAATTCTACAAAACATGTGGTTGCGTGGCACGCTCATGACATTCAGACCGATTATTGGGCATGCCTAAAAGGGGCATTTAAAGTAGGACTCGCTTTCCCTATAAAAGACCCTACCGGAAAGATAACTACCTATGAGGTTAAGTGGGAATATCTATCAGATAAATTTCCTAAATCCCTTGAGATTCCACCGGGAGTGTTTCATGGATATAAAGCTTTACTTCCTGGTTCGATTATGTTATACTATCTGACAGAGAAATATGATCCCAATGATGAATACCTGGCAAAACCGGGAGATTTTGATGAAGATTGGAATACGGAGAATAGATAGTGAAAGTAACCAGGATAGATGTTCCATTCCCCGCCCTCTCTATAGATGATTTTATTCCATCTTCGGCACTAGTGCGATCCGCCGCCGCCAGTTTTGAAACTGTTGATGACGAAGACTGGGTTAAATACGGCAGAACATCAGATGGGCAGGTACAATATTCTTCTAAGGGGCGCCATCTTACGCCTCCTTCATCGCTCTTAGTGATGGATTATATTGCTGCTCATTTTGACCCAAATAAGGAATTTGGAAACATTACCCACAATGCTTTCCCTGACACTTCTTATTATGGGGGCGGGATGATGATGCTCCCAAATTCTCATGACGAAGGCGGATGCCTTGGTATGCATGTAGATGCGGATATCCATGCGATGCATCGCGACTGGAAACGAGAGTACAGTGCAGTGTTATGCCTATCAGAAGAATATGATTCGTCTTTCGATTTGCTCGTCCACGACGGCAACGACAACCATGCTCGCATTCCATATAAGTTTAATCGGTTAAATGTGTTTAAATGCTCCGATAACTCATGGCACGGGTTGCCCGAGATTACAAGAGGATACGATAGGAAAACTGTGGGCGTAATGTATTGGTCTATCATGTCAGAAGAAAAAAAGTCAGTCAGAGTCAAAGCCAAGTTTAATCATGGGTTGGAATTCAAGTGAAAAAAATAATATTTTATGGAGGTACCGGTCAGGCCAAGGTAATGCGCCCGATTGCTGATAAGATAGGAAAACTAGTGGCGGTATTGGATGATACTCCCAACCTTCCTGCTCCCTTTGACGATGTAATATTACATAGCGGACCAGAGTGTTTTGAGGAGTGGTACTTTGGCAAAGCTCTCAATGATTACTATTTTGCTATAACGATTGGGAATCCACACTCAGACGCTCGACAACACAAGGCGGCCGCCCTCGAAAAGCGCGGACTCAATCCTATAAGTTTGATTCATGAATCAGCAATTATAGACTCCACCGTAGAATTAGGGAGAGGGGTACAAATTCATGCGGGAGTAATCGTCTCTCCTCATGCCAAAATTGGGGACTTCTGTATTTTAAATACAAGATCTGTGGTGGAGCATGATTGTATTCTTGGTGATACAGTGGAAGTGGGCCCTGGCGCCGTCCTGTGCGGCGATGTGACTGCTCAAGCAGGTGCTTGGATTGGTGCTTCCTCGGTAGTGAGACAGAAAATTAACATAGGGGCACATACTATTGTTGGCGCGGGAGCAGTGGTAGTAAAAGATATCCCCGCACATCAAATAGTTGTTGGCACTCCTGCACGACCTCTAAGAAAGGAAATATTATGATGAAAAATAAAAGATGGAATAAAGACGAAGCAAAGAAACACTTTCACGGGACCACAAACGAATTGATAGGAATTGCGCTAAAATTTAATAGTACCAAAGTAATTGATCCTGAATGCGCGCATTATTGCGATATTTATGCTCAATATTTCTCGCCAATGCGCAACGAGGAATTGAAAATACTAGAGATTGGAGTTAAGGAGGGAGATTCTCTTCTTATGTGGAAAGAATATTTTCCTAATAGTTTGATTTTTGGTCTGGAGCATAATCCTGATCCGTTGAGAAATTTTGAACACGAGCGCATACAAGTGTTTATAGGAGATCAGTCCGATGTGCCTACTTTGCAAAAGATTGTTGAAGAACAGGGCCCATTTGACATCATCATCGATGATGCTAGTCATATTATGGAGCACCATCAAATAAGTTTTAATTACTTATTTCCCAATGGATTAGCCGATAAGGGCATCTATATTATTGAAGATTTAGGTACTTCTTATTGGAAGAAGTGGGGAGGTGGCTTGGAGCGATCCACAAGCACGATAGAATTTTTAAAGAAGTTAATCGATGGAACTAATTACCGGTTTCATAAAGGGGCGCGCACTCAATATGTTGGCATCCCCGATCATAATATAACGAATGCCACTTACTTTGATAAAAATATTAAAGGATTATGTTTTTATAAGGGAATGTGTGTTATAGAAAAAGGATCAAATTATGCAGGATAAAAACATATTCATGTCTGGCGCTGATGTGGGCGAGTTAGAAATTGAATATGTTACTGATGCATTGCGCAACGGATGGTATGAGGACAAATATTATTATTGCGAAAAATTTCAAGACAAGTTTGCAAATTTTCATGATAGAAAGTTTGCTCTTATGACTCCCAATTGTACATCGGCAATACATCTATTGTTAGCTGCCCTCGGAGTTGGACCCGGCGATGAAGTGATCATTCCGGAATGCACATGGATTGCAACTTCGGTGTCTACAGTTCATTTGGGCGCCACTCCTATTTTTGGCGACATTGAAAAGAAATCCTGGTGCCTAGACCCAGCATCGGTAGAGCGATTAATAACCGAAAAGACGAAGGCAATAATTGCTGTCGATCTTTTCGGCAATATGGCAAATTGGGGAGCGCTAGACAGGATATCCAAAAAATATAATATTCCCCTAATAGAGGACGCCGCCGAGGCGATAGGGTCCACTCAAAATGGTATCCGAGCAGGAAAGTTTGGGGTGGGATCTGTTTTTAGTTTCCACAATACCAAAACCATGACAACCGGCGAGGGGGGAATGCTTCTTTTGGACGATAAAGCACTTTATGATCAATGTGTTCTACTGAGAGATTTAGGAAGAGGACCGAACACTCAACCCTACTTCAACGAGACAATAGGATACAAATTTATGCCTTTTAATGTTCAGGCAGCATTGGGTTTGGCCCAATTCGAACGACTGGACGAACTTGTATCCATCAAACGCAAACACTTTGAACGCTATCGCGACTCTCTGGGGGACTTGGACCTAACCTTCAACCATGAACCACCGGCCGCCTTTAACAGCGCCTGGATAACCGCAATGGTGCTGGGGGAATCTTATAAGATGGGTAAGCAGACCTTTATAGAGCAATTACAACTAAAAGGAATTCCTTCTCGACCGTTCTTCTACCCCCTATCTAGTATCCCTGCTTACAACCAGCAAGATATCTACGCGAGCAAAAATAAGGTAGCTTACGATATAGCGAGTAGGGGAATTAATTTGCCCGGTGCAATGAATCTAACCCATGACCATCTGGATTTAATATGCGAGAAGGTAAGAGAGGTTTTGGTAGAAGCATGAAACCTGACGATTTTACATTGTTGGTCCGCGTGAGAAATAGGCACCATAATATCAAAAAAGTTATCGAGTATTATAACGATCTAGAATGCAAGAAGATACTCTTAGATCATTCATCTATTGTTCTTGATGATGATGGCATTGTCGCTTTGGACGCATGCGGATTTGAGTATCTTTATTATAGTTCGGAGCAGAATATGTTCGATGTATTCTCCTCTATAATGGACCAGATTGATACTCCATTTATGGTGGACTCTCCGGATGATGACTTTGCGCTCAAATCGTCTATAAAGACATGCGTTGAATTTCTTAAGGAAAATGATGATTATGCGTCATGTGATGGATTGCATTTGATGGTTAATCCGAATAGGACAATGTGTCCCAAGTATTACGGGACGCATCATGATTATGATTTTGATTGTGAGGATCTCGATGAGAGAGTATCAACTTTTCTTGTATCACATTATTATCCACTGTGCCACACGGTCATGAAGACTGATGTATTTTGTTCTATACAAAAGGCGTATGCAGACGATTCGGTCATAAAGTGGCAGTTGGGAACATATGACCGATTTTTTACCTTTATCGCCCAATTACAAGGTAAAAATAAAATATTGCCGATGGTATCACGAATGGTGAAAGCACACCCTGCTGGCGCCGAAAGAGTCACTTCCCATCGCGACGTCGAAGAAGCATATGGATTTCTCTTCGGACCACGAGAACAGGAAAACCGCCGATGGTTTAATGTGCCTGTCTCGGAATATATGGTTGCCACGGCGTGCGAGTCGGAAGAATTAGCATGGGATAAGGTGCATGCATTTTTTCTCAATCAAGCTAGCAATCATAGTCCCATGCCGCAAATGGCCAACGGATTGCAACTTAAGGAATATGGCGAATTAGTGAGCAAAGAAGAAGATGAAATAACATTCTTAAAGAATCTTATGTGGGAGGACCGATGAGACACGCTGATGCTTTGACTATAATTGTACCGCTATACGGAAGAGAAAATCTTAGTAGACTTTTCCTAAGCTACTTGCAGCATATTAAGTGCCCTTTTAAGGTTTTGTTTGCCGACGGCAGCCTCAATGATCAGTCATCGCTGATAAACCGGACCAACTTCCCTGATGTCAATTTAGAATATTGTAGGTTTCCCTACGACAAAGACATACGAGATTATATGAAGAAAATGAAAGAAATCTATACTAAGGTGAGGACGCCCCTTACGGTGATGATGGACAATGACGATTTATTTTGTTTAAATGGGTTATATGAGGGTATTGAGTTTTTGTCCGAGAACCCGGATTACTGGGGATATCGACAAGATGTGCGAGAGTTGAGATGGAATGGGAACGGTGCCCATTCTCCGCGCTCCATCTATGAACTTCCAAATATTGATGGGGATGATTCTCTCCAACGTGTCTTTTCGTCAATTGCCAACCGTAACTCATTGTGGCATGATATTACCAGATCTAGCGTTCACACGGAGCTCTTTGACATTATGGATGCACTCGATGTTAATGATCTCCAGTGCGCCGCCACACTCCAATGTTATTACTCCCCTGTGTTTGGAAAAGTTCTACGTGGGATGGAAAAACCGTATTATTTTCATATTCCTGGGCAGAGTGTGACTCAAGGTACGGGCAAACTTACAAGATTCGTCCACTGGATGAAGTCTCCCCTCTTTGACGTCTCTGCTGGTCGGGTAGTCAGTATTATGGGTAATGTCATTGCTAGAAATTCTACTGGAGTATCCGTTGAGGAAGCAAAGAAGGATTTCGCTTATGCATTTTTTAAAAGTATCATCTGCTTTTCCAAAAATCCGGATCAGCAGACTCATTTAAACTACGATGTAGAAGAAAAGACCATCGAGTTAGTGGAAAAGCACCTAGAGAGTGCAAAGAGTTATGATGAAATTGTGAGTGCATGCTTGGATAGGAATGAAAAGTCTAATCCCTTTGATTTAGATGAAAAGTTGTCACGCCCCCTTACATTGGAATGGGCCTTGGAAGAAATCAGTGAGTTCGGGAGATCTTATAATGGTTTTTAATGTGGTGGTTTATTTAGCGAAGAGCGATGACAAACTGGGTGCCTCTTTTACCACCGCCCCTGAGAAGATATCCGCACGAGTAAAGTTAACAATTTAGGAGAATATAAAATGAAAGGAATAATATTAGCGGGCGGACTAGGCACCAGATTGCACCCATTTACTCAGCACGACAATAAGCATCTGCTGCCAGTCTATGATAAAAGGATGGTTGAATTCCCCCTTAGAACTTTAATCGACGCAGGGATTGATGATATAATTTTGATTACAGGCGGGCAGCAGCCTGGAAAGTTTTTGGAAATTTTTAAAAATGGGAAATCTATCGGCGCTAATCGATTATATTATACCTATCAAGAGGGAGAGGGGGGTATTGCTGACGCACTGAAAATGGCCCGCCCATTTATGAGATCAAACGAATCTTGTGCGGTTATTTTAGGAGATAATTATTTTGAGGATGGGATACTGCCACAATATAAAACATGGAACCGCAAAGGTGCCCAGGTTTTTTTGAAAGAAGTAGACGCACTCCATTCTCCCTATTACGGAATTGCCGAAACAGAGGGATCAAAGATTATAGGTATTGAAGAGAAACCACCGAAACCAAAAACAAATCTAGCGATTGTAGGGTGTTATCTGTTTGATCATACGCTCTGGGATAAGTTGGAAAACGTGAAACCATCAGTTCGAAATGAGTTGGAGATCACCGATGTTTTAAAATTTTATATGGAGGAAGATAAGTTAGGATATTCTTCTTATGAAGGATATTGGAAAGATATGGGCACTTTTGACACTTGGATGGAGGTATCTAAGAGGGTACATTCGCGATGGGAGAAGGAACCAAAAGAAAAGTGATATGAACAAATTGTTGATCACCGGCGGTACCGGTATGGTAGGCACAGCGTTCCGCGACATATTGCCAGATGCCATTTACATCTCTTCTGCCGAACAAGACTTGAGAGATCCACAGTCAGCGAGATTCGCGATGATTGAGCATAAACCAGATGTCATTATTCATTTGGCAGCGAAAGTGGGAGGTGTGAAGAGCAACACTGATTATGCTGCTGATTTCTATTCTGATAATATATTAATTAATGCTAATGTTTTAAATGCCGCCCACGCTTTCGGGGTGAAAAAAGTAGTTTCTCTTCTATCTACCTGCATTTATCCCGCCGAGGTAAAATACCCCCTCACAGAAGATCAGATACATAACGGCAAGCCGCATCATTCTAATTTTGGGTATGCTTACGCAAAAAGGATGCTTGATGTTCAAAGCAGGGCATATCGACAACAACACGGATGCAACTTTATATGTGCCGTTCCAAACAATTTATACGGAGAGAATGATAACTTTGACTTAGAAAACGGGCATGTGATCCCGGCACTGATAAGGAAAATATGGGAAGCAAAAATAAACAATATTCCCTTTGTTGAAGCGTGGGGAGACGGTACCCCCCTGAGAGAATTTACTTATTCGAGCGATGTCGCCAGAATACTAATGTTCCTTCTGGAGAATTACAACGAACCAGATCCGATAAACATTGGAGATACAGCAGAGTATTCTATAGGGGAAGTTGTTTCTTTCTTATGCGAGTTCCTAGAATATGAGGGTGCTATAAAGTGGAATACGGATATGCCCATGGGGCAGCATAGAAAGCCAAGCAGCAATAAGAGATTATTAGATTTAGGATGGAGCGAGCGGAAATATACAACCCTTAAAAAGGGATTAAAGAAAACCTGTGATTGGTTTATAATGAATTATCCAAATGTAAGGGGCGTTGAGTGAAGACAGCAATAATAACGGGCGTAACTGGGCAGGATGGTTCCTATCTTGCAGAACTTCTTTTATCAGAGGGATACAAGGTCATAGGACTCAAGAGAAGAACTTCTCTTTTGAACACTGAGAGAATAGACCATGTATATGATCACAAAAACCTCAAATTAGAATATTATGATCTAGGTGATGCCGGGAGTATCTACAAGCTTATTCACAAGTACGATCCAGACGAGATTTATAATCTAGCATCCCAATCCCATGTAAGGGTGTCATTCGACATACCAGAGCATACTGTAGACGGTGTAGCACTTGGTCCACTTCGGATACTTGAAGCGA